>Ga0082335_1000161_pt1 | contig 181218 bp, 182 predicted proteins | sample Subgrocontami58m_FD_72375 | JGI IMG/M metagenome (GOLD analysis project Ga0082335, IMG submission 72375) | Subsurface groundwater microbial communities from S. Glens Falls, New York, USA - GMW37 contaminated, 5.8 m (SPADES assembly) (version 2) ... | reverse complement strand
TGTCCATCAGCTCCCTTTCAGAGCGCACATTATAGAATATCAGCAAGAGCATCAGCTTCAGTATGATCGGCGGGGGGATGGAAACATTGCCGTTGTTGCCATAGCAGTCTTTAACTTTTGCGTAAGCAAAGTCGAAGTCTATAAGTTCATCGACTTTCCTCAATGGATGGTTTTGCCTAACTCGGTTTTCGATGTCGATGCCGACATAGAAAAGGCTGTTTTGGGGTCGGGGCTGCTTTCCCATCATGGTCGTTTACTCCAAATATCATGATTAATGTTGCAGCTTTATAGCATTTTTGCTAACTTTACGCCATGATTATTTGGGCAACAGCCCGTCAAGACCTGACACACTCTCACCCCCTTTTCCACATACGCGAATATGCTCCTTATCACTCACCGAACGAAAAGCTCAGCCGGAGCGGCCCACGGGGCCGCGATCGGCTGTAGCAACGGGTTCGGCAGTTTCTCCCCGCCGCGGAATGGCAGTTTTCGATGGCTTTGGGACATCCATTGTGAATGACAAAATCCGACTACCATCGGCTTGCAATTTGGCAACCATAGTCAGTTGCTTTCCCCAGGCATTGGAAATTCCGGTAAAGGCATTAATACCCTCAGACCCCTCATAGGCTGTAAGCTCTACTGACTCAGTTTGGGCATGAAACTTAAAAAGAGCATCAACACTTTGCGGCAATGGTATGCTGCCACCTGGGCACACAAGGGTGGCACCATTCAAACCAGTGAATAGAAAGGTCACAGTAAATGTATCTTGGTCTTTCAAATGCGATAGGTCTGGTCGGTTTATAGCTTGAACGCCTTGCCCCTTAATAAAATCAGGCAGGGTGTGTGACGCACCATTTGGAAGATTTAGCACAAGATCAGATGCCTTTACAGATGCAACTAAAGGTTGCACCACCTCAAGCTCATGAGGATGGAAATTGACTTGCATATGAAGCAATTCAACCTTCCGGAAAAAAAGAGTCATTGCTGATGGAAGCCACCAATCAGGCTTCTCGACCTGAGCCACAGTTCTAAGCTCTATTCCTTGCCTCTTAGCTTCGTCAATGGCCGTTCCAGTGAATCCGGCACGGGAGACAACACACCCATAATCCAAGTCGAGCTTCTTGAGCTTGGTAATAAGCTGCTCTATCTCTGGTAGATCTGCTGGAGCCGCCTCGTCGCGGACTTCTACGCCGATACGTAAAGTTCTCGGACCAGTTGGAATTTCCAAATAGACATCAACCTGTCGTGGAACAGAACTGATCCTTTCCAAAACAGATGCATTGGGGATTACTTTTGTACCCGGAACGTTGTTTAGCGACCGCTCGATCGCAGTGACAACATTCTCTACTATTTTCCATTTTGGAGTATTACTTGAGACAGTCATTCTTAACTGATCCCCTATTCAGTCTTGCTAGCCGAACGGGCTAATCAGTCGCGCGATTTTTTGCGTCGGCTGAATTAGGCATGTTGGGCTGTCCCTTCTCGCTATCAGAGTCAGTAGGAACCTTTTGGAGATTAATGTACCTAAAGTCTCTCCCTTGCCATTCAACAATCAACCCATACTGGAAGGTAACTCCCTCTCGCTGAAAGAGCGATGCAAACTTTTTCACCTGCTTGGGGTCAGCAGGCTTTTTTTCAACTAATTGGAATAGTTGCTGGCCTATTTCTGTAAATACGATGGCCTGTATCGCTTGTTTAGGTGTCCCTTTAGGCCGGTTTATCAAAACACAGGTATTGCCACAAGTAAGAAACGATTGAATCTCTTGCTCAACTGGCGGCAAGCTGAACTCTAGATCGTGCGCTACAAGTAGACCTATCTCTCGAAGAAGTAGAATATCGGTGAAACTCAAGCTGAAATGATCTTGCAGATATTTGCCATTATCAGGATTAGGCACAAATATCGATTCTTTACTCTTAAAGCTAATCTGTACAACCCTTTCAAAGGTCTCAGCTTCTTTCTGAGTGATATTCTTGAGCAAATCCAGCGCCCGCAATGAGTATGAACCTGGACTCTTCACCTCACCTGCAAGGACCTTACCCCAAAGTATCTGCATTTGATCAGATGTTATATCTTCTGCGATTCGGAAGAAGCGAGTTGTCCAATCACTGTCAGGTCTTTCAGATTTAATGTTCTGTTCGTCACGAAGCTCTTCCGCTGCGTGTTGTGTAATCTGCTCAAGGTTCGACTGCTTCTTGGCCTCTTGGAATGCCATACGCGCTATAACCCTTTGGTCAAATGTGGACTCGGGCAGCACAGATTGTTCCGTATTTGCAGATGCCTCAATGATAATGCTGCCATTTTCATACCTGACAAGCCCAAGTGATTTCTGGCTGTCCGAAATTGCCTGAGCAATAGTTCGTATTTCATATGCTTTCGCATCAGCATTTATTCGAGTGAACAAAGAGCGGGAAACTCCGCCAGCCCCCTCAGCGACAACTTCTATGAGCCTTTTTAAGGGCTCACTTAGTCCAGCAATATCCTTGATTTCAAACATTAATATTCTCCTGCCCAACGCAAAGCTAAGCCGCCGCGCCGGTAGCTATGATGAAAAACGCTGAACGTTCCCGCGGTCGGCTTAAGTGACTGGTTGGGCAATCTTTTTTATACGTTGTCAATGGCTAACCCATTGTCCCTACTCTACATTGTTCATAACTTATTATCCTCGGAACGCCACCCAATATCATGATAGAAACTATTCCTGCCCGCCCTCCTCTGGATGAGGCAAAATGAATGGGTAGAAATAGCTATAATCCTTCTTTTTATAAGTAATGGCAGGAATAGTACAATCATTAAAACGCTGATTGATTTCAGCTGTAAAGCTCTCGTGAGTAGCAAGGCTTTTTTGAAATAGATAATAGTAAACACATCTCCATCGATTGTCCTTTGAAGATTGGTCGCAGTGTATATGATGTACTTTTTGTGCTTCGAGAGGAGCGGCAGACTCATCAAATGTGAGTCTCAAACTATTTTGCTGCAAATTAGGGTTGGTCATTGTCCCTTCGGTAACGATTAAGATATCGAACCCTTGTTCTCCAGGAGCAATATCGAATATCGCGAACGTTGGGACGATCGGGATGAAGGGGGGGCCGATAGTGTACATTTTTACGCCGACTTGCGATGAATATATATGCAGGACAGCATCCGAGCAACGGTATTCAGCAATTGGGTATGCTGCTCTTTCAAGGTAGGACCACTTCCCATGTACCTGGGGTTCGTAGTATAGCCGTTTTCCAACGACTGAACACGCAACCGTTGGAATAAAGAGCGCACATATCAATAACCTAGACCAGATTCTCATATTTAGCCCTCGTTACAGAAGCTGAGGAATTTTGAATCACATCTTAACGGCCAACAGTGCAATAAATAGAACCTTGTCCGTCATATTACCCCCTATGGGTGGACGGAATTTCCGCTTATTGCGATATTAATGGTGAGATGTGGAAATTTTACCCGGTTACTGTCCGCTTATTGCATTTGTTCTTGTTTGTTTTCCACATATTGCGATACTAGGAGATAACATATGGAAAGTCAAAAGAAAAATGAGTCCGTCCACCCGAATCCCGGTAGCAAGCTCATGGACCATGTACGCGAGGTGCTCTGTTATCATCACAACGACCTACCGCACAGAGCAGCACAGCAGAAAAGGGGACAGGCTGGTTTTTGATGGCAATGCGCTATAGGGAGAAGGTGCGTTACGCGATGACGCCGCTAACGCACCCTACATTCATTTAAGAGTTACCCGGCAATAGCCGGGAAGGATGGTCTGTAAAAGTAGCCTGTCCCCTTTTCTGACTCCTTTTCTGACCCCACGTTTACCGCTTCATAAGCCTCAAGGCCCCGGCCACGATCGCCTCCACATCGGGGAGGATCGCCTCGACAAGGGGCGGGCTGTGGGGCGGGGGCAAGGGCTTAGCGGCAATGCGGACCACCGGACCCTGCAATTCCGAAAAGAGGTTTTCCTGAACCAGGGCGGCAATCTCCGAGGTGACACCGCCCACGATCGATCCCTCGTCGACGACCATGGCCCGTTTGGTCTTGGCCACGGAACGGAAGATCGTCTCCTTGTCCAGGGGCGCCAGCGTGCGCAGGTCGATGATCTCCGCATCGATGCCCTTTTCCTGCAAGGCCGCGGCGGCGCTGTCCGCTTTCAGAACCATGCCACCGCAGGTGATGATCGTGAGATCCTTGCCCGGGCGGCGCACGGCAGCCAGGCCGATCGGCACTGTGTAATCACCCTCGGGCACGGGTCCCCGCTGCGCATAGAGATGATGGCTTTCGAAACATAAAACCGGATTGGGATCCCGGATCGCCGCAAGGAGGAGCCCTTTGGCATCCGCCGGGGTAGCGGGCATGATGATCTTAAGACCGGGAAAATGCAGGAAGGCGCCATGGTTACAGCTGGAATGGCTGGGGCCGCCGCCCGGCTTCGTGCCGAACTTGTTGCGGATAACGATGGGCACGGAGATGCGGCCGCCCGTCATGTAGTGGTAACGCGCTGCGTGCGTGGTCAGTTGATCCATGCAGATCGGCAGGAGATCGCAAAACTGGATTTCCACGATTGGCCGGTAGCCGTTGATCGCCGCGCCGATGGCCAGTCCCACCATCGCCGCCTCGGAGATCGGCGTATCCAGGATGCGCTCCGGCCCGAACTCCTGCACCATCCCGCGCGTCACGCCATAGGCGCCGCCGAAGAACTGCACATCCTCGCCCATGATGAAGACCCGCTTATCCCGGATCATCTCCATGCGCAAGGCCTCGCGCAGCGCCTCCTGGATGCGCATCTCCCTGCTTCCTCCCTGCTCGCCCTGTGCTGCCGTTCCGTTAGCCATGCGCCACCTCCGCCGCTGCAAAAACACTCTCGGGATCACAGGCCCTGGCAGGAAGCGGCGCAGCCTTCGCTCGGACCGTTACCGCCTCGATTTCCTCATATACAGTCTTGCTCATCGCCGCAAATCCCTCCTCGGTCAGCTGGCCTTCCCGGATTAATCTTTCCTTGAATCCTTTGATCGGGCAAAGCTTTTTCCAGGCCTCGATCTCCTCTTTCTGGCGATAGCCCGTGCCGGGATCGCCGCCGAAGTGGCCGTCCCACCGGTAGGTAAGGCATTCCAGAAAGGTCGGACCGCCGCCGCTGCGCCCCTTCTCGACGGCCTGCTTCATTTCCCCATAGACAACCTCAACGTCGTTGCCGTCGATGGTCCGGCCCTCGAATCCGTAGCCGGCGGCCCGCACGGACATATGCTTGATGGCCGTGCTTTTTTCCAGGCTGACCGCAAAGGCGTAAAGATTGTTTTCACAGATATAGATTACCGGCAGCTTCCACAGACCGGCCATGTTCATGGCTTCGTGGACAACGCCCTGATTGCAGGCGCCCTCTCCGAAGAAGCTCACTGCCACCTCACCGGAACCCCGCATCTTGGCCGTGAGCGCTGCACCGGTGGCAATCGGGACGGTCGCCCCCACGGTGCCCGTATTTCCCAGATGGCCAAAAGACATGTCGCCCATATGCATCTTGCCGCCGCGACCCTGGGAGTAGCCGTCGGCGCGTCCCAGGCATTCGCACATCAGCTTGTAGAGGTCCCCGCCCTTGGCAAGGATATGGCCCGTGGCCCGGTGGTTGCTCGCGATGAGGTCCGTCGTCTCCAGGGCGGCGCACACGCCCACGGCGATTGCCTCCTGGCCGCGATAGGAATGGGGGCTCCCAAACATCACGCTCTGCTGGTAGAGGTCTTCGAGCTTCTCTTCGAAGGCCCGCAGCTTCATCATCTTCTGCAGCATCTCTATTCTCTTGGCAGTATCCAATGTACATCCCTCCCTGGAAACGATCAGATTTTCAAGGCGCGCCGCACGGCCGCCTTCACCGCTAATTGGTTGATATTGCAGCTATTAGAACTTCTTTCCGAATGGCTGTTTTATAGGTAACATTTATGGGGATGTCAAGACAATTGATCGGCCTCATCCCTGGCCGATTCTGCCGATCATCTTCTCCAGGAAGGCGGCCTCGCCACGGGAAAGGGGCCGGTCGCGGTAAAAACTCTCCTCGTATCTTGTTACAAACTCTGCCGCTGCCCTATATGTTTCCTCTTTATCAAAAGACTTGACGAATTCCTCCAGGCCCTGGTCAGGCGCCTTCCGGTAACCCATCTTTTCCATGCGGGCCAGAAAAGTTCGCAGCAGCCTTTCCTCATAGGAGCCTCCCCAACGCTGGAGACGACCATAAAGATAGGGTGAAAGTCCCAGCATAATGAAGATAGCAACCAATACCGCCGGATACTTCCCTCCCTGCAGCAGAAGGTCCGGCAGCCTGCCCAGGGTAGATCCCAGCAGGGAGAGGAGCCGCACCTGCGTCTGGGCATCAAAGTTGAGCACCAAGATCATGAAGTAGTACTGCAGGAGATCGAATTTGACAATGGACCAGAACCGCAAACCGCGCCCGGCGGCCGAGGTGAATGCAGCACCCTGGGCCGGGGTGGGGTCCAGGCGGACCCAACCTGTTTCCGGCACGTAGGCCTCCACCCAGACATGGGCGTTTTTTTCATAGACCACATAGTAGCCGCCCCCTTCCTGAAAATACCCGCCCCGGTAGCCTCCCACGATCCGCGCCGGTATGCCCGCCATCCTCAGCATCACCGCCAGGGCGGAAGCAAAATACTCGCAGTTGCCCCGCCTGCTTGTGAAGATGAATTCCTCCAAAGGCTTATCCGAGGGAGGAAGGCTGCTTTGGGCATACTGGAAATTGCCGCCTTTCAGAAACGACATCAGGGTCTTGATGGCCGTGGCGGCCTCGGCATGAGCCGGAACAAGGCTTGCCGTCTGTTTTTTAATCCTTTCCAGTCCCGGCGGCAGTTGCCGATAAACCTGCTCCGGGACGGCCGGCGTGGAGATGACCTCCGTGGGTACGGAAAGAGCGCCGTAACGCAGCGGTCTATTGGCCGGTGTAAAGGAAAAATAGGTCAGGTCCGGCCGGCGGACAGCCCGGCGCAGGGAGACGGACAGGGGTTTGTCGAGCGTCACGAGCAGGTTGCCGTGCGACGGTTCGAGGTAGACGGTGTAGGAGACGGGGGTGCCGTTTAGCCTGAGGCGGCCCGCGTCTTCTCTATTCCTTGCGGGGGTGGCAATCCAGTTCTTTCCGTCAAAGTTGTCGAAAACAATCCCCCGCCAGTAGAGCTGGCTCTCGGCGATCCTCCCTTGCCCCGTCTCCATCCGCAGGGCAACGGCGTTGCTGTCCTGAATGTTGGCCACCACACCGAGGGCTATCTTGTTAGAAAAACCGGTCACGCCGGCAGCCCGGCGGCCCCGGAAATCCAGCATGGGGTAGCCGGAACGGGGCAGGAGGACAAAAAGGGCCGCGACCAGAGGAAGGACGACCAAGGTCATGAGCGCCGTCCAGAGGCAGACGGTGCCCGCGATACCGAAGCTGATCCGGAGGGATGGATCTTCGGAAAAATAGCTCAGCAAAACAGCCCCAATCCCTAAAACAAGGAGCAACGCAAGCAGGGGGAAAAGGAAAGCGACATCGAGGAAAAGGCAGGCCTCGCCGGCTAGCAGGAAGATGACCAGGAGAAAAATCTGGAGGTAGTCCCGGGGCGTTTTTGTCCTGCTGAATTTGACTCCCAGCAGGATGACGATCAGCCCCAAGCGGGCCGCGATGGCATCGCTTCCCGGAGTCACCAAAAAAGTTACGGCCACGGCAAGCAGGGCAAACCCGTTTGCAAGCCAGCTCGGCAGGCCATCCCGGGCGCGCAGATAGGCGGCGAGCCCTATCATCCACAAGACCAAAAAGATCAATAGGCTCAGGCTGCTTACCGAGTCGGCCACGGTCATGATACCGACGCCGGCGGCCAGGGAGGCCGCCACCAGCAGCAGTGTTTCAACCCTTATTTCGCGACTTTTCCGGATCATATAAGGCAAGTTCCGTCAGCATGGCCAGCCGGTGCCGCTTGGCTTGGCCGGGTGGATAATATTTGCCATCAATCCTGAGGCCAACTTTCACGTTTCGTTTCAGCAAGCTGAGAATCAGGAAGACAACGGCGGATAATTTCCTTTCCAGGTCGGCGCCGGCAATTTCGTGGAAATCGATGATCAGGGGCTGCGCCACGGCCGCCGCCATTTCCTTGGTCTTGAGCTCGCCGGTGCGGGCGCTGGCCTTCCAATGAATGTGCCGCAGGGCATCGCCCGCCCGGTAATCGCGCACCGCTAAGACCTCCCTTCCCTGCCCCGGGCGCAAAGCTAGCTCCTCACCGGCCGGGTGCCGCGCGGTGAAGTCTAAGGCCTTGGCGCCCTGTTCCAAAGGTTGCGGAAAAACGATCAGGGGGATCTGGTGGCTGATCTCCCTCTCTCGTCTGGTAAAGTGAAAGGGGAAAAGGGAACTTACCGTGAGGCCGGCAAGGAAGGCGGCCCCCCGCTTAGGAAAGGAAAAGGGCAAGGAAGCGCTCCGGCTTCGTCCGGGTGCGAGGTAAGGGAAAAGCAGGGACGTCTCCCCTGATCCGATCCGGAAGAGAAAAGCCGGCATGAATTTTCCCCGATTCGCGACGGTGATGTGCAGGGGATACTCGGTCGCGGCAAAGATTTCCTCCGGCGCCTTAAGCGTGATTTGCAGACGGGAAAGATTGCGGTGCCCGAAGATGCTGGAGATGACGAAAAAACTGAGCAGTCCCGCTTCCATCAGGTAGAGCAGGTTGTTCGCCGTATTGATCGCCGCCACACCGAGAATCAGCGTCAGCGCCAGATAGAGCCAGCCGGCCTTTGTCAGGCGCCCTAGGCGGGGGAACTTACGGAAGCGAGAATGGATTGCACAACCTCCTTTCGGTCCAGTGATTCGTACTCTTCCTTGAGCATGATCCGGTGGGGCAAAGTATATTCGGCAAGCTCCCGGATATCTTCGGGGATGAGAAAATCCCGGCCGCAAAAATAGGCCCGTGCCTTGGCCGCGGCAATGACAGCCAAGGCCCCGCGGGTCGAGATGCCCGTCAGCAGGGAGGGATGTTGCCGCGTGGCCTCGGTGATCTGCAGGATGTAGTCATAGACCTTTTCCGATACATATACCTTGTGGGCAATGGCATCCTGGATTTCCAGCACCTCCGGCGCAGCCATGATATTCCGGACCTGGGCTAGATCCTCCCGGCTGCTGGCCTGCCGGAGGATCTGTTTTTCCTGTTCCCGGTGGGGATAGCCCAGGCTGATCTTCATCAGGAACCGGTCCATTTGCGATTCCGGAAGGGGGAAGATGCCGTAATGTTCGGCAGGATTCTGGGTGGCAATGATAAAAAAAGGCTGGGGATGGGCATAGGTTTTGCCGTCAATGGTCGTCTGCTTCTCCCCCATGGCTTCCAGAAGCGCGCTTTGGGTCTTGGGTGTGGCGCGGTTGATTTCGTCAACCAGGACGATGTTGTTGAAGATCGGTCCCGGGTGAAATTCAAATTCACCGGAGTTGCGGTTATAGATCGACAGGCCCGTAATGTCCGTGGGCAGAAGGTCCGAGGTGCACTGGATGCGGCTGAAGCTCAAATCCATCACCCGGGCCATGGCCAGGGCCAGCGTGGTCTTGCCCATCCCGGGCAGGTCTTCGATCAGCAGATGCCCGCGGGCAAAACAGGCAATCAGCGTCAAGATGACGGCCACATCTTTCCCAAAGAGAAAGACGGACAGCTCATCGAGGATTCTTTTGATTTTTTCGTTTTTGATTTCCATTTTAAACATATAAGCCATGCTCTCCACCTCTGTCAAGATGGATGGCCGGACAACGGGCCATGTTGATGTAGCCCCCCTTTTCGCCTTGGCGACCTTTTTCTCCATCTCAAGGCCCTTAACTTAAGAAATACCCTCTGCCACCTCAGTCACCCCGGCGAAAGCCGGGGTCCAGAAGACCTCAAAAACGCTTGGTTCCGGCTTCCGCCGGAATGACGGAATAGGTTCTTATCAGATCAAAACGGATTAAATTAACAGATATTAGAAGACCCTTGCATAACTTTCTTGCCGTCATTGCGTGGCGCATGTGCGCCGTGGCAATCTCTTTAGTAACGGTGTTTGGTGTTAACGGAATTAAGAAGAAGTAAAGAAAAGGATTCGGCCCGAGATAAGCTTCAACCGACATCCACAATCTCGAATGATATTCTTTGTTGGGTGAAATAGAACATTGACAATCTTCAATCATTATGCGACATTGCCCTCACTTCCATAAAAGACCAGAATTTGAACGTGAGGGAAGACCATGCACGTTTCAAGACCAGCCCCTGGCTGTTCCATAAATATCTTTCAACTCTCACCTGCAATACAGGCGGCATTGCTCGCATGCGGAATCTTCCGTCTTCCGGATAATCTGAAAATTGACATGATATACGGAAGGACAGAGATAAATACCTGAGAAAGAATGGCGATATGAGGTATCATTCTTAAATAGTTTAAATGGGTTATGAGAGAGGCAGGCTGTGGAGCTATGACAACTGATAGATAGTCGTTGTCATACCACTCAAAAAAACTTTCGGGCGGTGGAGATATCCAGAAACTTTAGATTAACTTGTTAGCAATAGGAAACTCATGACACATATACATCGATTCAAAAGGGTCATTGTTGTAACTGCGGTCATTCTTAGCTTGTGTATGTTATCATGCTCAGATCGTCAGAAGGACATTTCAGATTCTCGCGCTAAAGAAAAAGCTCAAGAAGAGGCCCTGCGCGTGGCAGTTCTAACTTTTGCTAAGGATTCGGGAGCTGATACCATCTGGGGAAAATCCATTATCAAAAAGCAGCCCCGATATCTATACTCGATTGATTTAGAGGCAGCATGGTTAATTGATAAGCCTATTCTTTTTATTGGGACCTTGGAGAATGTGGCTACAGGTAATGATATCAACTACCAGCTCCTGATCAGAGACTCAAGGCATTCGCCAGAATTTAAGCTGGAACTTCTTTGCCCAAAGCAAAAGGTAGACTCAATTATTAAAGCAATGAACAGCGATACAGAAACTTTTTTCGGTGCTAAAATTGCAGTTGCGGCAAAGGTTACTCAGGTCGAGTACCGACTTCAACCAGCTAAAGAAGGTATGGAAAGAGTATTTATAGGCCATGGAAACTGTTTAAATATTATGTATTTGGGTGACGCTTTTGAACTACTTTTATCTAATAAAGACCTTCTATAGCGGCATTCTCAGATCATGCTATAACCTGCGCCTTTACTCGCACGCGCGATAGACCGCCGACAGCGCCGGTAAGCCGCCCCCGCGAGCAAGCTCGCGTGTACGTCAGCCGCTGATCCGCAGCACCGTTAGGCATAGGAGAAAGGATGAATAAATATAGAGTCTTAAATTGGCTACGAAAGGCGACCGCCACGACACTCATCTGGTTGTCAGGTCTTTCACTACTTGTCACTTGGGGGGGATACCTTCTCTCATTTGGCTCTTGGGCACAAAAGGGTCCCTTACCCTTTATCAGTTGTCATGCTTATGAGCTTTCATTGGTAGCCGTCACGGCACTTGTGATCAGCCTATGGATTCGAGTTTACCTTGTTGGGCGACAATTCAAGATTCGGTTCGTGGAAAAATTTAAAGGTGATCCCCGGCAGAATTGGGACTTCGTGGGCCCTTGGCGCATTGCGGAGCCGAATACTTTGCTTGTCACAGGGTCAGATGAAGGTGGCCTGTCAAAAAGTGGAGCACTTTGGGAGAATTATGATGTCACTTTGAAAGCCAAGATTATAAATCAATGCTTGGGCATAGTGCTCAGAGGTCAGGATTTGAACAATTACTACATGTTCCAAATCCAGAAGACGCGGATAGTCCCACACCGGAGGGTCGCAGTGCCTCTGATGACCCCCATCCAAGCCCATGAGCAGCAGCAAAATGAATCGTTAGGGGCTCCAGTGATTCAGACAGGTTTACAGGTCGGCTGGCAAGTTTTTCATGAACATGCAGTGAATTTGTCTCGGTCGTTGGATGACTGGTTCAGGGTTCGGGCAGAAGTTCGCGGGGAGTCGATCCGGATTTACATTGATGACGGCCTCGTACTTCAGCAAGAATCTTTCTTAAAAATACCCACGGGCAAGATAGGCTTCCGCAATTCCGTCCAAGAAATCGCCTTGGTGAGGTATGTTAAAGTAGAAATTGTTTAAATAATGGTGGTGTGGCCTAACATTTCAATCCATCGGATCCGCTATCGCGGTCCGATGATCTCGAATGTTCGGCCAAAGAAGGGAGACACCATGGATCATCCACTACATAAAGCGGTAGCAAATAGAATCGCGGAGTTGGTCGTTCCGGATATTAAACTCGTTCGTGATCCTGCTTGCGGTGGCGCACAACAGATTCCATTGTTCGTTGGCAAACGCAAGGCGAGAGACACGCGCATGTGCTGTGTGGACCTTCTGCTGATATCGGGCGGACATGTTCGAGCCATTGTTGAAATCGAGGAGACCGGATTCCTGCCCACTAAGATCTGTGGCAAGTTTCTTCAGGCGGGGCTTGCTGATCACTTCATCCATGACGGTACGGAAGAAGGTCCTCTGCCGTACGCGAAGCGTGTACTTTTCGTCCAGGTTCTTGACGGCTCGGCGTGTCTTAAGGATGGTGGCCGCAAGGAACAGCAGGCAAGACTTATTGAATCTGAAATTCGTAAGCTGCTGCCGTTACGCGGCCTCACCGACTACAAACTCTTGTTTGTCAATGGGCCGGGCGACCAAGTCGGCCTTGATGCAGTCGGTATTGCATTGGATGTAGCCCTGGCCGAACCAGGCAATCAACCCGACCGGGAATTCCGTATGCACAAATACCATGAAGCTTGGGGTCAGGTCTTGCAATCTAGCAATTTTCGGCTATTAACAATTTATGGCAAGACCTTTGAGAATAGAACTAGCGGGCGGTTTCCAAAGACCTGCCCCCTAGACCTTCGAAAAAGCCGGCTCCAGGTGAGCCGCATGTTGGCAACGGATAAGCATGGATACTGATGATCTAACAGAAATGGCCTACGAGATCATTAAACGGGCCGATAATGTCATAGATATTCTTTGCACCGAGATTGGTGCCTCTGCTTTAGACAAGGAGACAGAAGATGACTTCCTTCGCGGGGTTGCAATTTTTCTCCGAAGAATATTGAAGTCACCCAGGTCGTATTTGGACGATTGGAACTACCTGGAAGAGATCAATATCAAGACATTTCGAAATGAAGTTGCGGAACTTCTTGCTTATGTTGAAAAGGTTCTCACGACTCCTTATAGGCAGAGGGGTAAATCAAACTTTATGTGAGCTTGCCAACAACGGCATCAGCGGATCGCCGATACTGCCGGCTCCCGCTAATGCCGGGCGTTCGCCCAAAAGAGAAGGGAAGACCGAGGTGGAGCTGATGAAACCTCCTTTAGCACAAATTCGAATTCGGAGGACATCCTTATTTAATTAACTGGGGCTGAATACATAATTATCGCAAAGAGATAGAATTAAGTCAGGTGTCCCCGGAGCCGGGCATGGTCATTCCCGCGGAGCCTGTCCCCGCGAAGGCGGGGAGCGGAATTCCAGTTCATTATTCCTGGATTCCGGATCGGGCCTGCCCCGTACCCGATACGGGGTCCGGAATGACAACCTTACTATTTTCATGCGACCTGGTGCCTCACGGGCATGGGGGTTTACTACAAAAAAAGGGGGGATAAAAATGGCCAGCACAAAGATTGCCGTCAGACCGTTCGGAAAATGTTTCATACTTGCCATACTAGCTAGTGTTTTACTTGTAGGGTGGAGCAGCCAGCCAGCCGCCATTGCATCGGAGAAAGAGAGGATTACCCATTTGGTGGAAGGGGCCAAATCAGAGAAAAGAATGGTCCTTTATACCACACAGTCAATCATTGACAGCACCAGGATGATAAAGAAATTTGAGGAGAAATATCCCTTCATTAAGGTTGAGTTATATAGGTCAACCTCACCGGCATTGCAAAATAAGATCATCGGTGAGGCTAAGGCCAAAAGAAACATCGTAGACGTTATTGAGATACCCGGATTCAATGCATTTCTTCTCAAGAGGGAAGGCCATATCACATCATACACATCACCGGAAAGCCGGGCCTTCCCGGAAGGATTCAAAGACACAAAGGGATATTGGACCAGCACATATGTCCTGCTCTATCTCATGGGCTACAACACAAAATTGCTTTCCCTAAAGGACATACCCGCTACATACGAAGGCTTTCTGAATCCCCGGTGGAAGGGAAAGAAGATAGGATTCGATACCAAGGAAACGGAATGGTTTGCCAATATGCTGAAAATAATGGGCGAAGAAAAAGGGATGGATTTCTTCAGGAAACTTGTTGCACAGGATTTGCATTATCGGCAAGGCCAATCGCTCATAACAGATTTGATCGCTGCCGGTGAGTTCCCTGTAGGTACCGTGTTCGCCCACGCTGTGGAAGATAGAAAAAAGAAAGGCGCCACGGTGGATTGGGTAGGAGTTGAACCGGTGATCGCCAAGTTTGGCACGATCAGTCATGCAACTAACGCCTTACACCCGAATGCAGCGAAACTATATATAGATTTTGCATTATCCAAGGAAGGTCAAATGGTGCTCGTGGACTGTGAAAGATTGCCAGCCCGGCCCGATATCGAAGCCGACAAGCTGAAGGCATTCAAGGGGTTAAAAATATATCCCAGCGATATGACATTGGCCGCCGATTTTACCACCTACAACAGACGATTTGCGGACGTGCTGCGACATTGATTATAGAAAGTTCGGGAGGTAATGGGGACGGTAAATGAGGACGTTCTAATAAAACATCCTGACCGAGCCCTTAAACTCATGGGGTGTGGCTGGGGGGTCGGACCAAGCTAAGTGGTTACAAATCTTGTGGCAATATGATGTAGACGAGCCGATTTTATAGCTATAATGAGTTTTTTAGCAAGAAAACGGCACTATACGGGATGGTCGGCAATGGGGAGCGCATTGCTCGCTTCATGCTGTTATTGGCATACCAAGACTTTGTTTAACGGAGGCAAACCCATGAAGATGACATATCAGGTGCGCCACATTAGCGTTTCCGTAGACCGGCCACCCAATGAAGTCTACGCTTTCGCTTCAAATCCGGCTAACTTCCCCCAATGGGCCACGGGCCTGGGCGGTTCGCTAAGGAATGTAAACGGTGAATGGATTGCGGATGCTCCGATGGGTAAAGTGAAAATCAGATTTGCAGAAAAAAACGCGTTCGGAATCCTGGACCACGATGTCACCTTAGAAACGGGAGAAAAAGTTTATATCCCCATGAGGGTAATTGCCAACAACAAAGGCAGCGAAATCATTTTCACGCTGCTTCGTCAGCCTGAAATGTCCGATGAGAAGTTTGCCGAGGATGCCAAGTGGGTTGAGAAAGACCTGAGAAAGTTAAAAGGGTTGCTGGAGAAGGGTTTGTGATTGAGGTAGTATGGCAGGCAACGAAAGGAGGATAAGCGGATGCTTCTTATTAACAATGCGGACGTAGCAAAGGTCCTCACGATAGAGGACACGCTCAGGGTGCTGGAAGACGGCCATCGGGAGCTTGCCCGAGGCGACCTCGCGGGCCGGCCGCGCGTGGATATCTACACCGAGACCGGCGCACCGGATCGCTTCCACCGCTGGGGGACCATGGAAGGGTCAAGCAAGGGTCTGCAGAGGTTTGCCATTCGCATGAAATCGGACGTGGTGAGCTGGCCGGTACGCTTCGGGGTCAAGGTCGAGGACAAGTACTGTGTCCAACCAGGGCTTTTTTGCGGCTTGATCCTGCTCTTTAGCACGGAAAATGGCGAACCGCTGGCCATTATCAATGATGGTTATCTCCAGCACATGCGCGTGGGTGCTCTCTATGGCCTCGGGGCAAAGTATCTTGCCAAAGAAAATTCTTCCGTCGTCGGCATGTTGGGATCCGGCGGCATGGCGCACACCCACCTCATGGCCTTTGCCGCCGTGCGAAAGATTAAAAAGGTCAAGGTTTACAGCCCGAATCAAGAGCACCGGGAGCTCTATGCCCGGGAAATGGAACAGAAGCTCTCGCTGGAGGTTTTCCCCTGCGACAGTGCCGCAGAGGCGGTGCGCAGCGTCGATATCCTCGCGACCTGCACGAACGCCAAGGAGCCCACGGTGAGCGCGGCCATGCTCGAACCGGGCATGCATCTCACCCAGGTTTCGCGGGAGTTTATGCCCGATGTGTATCCGCGGCTCGACCTGTGCGTGGGTGGCGGTCCGGCATGCCAGGTTGTGGAAGGAGTGCGCATCGACGATTCCCAAGGCTTCCCCACCTACCTGGCGGGAAGTCCGGAAGCTTTGAAGCAGGCTAAGGGAGGGGCGCGCAAACGCCGCGAGCAGGTAACTGATTTCCACGGCCGGCTGGTATCTTTACCGGATCTGATCACCGGCAACACAAAGGGGCGCTCCAACGACACCGAGATCAGCGCGTCGAGCGGCATCACGGTGGGGGGCGAGGATAGCGTCAAGGGACTGCAGTTCGTTACGGTAGCCTCGCTGATTTACGACCTGGCGAAGAAAAACGGACTGGGACGGGAGTTGCCCTTGGAGTGGTTCCTGCAAGACATCCGGGACTGAATGGGGAGGATGGGCGGTACAGGAGAAATGAGACTTTTGCACAACTGGCTTACTGTCATTGCATGGCGGGAAGCAACCCCAAGCCGTTAGAGATTGCCACGGCGTCCGAGGTACGCCTCGCAATGACAGCATAAGTTTCTTACATCAATAACCTCGCTGCGAAGCACCGGGTTCGGCTACTCGCAATGACAAATAGGGCCTTGGGCAAAGGTCTTTCTCCGTCCGGCCATGCAATGCCCGTGTTTGCCCGGGGTCATCAATCAGGAGTGTGCTTCTGGATCCCAGAAACGGCGCAGGTATTCGCCCTTGGGCGACATGATAATGCTTGCGTCAACCACATTGGGGACGTGGTCCATAATCTCTTTTCGTATTCTCTCGGTAATGGCGAACCCCTCCGCCAAAGGCGTGGTTGGCTCGATCTCCACCGTAAGCTCTACATTCAGCGCTCCGCCCATGGTGCGTATTTTGATCCCGTGGATGAACGTCACCCCCAGAACCTTCTCTGCCATCTCCTCGATCAGTGCGACCGTTTTTAGTGAAGGGGCAAAATCGATCAATTCCTTGACCGCCGTAATACCGACTTCCCAGGCACTGTGCAGGATCATCCCGGAGATAAAAATGGTAGTCACCTGATCGACCATGGTCAGCGACGGGAAAAAGTGACTGATAATGACGCTTAATAATACGGCCGCGGAACTGGCGGCATCGGCCCGGTGATGCCATGCCTTGGCGATGAGCATGGGGCTGTTGAGTTGCATCCCCTTTCTGCGGGTAGTTCTGAACAGCGCTTCCTTGATAACCAGAGAAAGAATCGACGCTACGACCAGCAGCAGATCACCATCGACAGGAGGAGCCGGCATTTTATCCTGCGGGGAGTGCTCAGCATGGCCATGAGCATCGTGCATTTCGGTGATCGCGGCGGGTGCTCCATGATCATGCCCCCCACCGAAAGAATCCATGACCAGTTCCACGCTCACATACACGAGAAACAACGCCGCGAAAAGCGACATCAGCGTTTCGATCCGGCGATAGCCGTAATTGAATCGCCGGTCGGCGCGGCGTGAGCCAAGCATCAGCGTAAACCAGGTGATCACGTCGGACACGATATCGGAAAGAGAGTGAAAGCCCGAAGCGGTCATGGGCAGATACTGTGTCCACATGCCCAGGCTGATTTTGCCCGCCGCCAGCACAGCGTTGGCAATGCCGCCCATGATGGTGATAAAACCTGCCTCCTTGAGCCTGTTTCCTTCATACGCGTCGGAATGCATAGTATTGCTCTCCTTTTTTGTTAAAGATTCATTCCCTGGGCTCGTACTGGCCACGGAAAAGGCTGCCGCACCCTGACGGTTTGAGGTTGATAGCCAGTTTGTGATAAGTTAACCACATCTCCGCGGCGATTGCCCAAACCACCTTGACCTGCAAGTCATCTTCGAGCATTTCCACCGCCGGCGCAACATCCCAGCCTCCGCCATTGATATAAATAGCATCGACCGATTCCCCGAGCCCCTGCAAACCCTTTTTACAATGGCGGTAGACGTCCATATAGGAGACTTCATCCATGGCCATCAGGGGTGTACTGAAAAGTTCTTCGCTCTTGCCGCTGAAATTTAAGCCAGGGATGACTATGGACTCCATGCCAAACCGGCTGAAATAGTCGACGATTGCCTGATTGAGTTCATTGCCATAATAGGTGGCTACGGCCACTTTCTTGACATTCATGGCCTGGAGGGCGATAGCGTGGGGCTCCATGGGTGTCACGAGCGGCAAGTTAGTCTTCTTTGACAGGTCACTGGCCCATTGGCGCTCGAAGTCCAAACCCTTGAGCAAGAAAGGCGGGGTACCACTCACGGCAATGATGTCGCAGCCGACTTCCTTCAGTTGCATGGCTATTTCTTCCGCCTTGGCAAAGCCCTTTAAAAAGTCTTCCTTTTTACCACTGCGAAAGCCGATGAAGGTCGGCACGATCTCCACGCCTGCCGGTGCATGCTTATACCAGAAAGCGAAGGTCTTCCCTCGGTGAGTAGGTTTGATCAAGCCTATGCGTCCGCGAAATGCATACATAGTCGCCTCCCGGAAAATTTTCTGAAAACTATCAGGAAGAATTTGTTATGTCAATTACCTTACTTGACAAATAGCTTGACAAGGAAAAATTTTCCAATATACCTTCCGGCTAGTTAAGGAATATTACTCTACTTGGAAGGATACTCATAAAAGGATAAGGCGACAATTCCAAAAGCGGTACGGCTATTCTATCGACAGAGGATTACTTCTATAAACTTTACATGGGGGGACTTCATGAAAAGACCGGCACTTTGGGTACCTATCATCCTAGCGTTCATTTTGCTTTTTCCGCCAAATAGCCTTCTGGCGGCACCTTTTTATGAAGGGAAAATGCTGAGAATCGTTGTCGGCTTTCCACCTGGAGGTGGGTACGACCGCATGGGAAGACTCTTGTCAGTTCACCTGCCCAAGTATCTTCCCGGCAAGCCAAGAGTTATTGTCGTAAATCTCCCGGGCGCCGCCAGCGTAATTGCGGCCAATAACCTCTATAACATTGAGAAGCCTGACGGATTGACGATTGGGACAATCAATGCCGGGCTTCCTTTTGCCCAAATGCTGAAGGCGGACGGAGTCATGTTCGATATCAGAAAATTTTCCTGGATTGGATCGCCATCGGAGGAGGCAAGTCTCTTTACCGTCAGAAGTGATTCGCCATTCAAATCCGTTAATGATCTGCGTAAGGCAAAAGAACCCATCCTACTGGGCAGCAGTGGCCCGGCAAATCAAAACTATCAGTTTGCCGCCCTGTTAAAGGAATTTGCGGGCTTTAACTTCAAACTTATTAACTACCCATCGGCTCCGGAGGGTTTGCTGGCCCTGGAACGCAAAGAAGTCGATGGTCAGGCAGGTACTTTTAGTTCTCTCTTACCTTACATGAATAGGGGCCTGGTACGACCTTTAATCCGGGGCCGGATCAAGGCGCCGGGCTTGGAAAACCTGCCGATAGATGAGGATCTCGCCTTTGACAAACGGGGCAAAACGCTTATGGCCCTGCGTTCCGTGTCCGATTCGCTGGCCCGGCCCTATGTTGCCCCGCCAAACACGCCGCCGGAAAGAATGAAGATGTTAAGGAATGCCTTTGCCCAGGTAGCCAAAGATCCAGCATTTCTCGCGGAAGCAGAAAAGAATGCCATAAAGATTAATTATGTTACAGCCGAGGAAAGCCTTAAGTCCCTTAATTTCATCTTGAGTCAGCCGGAAGAAATTGTCCGTGATTTCGGCAAGTATATAAAATTTTAAGCATGTCCGGCAAATGAGATAGTATAGACTATAGGGCAGTGTTGAGGAGTTTCATTAACCAAGGAACAAGCGAGGAGAAATTAAATGGATGAAAGACCGAAGACCACCCCCTATTCCGTAACCACTGGGTCGGAAGCCCGGGACAGAATCGAAACAATGCTCAGGCAAACGCAAATCGGCGCCCTGGGCCTCAGCGACGGCCATCTTCCCTATGTGGTTCCCATGAACCACCTCTATATCCCTGGTCAGCTGATCTTTCACGGTCCTCTGGAGACGGGGAAAAAAATGGAGATGATAAATAAAAATCCCCGCGGGTGTTACACAGTGACGCGCCCGCTCGAGGAACTGAAACCGGACCAGCTCTCCTGTCATGTCAGTTATGAAAGTGTAATATGTGACGGCAGGATATACAATGTCAACTCGGCTGAGGAACGGGTCGAACACATTAATATCTGGCGGGCTCATTACCAGTCGAAACCTGGCCGGCCGGCAGAGGATGCCGCCCGCACCACGGGGTTCTTTAAATTCGTAATCGAAGAGATGACCTTACGTTACGGTTCGTTCCATCCCGGAGGACCCCGGCCTTTATGCATCTATAAATTCACATAAGCTTCTACGGGTAAGCATCGGCCTCAAGAACAGCACGCGGCTGGACATTGACAACTTCATAAAAGTCAAAAAGCCCGTCATTGCGAGGAGCATAGCGACGAAGCAATTTAGTGATATCATGTTGTTACGATTTGAGAGATTGCTTCGCTTCGCTCGCAATGACAGCTAAAAAGAACTTTCACAAGACCGTCAACATTAGTCGGTTAGAATTTGCTTGACTGTGAAAGGCAAATTCGTGAACGCACTTATCCCGTTTTTCGGCACTAGGTAGTTTCCATCCGGAAACGGTTCTTTTCCGCCCTGGCGGTGTCAATCTACGGGCTTGCTTTTGCGGCGTACGCTGTGTACGCCTCCGCGCAACCCCTTGATTTCCTAGCCAGGATGCAAAATCCCTCGTTTCCGAATGGGAAACCAATAGTGTCTCATCCGGAGTTTCCGGATGGACACTAGGTAGGTGAGAGGGAGTTCTTATCAGAATTATTCTGAAGAGGGAGTGTGACATCATAAGGGGCGAGCATGCCTTGTTTCGTGAGTCTGATACTTTTGCAGCCACTGAAATCAGCATCATTTACGGCGACACAAGCAATGCCATCGGAGAGTGTCCTGACCACTTTAACGGCGCCGAGCGTGCTCGTGGCCGGCGCCGAGATCGTGTAAGAATTCGGGGACGCGATGTTGAAGAAGATCGTATAGTGCCTGCCCTCTAATTTAGCTTTGTTTCCATAATAGGCTAAATCAGCGACAATCTGCCGCCCTGCCAGGTGCAATTTAGACTTGGCCAAATGTTTCTGGAAGGCGTTAATACCGATCATGGCCAGGATGGCCAGGATGGTGAGAGCAAGCATTAACTCAAGAAACGTAAGTTTTTCCATCTGGCTCACAGTTATCCGCAACCAAGGTGGTGATACGTGCGAATACCATAAATTATGACGCACTGTTACAGAGATGGTGGCATGACAACTCTTTCATGCCCTGCAAAAATTATTAACTTGTTCAAGACACAAACCGATAGGGTATAAGTCATTAAGCAATTTTTATACTAGAAAAAGACCATTTTTGTCGATCTCTGACTAAGCCATCGATATTTATACAGTATTTTTTAATGTGAAAAAATACTCTGTGAACTTAGCCACATACGATCAAGGTAAAAAGCTCAATTTTCCACAATCATGGCTTTTTTTCATCATATACTGTAATTGATGGGCATCTTTCCGATAATTATGCTATGCAAGCTGGCAAGAAGGTATCCGCTTGATATCCATGGCATGAGTATTTTTCCAGCGTTTTCCGGGTTTGGGATAAATGATAAGGAGGGATTTCATTGCGATTTTCAAGATTCTTTGTTCTTATCGTCTTGCTTGTTGCCGTCACGGGTTTCCTTTACGCCGGCCAGAGGAGCGGCGCTGCTTCCCTGACAAAGCTTCTGGAGGGAAACAGCCGTTTTGCTGAGGGTAAGCAGTCGCCAAGGGACTGCAGCCGGGAACGGAGGCAGGAGCTGACAAAGGGCCAGAATCCCTTTGCGACGGTGATTTCCTGTTCCGATTCCCGTGTCCCCCCGGAGGTCATCTTCGACCAGGCCCTCGGCGACCTCTTTATCATTCGGGTCGCCGGAAACGTGATCGACCCGGTCGTGCTCGGAAGTATCGAATATGGTGTACAGCACCTCAGCACGCCGCTCCTGATCATCCTCGGCCATGACTCCTGCGGCGCCGTCCAGGCGACGCTGGATGCAAAAGGAAAAACCGAAGGTAACATAGGGACCATCCTGAAGAAGATCATGCCCTCGGTCGAGGCGGCGCAGAAGGTAAATAAGGGCCGGGGAGAGACACTCTCTCTGGCTGTTCGCGAAAACGTCATGAACAGTTATCAAGAAGTTATGAAAAGCAGGATCGTCCGCCACCTGCTCCGGGAAGGGAAACTGCAGGTCGTGGCCGCCGAATACCATCTCGGCACCGGCAAGGTTGAGACCCTGGCCGGTTCAACCCCAGGAGAAGCGCACGCTCAGCACTGACCTCTGGAGGAAAGGGGCAGGCACTTTTCGCGAAAAGCAGCCTGTCCCCTTAATGCCAATTTTGAGGAAGCTCGTAAAAAACATGAAAATTGCCGCCTATAAAACATTACATATGTTTAAGATTGCTTTTCCCGTAATCATCGGCGTCTTACTGCTCGTCAGCTTGTTGAATCCCCTTCTGGAAGAATTCTATCCAAAGATATTTACGGGAAACTATGTTATCGATTCTCTCTTTGGAGCGATTGCCGGCAGTATCTCCTTTGGCATCCCGGTCGCGGCCTATTTCTTGGGGGGAGAGTTGCTGAAGAAGGGCGTCAGCCTGCTGGCGGTAGCGGCTTTTTTATTATCCTGGAGCACCGTAAGCGTAGCGATGCTTCCCGTGGAAATAGCGAGTCTGGGTAAAAAATTTGCCCTGCTGAGGAACTGCTGGAGTTTTCTCATGTCCATCATTATCGCCATTTTAACGATTGTTACTTTGAAGATAATCCAATGATCACAAAATTGAAAAATATGTCCGGCAGCATAAAATTCCTCTTGCTCGTTATGGTAAGTTATTTACCCGCAGGGTATTTTTACCCTGCTTATGCCAAAGGCGCCTTGTGGAGTTTCATGACGACGCTTACCAATATCGTACCGGTCTTGATTTATGTATTTGCCGTCATATTTCTGATCAATATCTTCGTCCAACCAGCAACCATTGAGAAACACCTGGGCAGCGATTCCGGACTTAAAGGCTGGATGTATGCCATCTTGGGTTCCATTCTCATTTCCGGACCCCCCTACATCCTTTTTCCCTTATTTGGGGAACTGCAAAAACAGGGCATGAAAAAATCCCTCATTGTTGTTTTTTTCAGCAACCGCAATGTGCAGCCGGCTTTTGTCCCCGTGATGATCTATTACTTCGGGACACCTTTCACCGTCGTAATCTCCATTTATATCCTTATCTTTGCCGTGCTCAACGGGCTGGTGTTGGGTAGAGTTCTCGATAAGTATTAACTGCATGGGCAATTAAACATGTCAACGGATGTCAGACAAGTTACGGGAGTAATAAGTGCCGGTATGGATAAGGTAATGGGAATTTATCTAAGGAGGAGCTGATCATGGCCATGAGTAAAAGAAAGCGGTATGGGTATCAATTATCACTATTTCCTGGCATTTTTATAATCCTGGGGTTCTTTTCCCTGAGTCTCGTGAATAGCTCCGTTGCCGGCCAAGCAGGTAAGACGATAAAATATCCGACCACTCCCATAAAACTGATCGTACCGGCCGCCGCCGGAGGGAGCCTGGGCAGCGAGACCAGGGTGGTTGCCCCCTTCCTGGAGAAAAATCTCGGGGTGTCCATCGTCGTTGAATATGTCGCGGGCGCCGACGGCATGATTGCCTACAACAAATTTCCCCAGGAGAAAGCCAATGGTTATAGCCTGCTTTCCACCAACACGCTCACATCCATCTTCCTGGAACTGACAAGAGAAAATGCGAAGTACTCCGTAAAAAACTATACTGCAATCGGCGGGTGGAATGTCAAATACCAGGTACTGGTCGCCCACCCGGACACCTGGAAGAACTTTGCCGCTTTCCTCAGTGAGGGGAAGAAGAGAAATATCAGCGTGGCGGGTGCGGGAGGCAGTACGATTCTCAATTCCCATATCCTGGAAGAAGCGCTGGGGATAAAATTCATCATTGTCCCCTTTAAGTCCTCCAGCGAGGGTCTGGCAGCGGTAGCGGGGAAACATGTAGATTGTATGCTGACATTCGAAAGCACCCCGAAGCCGATGATCCAGGCCGGAAGGCTGCGGGCGCTGGCGGTATTGTCGTCCAAACCGGACCCCATTCTGCCGGGTGTTCCCAACCTGACGGAGTTGGGGCATGGAGAAGTGCCTACCCTCCCTTCCGCGGGGATCCTGGCCGCGCCGCCCAACACTCCCCGGGAAATTGTGGCTGTCCTGGAAAAGGCCCTCGGTAAGGCGGTTTCGGCACCGGAATTTGTTAAAGTAGCCGACACCGTTGGTATCTATCTCGATTACGTGCCGGCGGTGGAGATTAACAAAACCATTGCTGAACAATACAGGATACTTAATAAATACAAGGCCTTCATCAGGTAACGGCCATACCTGCCGGTGTGGACGCAGAATTTTGCTGATCCGTCAGAAATTGCAGCACCCTGGTATTGAACATCTCCGGGTGATCGATCTGGGGGTAATGATGGGCGCCCTCGATTACTGTGAGTTTTGAACCATTTATAAGCCTATGCAGCGTGTTCGCGCTATCAAGAGGTTGCCGCCCGGCAACGGAGGTGGCATCCGCAGCGCCGGCAACGATTAAAGTCGGACAGCCTATTTTGCCGATCCGGTCGCGGCTATCGAACCGTCCCAGATCCTCCATGAGGGAGATGTAGCTCTCCGGGTCATTGGCTATATAGTGGGCTTTGTACCAGGCCATGATATGAGGATTTAACGCGGCAAAATTCCCGGAAAAGTGGCTTTGGAGCTGGTGATCGGCAACCGAGGCCATGCCGTTTTTCTTGATCTGTTCGTTCCGTTCCCGGCGCCGGAGCGCATTGCCCGGATGAATTTTACAGGCTGTGGATACGAGAACAAGTGCCGCTACGACATCCGGTCGTGACAGCGTGAACTCCTGAGCCACAAAACCGCCGAGCGACACCCCCATCAAGGCGGTGCGAGCAATACCGAGGGCTTGCAGAAGGGCCTCGAGATCCTGGACGAAAGTTTCCACGCCCAAGGGTTCATTACCCCGTTCAGACTGACCGAGACCGCGAAAATCAAATGTCAATACCCGGAAATGCCTTGCCAGGGCCTCGATTTGATAACGCCATCCCTCTCGTGTGCTGAGGCCCAGACTATGCAGAAGGGTGATATTTGGTCCTGTACCGACGCAATCGTAAACGCAACGATGTCCCCTGATGGTAATGTCCAAGTTTATTTCTCCTTCCTTACGGCACCGACAAGCCAAGTCTCTCTTAACTTCATTTGTTCGAGGCTGCCGGTGTTTCTGACCTCAGATGGGAGCCCAATGTTTCCGGGATGCTGATCAGGAGCGGCATTCTGATAACCAGGTCAATGACCACAAAAGCCAGGAAGATGAACTGTGGCCCGTATTTGTCCCAGATGATGCCGGACGTCAGCGCGAGGATAGCGCTCAGGAGCATCTTGCAGAAGCGGTTGACACCGATCCATCGGCCCATCTGGTCGGGAGGCACCAGTTCCCTTTCGATGGCGCCGGAGATCGGCGTGCCGATAAAGAAGAAACCCTGCAGGATGCCGGCAAGAACCAGCCAGGCCGGCGTGGGTGCCAGGATGAGCAGCACATTGGAAAGCCAGAAAAGGGGTATGGTGCAGTACAACACCTTCTTCCTGCCAAACCGGTCCGCCAGGCGGCCCGCCGGGATGGCAAACAGGATCGACGACAGGGCAGAGCCGGTAACCATGGCGGCCAGGATAAACTCATTGGCCCCCTTTTCCTGGTAGGCAAAGACCTGGGAGAAGGGGAAAACCATGCCCTGGGGCAAGGGAGAAATGGCCGCAATGACCAGCCAGCGTTTCAGATGCCCGCCGCCTTTCAGCACCGTGGAGATGTCTTTGATTAAATTCGGTTTGCCGGCGCCGGCCTTGGTCCACTTCCGCGACGAGAGCTGCGTCAGGACGAGGGTGAACGAGAGCAGGGCAATGAACAGTCCGGAAAAGAAGAGTGGTCTGATCCCCCCGATATTCACGCCTCCCGAGGCTCTCACCAGCCAGGTGGCCAGGATGGGGCCGGACATCCCCAAAAGGCCGGCGGCCACGGTTTCGCAGATCATCATGCCCGTGGCTCGATCCTTATTGGGAAGGCAGTTGCCGCAGATCGTGGCACAACTCTGAATGCTGATGGACTGCCCCAGCCAGTAAGCGATCATGGCGACGATACAGAATTCCCAGTGCCAGGCCACGCCATAGGCCAGGTGCGAAATTGCCAAAAAGCCGATGCCGGTGAGGTAAATCTTTTTCGGGCCGATCCGATCAATGAACCAGCCGGTAAAGGGTCCGCAAAAAGCGGCGATGAGCATGCCGATGCTGTTGACCATGCCTAACTGCGTGGCGCTCGCCCCCAGGGCCACGATATAGATGGACAGGTAGGGGAAAATCATCTGATAGGCTAGCTTGTCCAGGGACGTGCGGGCCACGGTGACCTTCCAGTCGCGCTGCTGCCTCTTCAGGAAGGCATAACCGCTGCTCAAGAGAACGGACCCGGGTTTCAAAGAAACTTCCATGCATACACTCCTCTCATACTGTCATTAAGTTAGAAAATTCCTCCAGGGTCAGCACCTGAAAAAGCGGGTGCAGGGGACTCTTCCGGTAAAGGGTCATTGTTGTTTCATGCACATCGGCGCGGTAGCTGGCGCAACAGTCGGAGATGATCGAGGCGCAAAAATCATTGGCCAAGGCATCAAAGGCCGTGTTCAGAACGCACCAGTGGGAGTTGATGCCCGCGATGGCCACGGTCCCGATGCCATAGAGACGCAGGGTCTGATCCAGATCGGTCTTGAAAAAAGCGCTGAACCTCCTTTTGGGCAGCTGGATGTCGCCGGGGACCCGGTCGAGTTCGTCCATCACCTCGGCGCCCTTTGTCCCGCGCAGGGCATGTTCCTGCATCTTCCCCTGAAAAATAAAATCGCCGGCCAGGAAACTGTCGTTGGCGAAGATAACGGGCAGGCCAAGCCTCCTGGCCAAAGCCGTCAGGCGATTGATCCGGGGAATAATCGCCCGCACCTGGCTGAGGGCTTGCGGATTACTTCCTTCCCTGAGGCTGTCCTTCAGCATATCCACAACAATGATCGCGGTTTTCATCCCTTCCTCCTCTTCACCCGATCCAGCGGCGCAGCAAGCGGCCGGCCAGGGGTTCGACGGTATGGAGGGCGCCTTCCGGGCATACCTCGAGGCAGCAATAACAACGGATGCACCGCTCGTATGCAAAAGAAACCGCCTCCTTCCCAGGGGAAAGCGCCCCGGCAGGACAAAACTCCCAGCATTGGCCGCACATCCGGCACTGCTCGGCATCGCAAACTGGTCTTTGCAGCAGGTACCGGCGCATAAAACCGTGCAGCGCGGGGGGGCCGAAGACGAGCCCCGACAGGGTGGGGAGCTGGAAATCCCGCACCTCCGGCAAGGCCCCCTCAATCTCGGGATTTTCCTCAAGAAGCCCCAGCTCCCGGGCCACTTTCAGCGTCGGCAGCATGTCCGGTTGGAGACCGAGCAGGGAGCAGACAACAGCATCCACGGCAAAGGGGTCCCGGCCCGCTATGATCACCCCGAGCGGACGGGGCTTGCCCCCCTTGCCAGGTCCCTCCCCTTCCATGGACAAGATGCCGTCGAGAATGGTCATCTGGGGTTTAAGACGCCGGCAGATCTGGACAAGCAGCCGGGCGAACAGCTCCCGGTTGACGCCCGCCTTCATATGCCACTCCGGTTTCCGCAAGCCGGCGACACAGCCGAACATGTTTTTCACGCCCAAGGTCAGAAGCATCTGGCTATGGGTCTTCAGTTTGGGCAGATTGATCGTCAGCTCCGCTTCCACTGCCTCCCGGGCCAGGTCGATCACGCCAAAGGGCGCCCCGATATCCGTGGGCAGCGATTCCCGGAATTCCCGGCATTCCGCAGGCAGACCCTGCAGGGCGTCCTTAAGGCCGCTTTCCTTGAGGATCTTCTGGAAAGAACCCATGCCTGGGCTGTCCGCAATCAGAGGCAGGGCGCCTTTGCTGAGCACATACTCCGCTACGGCCCGCACCACCAGGCAGTGGGTGACAATGGCGTCGGCCGGTTTTGCCGTGGTGAGCAGATTGGGCTTCAGCAAGACGCGCCGGCATCCCGCAATCGCTTCTCCTCCCAGGCCATCCATGATGGAAAAGATCAAAGGCTTAAGACTTTCATACTCATAGGCAGCCTTCTGCACGATCACCTTGGACATTTTCCACCCAACAGTCCGGATTTTTTGTGTAATTATTTTAAAAAATCCTATACAATGGCCGCATCATTAATTGCAAACGAAATGAGCAGCGATCATCAGGGAGGTGGATGAATGAAAGAACAGAAGATGGACTATTTTACCGCTCTCTACGATGTGGCCAGGGTCATCAACGCCTCCCTGGACCCCTCGCTGGTCCTGAAGGAAATCGTGCAATGCGTTGTTTCCGCGCTGGACGTCAAGGCAGCCACGATCCGGCTTCTCGATGCCCGGCAAACAAGGCTGGTGATGGGGGCCTCACAGGGCCTTTCGGAAAAATACCTCCACAAGGGGCCGATCCTGATCGAAGAGAGCGGCATCGATAAAAGCGCCTTAGCCGGCAGTACGCTCTGGATAGAAAACGCCCAGACGGACAAAAATTTTCAATACGGCGCCATGGCCCGGGCGGAAGGGATCAAATCCCTGCTCGTGGTGCCGCTCCTGGTCGAAAAGAAGGTCATCGGTGTGCTGCGGGCTTACTCCGACCGGGTGCGAAAATTTACCCCTCAGGAGATAAGATTTCTGGAAGCGGTCGCCAACCTGAGCGCCATAGCGCTGGACAATGCCCGGTTGCACCAGACGCTGCAAACAAACTGCGATTTAATGGCCGCCCACAAATACCGCATCGACGACAATTGACTTCTCTGCAATCGCTATGGTTAATGTTTGACAAGGCACGCCCTCAGACAAGGAGGCAGTTATGACACGCATCGGCATCAATGGTTTTGGCAGGATCGGGCGGCAGGTACTGAAAGCGATCCTCGCCAGGTATCCGCAGAGTCTGCGGGTCGCGGCCTTCAACGATCTCTTCGACGTGGCCACCAATGCCCATCTTTTTAAGTACGATACCAGTTACGGCCGCTTTGGCGGTGAGGTGCAGGTCAAGAAAAACACCCTGGTCGTTAATGGGCAGGCCATTAAAAACCTTTCTTTCCGCGATCCGGCCACCATTCCCTGGGACGATGAAGGCGTCGAGATTGTCCTCGAAAGCACCGGTCTCTTTCTGACGGGTCCGCAAGCGGCAGCCCATCTCTCAGGGGGCGCCAAAAAGGTCATCATCACGGCCCCGGCCCAAGGGGAGGATCTGACGGTCGTCATGGGCGTAAATCATAAAAGCTACCGGCCGGCGAAACACCATATCCTCTCCAACGCCTCCTGTACCACCAACTGCCTGGCCCCGCCGGTCATGGTACTCCATGAGAAATTCGGCATCGAAAAGGCCATGATGACCACCGTCCATTCCTATACCAATGACCAGCGGATCCTCGATCTGGCCCACAAGGACCTGCGGCGCGCCCGGGCCGCGGCCCAGAACATCATCCCCACGACCACCGGGGCGGCCAAGGCCATCTCCCTGGTCATTCCCGATCTTGCCGGCCGTTTTGACGGGTATTCGCTCCGGGTCCCCACCCCCACGGTCTCCATCGTCGACTTCGTGGCCGAACTGAAGACCGCCACCTCCACGGAAGAACTGCGTGATGCCCTGAGAAAGGCGGCCCGCAACCGTCTCAAGGGGATCATGCACTGTGAAGAAAACAGACTGGTGTCTGCGGATTTCCGTGGCGATGCCCACTCTTCGATCGTTGATATGGAGTTTACCCAGGTGCTGCGGGGCAATATGGCCAAGGTCGTGGCCTGGTACGATAACGAATGGGGCTATTCGTGCCGCGTTGCCGACCTCGCCAATTACATCGCCCAAAAAGGATTTAAATCCCTACCATGAAAAATCGTATTCTCGTAATAGATGATGATGCCGTGGCCTGTGAGTTTCTTCAGGAAGCCCTGCTGCGCGCCGGCTATGAAGTGGACAGTCACACCTCCGCCGAAGAGGTGCTCAAACTCGATCTGTCCGGATATGACCTCCTGATCTCGGACATCAAGATGCCCGTCATTGACGGCCTCTATTTCCTCCGCCACGTCCAGGAGAAATGGCCGGAGATCCCCGTCATCCTGGTGACGGCCTATGGTTCCCTGGAAACGACGATGGACGCCCTGCGCCTGGGGGCCTGGGATTATATCAGCAAGCCCTTTACGCCCGAGGCCATTCGGGAGATGGCCAAGAAGATCCTGGAGATGCGGGAAATCAGACAGCAAAGGATGGTGGGCAAGCCCGATGAAAAGGGCGCGCCGCAATTTATCGGCTCCTCCGCACTGATGGTGGATTTTTACAAACAGATCGCCCGGGTGGCTGATGCCTGGGCCAGCGTGCTCATCGAAGGGGAAAGCGGGACGGGTAAAGAATTGACGGCCCGATCCCTCCACCACCTGAGCTCACGCCGGGAAAAACCCTTCGTGGTAGTCCATTGCGGCGCCATTCCCGATAATCTTCTAGAATCGGAACTCTTCGGCTATGAAAAAGGAGCCTTTACGGGAGCCGACCATCAGCATGAAGGTTTGATCGCCTCGGCCCAGGGAGGGACCATCTTTCTCGATGAAATTACCGAGATGTCGCCGGCCCTACAGGGCAAACTGCTCCGCTTCATGCAGAATGGCGAAGTGCGCCCGCTGGGCGGTCATGAGGCGCGCAACATCACCGTGCGCGTCGTGGCGGCGGCGAACCGCGATATCGACGAAGAAGTCAAGAAAAGCCGCTTCCGTGCCGACCTCCTTTACCGGTTTGTCGTCCGCTTGCACATCCCTTCCTTGCGGGAGCACAAAGAAGACTTGCTGCAGCTCATCGAATCCTTATTGAAAAAGCTCGGCTATCCCCAAGTCCGCATCTCCGATGAGGCCATGGAACGTCTGATTGCCTACGACTGGCCGGGAAACGTCCGGGAGTTGGAAAATGTGTTGCAGCAGACGCTCCTCATGTCGCCCTTTATGGTCGTCCTGCCGGAACACCTGCCGGAGCGCTTCCGGCCCCGCCAGGAGTCGAAGACGCCCTTTCTTACCCCCCTGGAGGGCGCCGAACGGCTCCAGATTTTACGGGCACTGGAAGGGGCAGCGTGGAATCAGAGCAAGACGGCGCAGCAATTAGGCATCGACAGAAAGACCCTGCGCAGCAAGATCCAGCGTTACGGTCTGTTGAAGGATCAGGGCGATCATGATTGACCCGCCTGTTCCCCGGACAAATCAACCATGGGGAAATAAAGAATAATTTCACTGCCTTCTTCAGGGAGGCTTTTTATCTCGACCTGCCCGCCGTGGATCTTGACAATGTCCTGAACAATGGAGAGCCCTAAGCCGCGCATCCCTTCGTCCTGGTGGGTGCTGAAGAAAGGCTCGCAAACCCTTTCCATGACTGTGGGCGAGATGCCGCAGCCGGAATCTTTTACGGAAAGAGCCAGGGCATGGCGCTCCGGCACGGTGTAAGCGGAGAGCGCCAGCGCGCCTCCCCGGGGCATGGCCTCCAGACCATTCTGGATAAGATTGAACAGCGCGGTCTGCAGGCGATCACGGTCGGCGTAGAGCAGAGGAATGTTGGGTTCCGTATGGAGAGAAACGGTGATATTTGCCCTCTGCAGCTGCGGTTCAACAAGGGAAAGGGTGTCGCCGAAGAGTTCCGGAATGGAGATGACCTCGAAATGCGGCTCCGGCAGACGCGTGGCGCGCCGGACATTCTGGATGGTCGTGTTTAGCCGCTGCGTTTGTTGAATGATCAATTCCAGCTTCCGCGCCACATCCGGGGGCCAGCCCTCGGCCCGTTCCAGGAGCAGCCCGGCCAAGCCGGCAATGGAATGCAGGGGCGTTCCCAGATCGTGCGCCAGGTTCGCCGTGAGATATCCCAAGGCCGTGAGCTGCTGCATCTGGTCGACCTGTTTCTGCAACTGGACAACGTTATGCGTCGCCTCCTGCACGCGTTGCTCCAACTGGCGATTGAGCTCCCTGTTCCTGGCCAGTACCTGTTCAATTTCCTCAGCCATGGTGTTGAAGTGGAACGCCAGCTGTCCCCACTCGTCTTTCTGCCGGATCGGCCGCACCATGGGGATGCGCTGGGTGTACTTGCCGGCATGGAATTGATCGATCGCCTCGATAATGACCTTTAAAGGCCAGTCAATAATCCAGCGATAGCTGAAGGCGAGGATCAGCATAATTACCAGCAGCAGACCGCCGCTGCTGCTCATCAGCAGATATTGGGCCTTGGACAGGATCTCGGCGTTAGCGCGGGAAAAAACGATCACGCATACCACAACCTTGCGCCCCACTTTTTCACCCCATCCAGAGGTGTACATCAGACCGAGGGCCGGTCCGACTTCCGTCTGGATCTTCAGATAAGCGGGTTTGACGTTTTTTGCCACTTCGACAAGGGGGGATTCCGACCATTCATAGAAGACGCGGCCGGCGCCGGCCACATAATCAACATCACCGCCGGCCACGGAAAAGATGTCGATCCTGGCCATCCGGCCGTCACTTTGCACATGGTCTTTAAGGGTGGTATCCAGGGCCGTCAAACCCCGAATCGTGGGAAAATGCTGATAATAGGTGTTTACCGTTTCCGCGACATCGTAGAGCCTTTTGAGCTGCTGTTCGATTAATAATTTATCCAGGGCCCGCAGTTGGATCCACCCCCAGAGGGCCATCGTCAAGGCCAGTCCGAGCGCGGTGACGATCATCAGGCGTAAGCGTACAGTCATAACAATCGCCTACTTGCCGGCCGGTTTCAGACCTCCCGGAACGGTTTTACTCTCCCCTGGATTCCCCTTTTTAATCGCCTTCTGGGGGATGTCGGCCGTTACCTTGGTGGCAATATTCTTACCATCCCTGGTAATATAACTGACTTTTACCTTATCGCCCGCCTTGATCTTGGCCGCCGGCTTCTCCAGCACGAATTCCATCCTTTCCACCTGCTCCATGACCTTGCGCTCGATAATGAGCAGGGCCGCGGAAATTTCCGTCACCACCCCGGCCGCCTGCATCCTGGTAACTCTCATGGCCGGCCCTTTTTCCCCCTTGGGCGCTGATTCCCCATATACAAAGGCTGATGCGGCCAGAAAACTAAAACCTAACACGATCGCCAGCAAACGCCTCATTTTCCCATCCTCCCTCTATTGTATCAGAATATTACCACGTTACGATATACGGGGCAAAAAGCAAATCTACCCGCAGCAGGAACAGCAATATACATACCATTTGCAACAGCTCTCTCCCACATTGATAAGACATGGAAAGCACGAATTAAATTGCCTTAATTACGGATCGGAGGACCTCAAAGAAACAGTCACGATGGAGAATTAATCCCCAGGATATGGGGAAATATTCATCATCAGGCCACGGGGTCAAACACATTTTTCCGGGCCTGGGCATCATTCTTGACAGAGGGCTTAGCGGCTCCTATATTTAATTTAAATACTCAGGTTCAGAGGAGCAAGGGCGCGGAGCAACAAAGTTGTCTTTTATTGCTTCACTTCTCAAGAGATTGTGTTCTCAGCGAATCTATGAACCGTCTTCCGTCAAAAAAACGAAATTTCGGGAAACACCGCTCTCTGGGAGGGATAGCATGCTTACCAATAAAACAGCCCTCATAACGGGCTCCACCAGTGGCATCGGTTTCGGCATGGCCCGGGCCTTCGCGGCCCAGGGCGCCAATATCATGCTGAACGGCTTCGGTGAAAGGTCCGAAATCGAAAAACTGCGCGCCGGTCTGGTCTCCGAGTTCCAGGTCCGGGTCGGCTATCATGACGCCGACATGGCAAAGCCGGCGGAGATCCTGGAACTGGTCGAGCAATGCGGCAAGGAACTGGGCGGCCTGGACATACTGGTGAACAACGCCGGCATCCAGCACGTGGCACCGATCGAGGAGTTCCCCACGGAAAAGTGGGATGCCATCCTCGCCATCAACCTGTCGTCGAGCTTTCACACCATCCGTGCCGCCCTGCCGCTGATGAAGAAACGCAATTGGGGCCGCATCATCAACATCGCCTCGGCCCACGGCCTCGTGGCCTCGGCGCACAAAGCAGCCTACGTGGCGACGAAACACGGCCTCATCGGTTTGACGAAAGTCGTGGCCTTAGAAACGGCCCAAACCGGCATTACCTGCAATGCCATTTGTCCGGGCTGGGTGTTGACCCCACTGGTTCAGAAGCAGATCGAAGCGCTCGCCGCGCGTGAGGGGCTGCCGCTGGAGAAGGCAAAGAACCTGCTGCTTGCGGAAAAACAGCCCTCGCAGGAATTCGTGACGACCGAGCAGATCGGCGGGCTCGCCCTGTTTCTCTGCTCGGAGGCGGCGGCGCAGATCCGCGGGGCGTCGCTTTCCATCGACGGCGGGTGGACGGCGCAGTAGGAAAGCTCGCAGGGCGAGGCAAGCGGGAAGGATAAAAGCGATGGACATACTCTGGCAACCCTCGGCCGAACGGATTCAGCAGGCCCAGATGACGGCCTTCCGGAAAGCGGTGGAGCAGGATTGGCACCTGGAATTGGCGGACTACCCTGCACTCTATGAGTGGTCCATCAAGCAGCCGGAGCGCTTCTGGCGGTCCCTCTGGAAATTTGGCGGGGTGATAGCGGAGCGGCAGGGCGAGGTGACCCTGGCCGAGGGCGGCAAGATGCCCGGCGCCAAATGGTTCCCCGAGGCACGCCTGAACTTCGCCCAAAACCTCCTGCGGCGGCGGGACGGCGCCCCGGCCATCCTGTTCTGGGGCGAGGACCGGGTGAAGCGCACCCTGACCTTTGCCGAGTTGTACGACGATGTTTCGCGCCTGGCCCAGGCCTTCCGCGCCGCCGGTCTTGTGCCGGGCGACCGGGTGGCGGGCTACATGCCGAACATGCCGGAGACAATCGTGGCGATGCTGGCTGCCGCGAGCCTCGGCGCGGTCTGGTCATCCTGCTCGCCCGATTTCGGGGTGCGCGGCGTACTCGACCGTTTCGGACAGATCGCCCCCCGGGTGCTGGTCGGCGTAGACGGTTATTTTTACAACGGAAAGACCCAGGACTGCCTGGCCAAACTTAGGGAAATCAGCGCGGCCCTGCCGACGCTCAAGCAGCTGATCATCGTGCCCTACGCACACCCGGAACCTTCCCTGGCCCAGCTTCCCGAAGCCCGCCTGTGGGCCGATAGCCTCGCACCTTACAGGGCCGGGGAGATAGACTTCACCCAGCTGCCCTTCCAGCATCCCCTCTACATCATGTTTTCCTCCGGCACCACGGGCGTGCCGAAGTGTATCGTCCATGGCGCCGGCGGGACCCTGCTGCAACACCTGAAGGAGCACCTGCTGCATACGGATGTGCGGCCCCTGGACCGGATCTTCTATTTCACGACCTGCGGCTGGATGATGTGGAACTGGCTCGTCTCCGCCCTGGCCGTGCCAGCGACGCTGCTGCTTTACGACGGTTCGCCCTTTTACCCCAGAGGCGATATTCTGTTCGACTATGCCGATGCCGGGGAGATGACCATCTTCGGCACCTCGGCAAAATTTATCGACAGCGTGAACAAAGAAGGCCTGGAGCCGCGCCGGACCCATCGGCTCACGACAGTGAGAGCGATGCTCTCTACGGGTTCACCGCTCGCCCCGGAGAGTTTTGATTTCGTATACGAAAAGATCAAGTCCGATATCTGCCTTTCGTCCATCTCCGGCGGCACCGACATCATCTCCTGCTTCGCTCTGGGGAACCCCGTACTGCCGGTCTACCGCGGCGAGCTCCAGTGCCGGGGGCTCGCCATGCAGGTGGAGGTGTGGAACGAACAGGGCCAGCCGGTGCGCGAAGAAAAAGGAGAGCTCGTCTGCACCGCCCCTTTCCCCTCGATGCCGATCTATTTCTGGAATGATCCCGAGGGCAGCAAATACCGCAACGCTTATTTTGCGAAGTACCCGAATGTGTGGTGCCACGGGGATTATGCCGAGTTGACCGCGCACGACGGGCTGATCATCCATGGCCGTTCCGATGCGGTGCTCAATCCCGGCGGCGTGCGCATCGGCACGGCGGAAATCTACCGGCAGGTTGAACAGGTTCCCGAGGTAGTGGAGGCACTCGTGATCGGTCAGGACTGGGACAAGGACGTGCGGGTCGTCCTGTTTGTCCGTCTGCGCGAGGGTATCACGCTCGACGACGCGCTGATCGGCCGCATCAAGGCGCAGATCCGTCGCCAGACCACGCCCCGTCACGTGCCGGCCAAGATTGTCCAGGTGCCCGACATCCCGCGCACCAAGAGCGGCAAGATCGTGGAGCTCGCCGTCCGCCACGTGGTGCACGGCCGGCCCGTGGAAAATCTGGAGGCCCTGGCCAATCCCGAGGCCCTGGCGTTCTTCAAAGACATCCCGGAACTAAGCGAACCCTGAGCCGGTAGCAATCAATATTAGCCACAGAGAGCACAGAGAACATCCTGAATATTAGAGACAAGTTGGGGAAACTCATTTGGAGAACACTGAGGAATCCTCCGTGTACTCTGTGGTTTTCTGTTTCCTCCTTTTGTTTGCCCACCTACGTAGTTACCCGGAAAATTTTTCTTACTCTCCAGAAGTAATTATTTCACTCTTTTCCCCCTATATTGTGGTTGACATTTAGCTTGACACTATATATCGTATCACACGGCTAAGTACCCGAGGCAATTTAAATATGAAGGGATGCTTGGGGGAAGTCAGATTAAGAGTGGAGGGAAGAACCTTTAACACCAAACACCATATATTACCGTATCTTAGAGTTGTTTCAGACGAATTTGTACTTCTGCAATTGGAGGAAAAAGCATACATTTTCCTACCACAAAACCTCCTATCAGAAATTATCACCCATAAAATTAAGATGTTAAAAACATGCCTGCAATTGGCACGCCTATTGCAGCAAAGAACTTCCCTTTGGGCAATAAGGCTCCATCAGGGAAAAGGGGGAAAATAACTATGTTTTGGTTACAATACATGAATCACTTCAACAGGTATATGCAATGCGTTACAGAAACATGCCAACCTGTTTGCGAACCTGAATGGACAACGCCCAATACGGTTAAACTGGAGTTGAACAATTTGCTCTTACGCCAGTTCTCGGCGGGCACCAGCGGCGATACGATCTTGATAATTCCGCCTCAGGCCGGCCATCATGCCACGATTGCCGATTATGACCGGGGTCAAAGCCTGGTGGAAGCGTCCATCTGCGAGGGCACAAACTCGGTATATCTCACGGAATGGAAGAGTGCCACCCCAGACCGGTGCGACGAGACCATCGACGATTTCATCCTCTCCATGCACAAATGCATTCAAGCGATCGGCACCAAGGTTACCCTCATCGGCCTGTGCCAGGGGGGATGGCAATCCGCCATCTATACGGCCCTGTACCCGGAAGACGTCGAGAACCTGGTCCTGGCCGGCGCCCCGATTGATTTCCATGCCGGAAAAAGCAAGATCGGCATGTACGCCTCCCTCTACCCCATGTCTTTCTTCCAATCCCTGGTGGCCATGGGAAACGGCATTCTCGATGGGAAATTCCTGTTGACGGGATTCAAAATGCTCAACCCCGTGGATAGATTCTATGGCGATTACGCCAACCTGTACAATAACGTGCATGACGAGGCTTTCACGAAGAGATCACGAAAATTCAGGAATTGGTACGAATACACGCAAAATCTTCCCGGCGCCTTTTACCTGCAGATCGTGAAGGATCTTTTCAAAGAAAACCTACTCATTAAGGGACAGGCGAAGATCCTCGGCCAATATGTCGACCTGAAGCGGATAACCCAACCTCTTTACTTGATTGCCGGGAAGAAAGACGATATAACACCTCAGGAACAGCTCTTCGGCATCGAGCGTTATGTGAGTTCCAAGAAGATTACCAAGCTTTCCGTTCCGGCAGGCCATATCGGGCTCTTCATGGGCACGAAGATTATTGAAAAATACTGGCCCGGGATATTGAAGGCGGTCCGTACGGTGGTCTGCCACCCGGTACCCGCTTAAAACGACTAATTAAGTGTCTCCTCCGGCAACTCCGGAGGAGACACCGTCACAATAACAGATACAGTGGTGGCTTGCGGCACTCACTCACCGGACTAATTCCTTATGGCCAGTCTCCCCCCTGATATCGAAAAAGAAATGGCAGGGCTCGTGGACGCGCTCAACGAGCATAACTATCGCTACCACCTCCTCGATGCCCCGGTCATCTCCGATGAGGAGTACGACCGGCTGTTCCGCAGGCTCAAAGAGCTTGAGGAACGCTACGGTTCCGTCCTGCCCGATTCCCCCACCCTGCGGGTGGGGGCGCCGCCTCTCGACAAATTCCTGAAAGTCCGGCACACCGAACCCATGCTCTCCCTCGATAATGCCTTCTCGCACGAGGAGGTGCGGGAGTTCGATGAACGGGTGAAACGGTTCTTGAAGACCGATCGCGAAATGGAATACACCGTAGAACCGAAGTACGACGGCCTGGCCATGGAGCTTACCTACGAGGCTGGACTCCTGGTCCGGGCCGCGACGCGCGGCGACGGTTATGAAGGCGAAGACGTCACCATGAACATCCGGACGATCAAGGCCATCCCGCTCAAGATCGAAGGCGTCGCGCCCCCGGCCCAGCTCGACATCCGTGGCGAAGTGTACATGGACATCGAGGAGTTCGAGAAGATGAACCGGGAGCGGGAGAAAAAAGGGGAGCCGCTCTTTGCCAATCCCCGGAATGCGGCGGCGGGCTCGGTCCGGCAGCTTGATTCCTCTATCACGGCGAAACGGAAGCTCCACATGGCCTGTTACGGCCTCGGGGCGGCGCAGGGCATCGAGTTTGCAAGCCAGCAGGACTTCGTGACCTGGCTCAGGAAAGCCCGTTTCCCCGCACCTGCGGAATTCCGTGTCGTGACGGGCATCGCCGCGGTCCTCGAGGCGATCACCAATATCGAAGCAAAACGGGCCGCCTTTCCCTTTGAAACGGACGGCGCCGTCATCAAGGTCAACGATTTCCGCCTCCAGAAGGAACTCGGGATGAAGACGCGGGAACCGAGGTGGGCCATGGCCTATAAATTCCCGGCCCACCAGGGTATCACGGTCATCGAGGATATCCTGGCCAGCGTCGGCCGGACCGGTACCATCACGCCCATCGCCCTGCTTAAGCCCGTGCGGGTCGGCGGGGTCACCGTTTCCCGTTCGACGCTCCACAACTGGGATGAGCTCGACCGCAAGGACATCCACATCGGCGACACCGTCGTGGTCGAACGGGCCGGGGACGTGATCCCGCATGTGGTGATGGTCCTCAAGGAGAAGCGACCGCCCGCGGCACGAAAATTCCCGCCCCCGCTAACCTGTCCGGTCTGCAAGTCCCATGTGATGAGGGAAGAGGGCGAGGTCGCCTACCGGTGCATCAACCTCAACTGCGAAGCCCAGGTGCTGGAGAAGATTGCCCATTATGCCTCCCGCGGGGCCATGGATATCGAACACCTGGGCGGGAAGAACGTCGAGCTGCTCTACAATCAGGGACTCGTCAGACATTTTGTCGATCTCTACCGCCTCCGGAAGGAACAGCTCCTGCAACTGCCGCGGTTCGCCGAAAAGTCGGCCCAGAACCTGATCGAGGCCATCGAAAGGAGCAAGACCACGACGCTCGCCCGGTTCCTCTATGCCCTCGGCATCCTCCACGTGGGTGAATACGCGGCCCGGCAATTGGCAAAGAACTTCGCAACGATCGAAGACCTCTACCGCGTAACGCCCGAACAAATCAGGTCGATCAGCCAGATGGGCGAAAAACTGGCCGCCTCCTTGGCGGGCTTCTTCAATGAGGAAGAAAATCTGCAGACCATCGAGACGCTCCAGGGGCTGGGACTGAAGATCGCCAATCCCGACTACGCGGGCAGTGTGCAGCAGGCAAAAGGGCCGCTCACGGGACGGACGATCGTGATCACGGGCACCCTTTCCCGGCCCCGCCAGGAAGTGGAGGACTTGATCGAGAGCCTGGGCGGCCATGCCGCCGGATCGGTATCCAAAAAGACCGATTACGTGCTCGCCGGGGCTGAGGCCGGCAGCAAGCTGGACAAGGCGCGCGAACTGGGAGTGCCGGTCCTGAGCGAAGAAGAATTCAACCGCCTGGCGGCCTCGTAAGAAGATGAGACGCCTTGGTTTTCATGTCTCCATCGCCGGCGGATTTTCCCTGGCTGTCCGGCGGGCCTTGGCGCTGGGCTGCACCTGCATGCAGATCTTCAGCAGGAACCCCCGCGGCTGGAAGGCAAAACCGCTGGAAGACGATGATATCGCCGCGTTCAGAGAACTGCGCGCCGCTTGGGACATCGGACCCGTCTTCGTCCACACCAACTACCTGATCAATCTGGCCTCGCCGGAGCCCGGTCTTTATGAAAATTCCGTGGCCCAGTTTGTGCTCGATCTGGAGCGGACGGAACGCCTCGGCGCCGAATACCTCGTGACCCACCTCGGTTCGGCCAGGGGCCGGGAGGCGGCCTGGATGATCGAGCGCGTGGCCCAAGGGCTGCAACGGGCCATCGAGCTCCACCCGCCGCAAGCCATGATCCTGCTGGAGAATACAGCGGGCGAAGCCGGAGACGTGGGCTACCGGCTGGAGCAGGTGCAGGAAGTGATCGCCCGTATCGAGGATGCTTCCTCCGTCGGCGTCTGCTACGACACCTGCCATGGCTTTGCGGCCGGCTATGACCTGAGGACGGAAGCGGATGTGGATGCCCTGGCTGGGAAGATCGCGGCGACGGTCGGTCTGGGGCGCCTGAAAGGCCTGCACTTAAACGACTGCCTGCGGGACTTCAACTCCCGCATCGACCGGCACTGGCACATCGGCGAAGGCAAAATCGGACCAGAGGGCATCCAGCTCCTGGTCAATCATCCCCTCTTCCGGAAGATCCCCATGATCATGGAGACGCCGAAAAAAACGCCGGAAGACGATCCCCGGAACATGCAGGTCCTCAAATCGATGCTAAAGTAGCTGACGCCTCCCTCTGAATGTCACCCACCAAGAGCTTGACCTTTTCATGCTTCCCCTTTCCGTTGCCGACCAATTACAGCCAGGGAAGCTTTCCCTCCCAGAGCCACTGGAACAGGAGCAGACCATCTTCCCGCGACAGGGGACGGGGATTGCCAGCCTTCGGGTAGCGGGTGACGCAAATTTCCGCCATCTCCGGCAGGTCCTCCCGCTTGAAGCCCAGCTCCCGGATACTCAGGGGCAGCTTGATATCCACCATGAGTTCGTATACTAACTCTACCGCGCGTTCACCAGCTCTTGGCAAGGAAAGCGATTCTACCGGCTCGCCCATGGCGCGGGCGACCAGCGCCAGCTTGTCCTCGATCGCCGGTAGGTTGAACGCCATGGTATAGGGCAGGGGCACCCCGCAGGCGATGCCGTGGGGCAAGGGCTGAAACATGGCCAGGGCATAAGCGATGCTGTGCGAATAGAGCGTCCCGGCTCCGGAAATCATGGCCATGGTGGAACCCAGGGCCATGTGGTAACGCGCCTCCAGGTCCTGTCCGTCCGCGACGGCCCGACGGAGGTATTTGGCAATAAGCTCAATGGCGCCCAGGGCCAGGGCATCCTGCAGGGGATTGGCCGCGCGGTTCATCACACTGTCGATGGCATGGGAAAGGGCATCGATGCCCGTGGAGGCGGTGAGCCGGGCGGGCATGGAGACCGTAAGCCCCGGATCGATGAGGGCAATTTCGGCGCGGGCCAAGGGAGTCCCGAAAGAATATTTATCCCGGCCGCCGGAGATCACAATCGTCCTCGAGACCTGGCTTCCCGTGCCGGCCGTGGTGGGTATCAGGATCTTTTTCAGCGCCGCTTTTGTCACCTGCTGCTTTTCCATCACTTCTCGCGGGGATTGGCCATTCGTGGCCACCAGGGAAACGAGTTTGGCCATGTCCAGGCAACTGCCGCCGCCCAGTCCCACCACCAGGTCAAAGTTCTTCTTGCGGACCCTTTCCCAGAGGATATCGGCCGTGGCAAGATGTGGTTCCGGTTCGACCGTTCCGAACACCTCGACGGACAAACCCTCCTGTTCCATCGCTCTCTGGACAAAGTCGGCAAATCCCAAGCGCACCATGACCTCATCGGTGACGAGCAGGGCCTGGGTTCCTCCCAGCTGTTTGGCAAATCCGCCTACTTTTTTCACCGTGTTGAAGCCGAAAACGATGCCGTTCGGGGGAAACATACCGGCCGTCTGAAACACATATTCCCCACGCAATTGGTCCGGAATTGTAAAGACAAAGGGCTCTTTCATCTTTCTCTCGCTCAGGCTAGGGCTGCGCTCCGGGCAAAACTGGCGCCCAGGTCAAAGGCTTTTGCGCAATCCTGGGGAAATATTTCTTTCCGTCTCTGGGCCTTTTTATTAGGATCAAAGCGATCCGCCACCACCTTTGTATAATCGTCAAACTGATAAGTATCAAAGCTGCATAGGTACTCCGAGGCCCCGAAGATCCTCTGCAGGACCGCTTTATTGAGATCCAGAATTGGACCGAAGCCGCGTTCTTTCATCTGCGCCTCGCCCGTCACATTCATGGTATAGATGAAGCCCGTCTTGATCTTTCTCGGGAAAAGGGACTGCGGCGGATCGGCATATACCGTATAGGGGTACATCAGGCGCTCCAGGAATGAGCGCATTTCGCCCGTCACGTTGCCAAAATATACCGGGGAGCCCAAGAGCAAAGCATCGGCTTGGGCAACTTTTTCCAGGAGCGGAGCCAAATCATCCTTTACGGCACACCGGCCGTAACTCTTGCCACCCCTTGTTTTACAGGCAAAGCAGCTTATGCATCCCTGATAATGGAGGTCATAAAGATGGATCAGCTCGCTTTCCGCTCCCTGCGAGGCGGCCCCTTCCAGGGCTTTCTCCAGCAACGTCGCGGTATTCCATTTCTTTCTGGGACTTCCGTTAAAGGCCATAATTTTCATTAACCCTACCTCCTTACCTTGCTTTTCTCCATCCCTGACAGGTCTTGCCGCACCTTCCCCCTGCGTAGATAAGTATATAGTGTCTCATCCGGAGTTTCCGGATGGACACTATATAGGAACTTTGCCCTAAAGCCCATGGAAAAAATTAATCCTTTTTCCTTGACATGGAAGCCCATTATTCCTAAACTCCTCCCTAATCATAACAGCTCCCTGGATGGGCGCCTCGAGGCGCCGGCTCATTTGTAAGAACCATTCCAATGATTCTAATCAAAAGGAGGGGAATATGAAGAAGAAGATTTTCTTACTGATTGCCGCTGTTACCCTATTGACCTTGGCCTCGAGCTCGGCTCAGGCTGCGGAACCCTTTTTTCAGGGAAAAACCATGCGCTTCATCGTGGGTCTGTCGGCCGGCGGTGGCTATGATATCTTCACCAGAACCATTGCCCGGCATTACGGCAAACATATACCCGGCAATCCCACGGTCATTGTGGATAACATGACCGGGGCCGGAAGCATGATTGCCGCCAATTATGTCTACAAGGCGGCCAAACCCGATGGCCTTACCATCGGCCACCCCAATGGCATGATCTTCCTGAATCAGATTTTCAAACAACCGGGCGTGGAATTCGATGCCTTGAAGTATGAATACATCGGCGCTCCCTATCAGGATAACCTGGTGGTCTTTCTCACGAAAGCCAGCGGGATCACCACCATGGAGCAATGGTTCAACGCCAAGACCCCGGTTAAATTCGGTGGCCAGGCACCCGGTTCCAGCTTCAGCGACAACGTGCCGCGGATCTTGCGCGCCGCCCTGGGACTCCCGATCCGACCCGTTTCCGGTTACAAGGGTACGGCGGAGATTCGTTTGGCCATCGACAGCGGCGAGCTGCATGGGAACTGCCTGTCCTGGGATTCCGGCAAGGCGACCTTCGGCAAGGCACTGCAGACGGGGGACATCATTCCTATCCTTCAGGGAGTGCCCAAGGCCCATCGGGAAATTCCGAATGTTCCTTTGGCCATCAGCTATGCCAAGACGGAAGAAGCCAAGCAGATGATCGAACTGGGCATCCATATTCCTCCCACTTTTGTCCGGCCTTACATCTTGCCGCCGGGAACGCCGAAAGAGCGGGTGCAGATCCTCCGCCAGGCCTTTCAGGAAACCTTGCGAGACAAGGAGTTTCTGATGGAACTGGAAAAGGCCAAGCTCAGTCTTGCCCCCGTGACGGGCGAGGGCCTGGAGAAGGCAGTAGGAACTTACTTCCGGCAAGATCCGGCCGTCCTGGCAAAGCTTAAAGACATTATTTATAAATGACAACTTCGTCCCAAGGAGAACGTTTATGATTAGAAAAATCGGTAAAATTGCCCTTGCGCTGTCACTCCTGTTGTTGTTCAGCTATCCGGCGCTTAGCAAAGAAAAGGCCTTAAACTTTCCCCAAAAGCCGATCCGCATCATCGTTCCTTACGGTGCGGGCTCGGGCGCGGACATGCAGGCGCGGCGCCTGGCCATTCCTCTGGAAAAACATCTGAAGACGCGGGTTTTGATTCAGAATATCCCCGGCGCTGACGGACGGCTGGGTTTGAATGAGTTATGGAAGGCCGCCCCCGATGGCTACACCCTGGCCGCCCAGGGCATGCCGTCACCCATAACAAACGAATACCTTTATCCCGTAAAATATAAATTCCGTGAATTTACACAGATTTTTTCCTGGTCCTATGACAACCTGGTCCTGTGTGTGAATACGGAAACCTGGAAAACGACGGAAGAATTCTTAGCCGCTGCCAAGACGAGGAGCCTCTCCTGCGGCCTCAGCGGACTTTCCGGAAGGCTGGCCGGCTACATCCTGGAGGACGCCGTGAAATTCAAGCCCGTCAACTGGGTGGTATTTTCCGGCGGCGGCGAGGTCGTGACCATGCTTGCGGGCAAGCACATCGACTTCGCCATCACCACCATCCCGAGCGCCCGCCCCCTGATCGATTCCGGGAAACTCAGAATCATGCTGATCTTTTCCAATGAAAAGGATCCCAGCTATCCCAACGCGCCCCTCACGAAAGATGCCGGCCTCGATTTCAGTACCGTTGCCTTTACCTCCTATCGTCTGGCCTTTGGCCCCCCGGGCATACCCGACCCCATTGCCAAGACTCTGGAGCAGGCCTTTTTCAAGGTCGTGAAAGATCCGGATTTCGTAACCTGGTCCCAGGCCACCCGTTCCGTCATTGCCCCGATGAACCGCAAACAGGCTTCGGATTACGTCATCAATGTGGAGAGAGAAATCCTGAAATACGTGGATAAGCTGAAAGTCAGCAAGTAGGTTGGCTTGTGGTGGCAGATGGAAAAAGAGATGGCGGGATGACAGCCAGCATCGAAGCGGTGACCGCCTCGCAAAACGAGCTGCTTGCCGAAGTGGCGGAGCGCAAGCGGACTGAGGAAGTGTTGCGCGAGAGCGAACACAAGTTCCTGACCATCTATCAAAGCGCTCCCTTTGCCATGGCCCTCCTGACATTACCCGAGGCGGTGATTGTCGATGTGAACAACATGTGGCTGGAGTTGTTCGGTTACGGGAGGGAAGAAGTCACCGGCAAAACCAGTTTGGAGCTGGGCATTCATCGCGATCCCCAGCATCGGGCCGACATTCTTAAGGAGTTGCAGCAGCATGGGGCGGTGCGCAATGTGGTGACCCATGCCTTTACCAAGTCCGGCGGTTCACTCGTCGTTTCCCGCAGCATGGATATGGTTGAGTTCAGCGGTAAGAAGTTTTTACTGACGACCATCGACAACATCACCGAGCAGAAGCGGGCCGAGGTGGAGCGAGAGACGGCAGTTGATTTCCTGCACCTGGTAAATGAGAGTCGCAGCACAGACGACCTGATCCGCACGGCGACGATGTTCTTCCAGGAACGGTCCGGCTGCGAGGCCGTAGGCCTCAGACTCCGTCAGGGACATGACTATCCCTACTACGAGGCCCTGGGTTTCCCCCGGGAATTTGTCCTGCGGGAAAACAGGGTCTGCACCCAAGACATAAACGGCCGGCCCGTCCTCGACAGTCGCGGTGAGCCCCTGCTGGAGTGCCTGTGCGGAAATGTCATCTGCGGACGGTTCGACCCGTCGCGCCCCTTCTTCACGGAAAAAGGCAGTTTCTGGACAAACAGTACGACGGAGCTCTTGGCCTCCACCACCGAAGCGGACCGGCAGGCGCGGACGCGCAACCACTGTCACGGCGAAGGATACGAATCGGTGGCCTTGATCGCCCTGCGTTCGGGAGCGGCGCGCCTGGGACTCCTCCAGTTAAACGACCGGCGTAAGGGACGTTTCACCCCCGAGACGATTGCGCTCTGGGAAAGACTGGCGGACTATCTGGCCGTAGCATTGACGAAGTTCCGCTCCGAGGAGGCCCTGCAACACAGCTTGCGACGGTTCGAACTGTTGGCCGACACAGCCGGCAAACTGCTGCGCGCCTCGGAACCCCAGAAAGCCGTGGAGTCGGTATGCCGGAGCGTGATGGAGTATCTGGACTGCCAGGCCTTTTTCAATTTCCTGGTGAACGAAGAGGCCGGCAAGCTGCATCTGAATGCCTGCACCGGCATCCCCGGGGAGGAAGCCAGACGGATCGAATGGCTGGACTACGGCATTGCCGTCTGCGGATGTGCGGCCCGGGATGGAGAACGGATCGTGGCTGAGTACATCCCCACGACACCGGACGAACGGACCGAGTTGGTGAAGTCCTACGGCATCAAGGCCTACGCCTGCCACCCGCTGCTGGGCCCCGGCGGGAAGGTCCTCGGCACGCTTTCCTTCGGAACCAGCCGCCGCGAGACCTTCAGTGCCGATGATCTCTCCCTGATGAAGGCCGTGACGGACCAGGTGGCGACAGCCATGACCCGGCTGAATGACGAGCAGGCCCTGCGGAAGAACGTCACCGAGCTGGCGGCGGTAAACAGGGAACTCGAATCCTTCATCTATTCCATCTCCCACGACCTGCGCCAGCCCCTGCGCGCTATGTCCGTCTTTTCCCAAATTCTGGCGGATAATTACACCTCTCATCTTGACGAGCGGGGGAAGAACTACCTGAGCCGCATCCACCACGGCACCGAGAAAATGGCCATGCTCATCGACGACCTGCTGCTTCTCTCGCAGATAGCGCGGCAGGAAATAGAGCGGCGCGAAGTCAACCTGAGTGAATTGGCGGCCGGGATTATCAAGGAACTGCAGGAGGCCTCTCCCGGCAGAAACATCCGGATCGACATCGCAAAAAATCTCAACGTGGAGGCCGACCGCAGACTGATGGAGGTGACCCTGGCGAACCTCTTCGAGAATGCCTGGAAGTTCACGTCCTATACTAAGCAGGCCCGGATAGAGTTCGGAGCAGCCGAAAACGAGGGCGGGACGGTCTATGCCGTGAGGGACAACGGCGCCGGCTTCGATCCGGAATATAAGGAAAAGATGTTCTGGCCCTTCCATCGGCTCCATAGCGATGATGAGTTTGAGGGCACGGGCATTGGTCTGGCCATCGTGGAACGGATCATCCGCCGCCACAACGGCAAGGTTTGGGCGGAAGGAGACGTAGGAAAAGGAGCGACGGTATATTTCACGCTGGGATGAACACCGCGGTGCCTATAACCGGCGTGTTTTTGGCCTGCCTGAGGCAGGACCCTCGTCGGGAGGCGCTATCTCTGTGACAGGCATGGTATGGACGAGGGAATAAACAACCCCTTGGCGCCGAAGGCGCTCCGGCTTTTCTTGATCCTGGCCTTCCTGTTTGTCCTGGCCCTGCCCTTCCTGTATCACCCTGCCCCGCCGGTTAAAGAAGCCGGCCTGACCAAGGCGGTGGTTGGTCCGACAAGAAAACTGGTCATCATCACCCCCCACTGGGAAGGAATCCGTCGGGAGTTTAGCCGCGCCTTTGCCGCCTGGAGCGAAAAAAACCTGGGCTACGCCACGGATATCGAATGGCTGGATGTGGGCGGCACCTCCGACGCCATGCGGTATGTACGGTCGGAATTCAAGCGCGTGCCCCAGGGCATCAATGTGGATATCTTCTTCGGCGGCGGCGTAGATCCCTATCTGCAATTCAAGAAGGAAGGGCTCCTCCGGCCCTGCCCTGTTCCCGCCGGGACACTGAGCATGATCCCGGCGACTTTTGGAGGGATCGAGCTTTACGATCCGGAAGGGGAGTGGTTCGGCGCCTGCCTGAGCGGCTTCGGCATCATCGCCAACAAGAAAGTGCTACAGATTCTGAAGCTGCCGGAGCCGCGCGAGTGGGCCGACCTGGCCGCGCCGCCTTACTTTACCTGGGTCGGCTCGGGCGATCCCCGCTCGAGCGGCAGCGTGCACATGGCCTATGAAATCATCCTGCAGGCCTACGGCTGGGAAAAGGGTTGGTCCGTCATCCTGCGCCTGGCGGGCAATATCCGCAACTTTTCCCGTTCCGGCAGCGATGTGCCCAAAGACACCGCCCTCGGCGAAATCGCCTGCGGGCTGGCGATCGACGTCTATGCCTGGCGTCAGGTGGCGGAAGCAGGACCGGAGCGGATCAGCTTTCTGCTGCCCGAAGGACTCACGGTAATCAACCCCGACGGTATCGCCATTCTCAAAGGGGCGCCCCACAGCGAACTGGCGGAGGCCTTTGTGGCCTTCACCCTTTCGGAAGAGGGCCAGAAGCTCTGGGTGCTACGCAAAGGAGCGCCCGGCGGGCCGCAGGATTACGACCTGGGCCGGATGCCCATCATCCCCGGCTTCGCCGCCAAGTTCGGCAAGGATGCGGCTGTGCCCCTGGATCCTTTTCTGTGGAAAAGCGGCTTTACCTATGATGCCGGGAAGGGTTCGCAGCGCTGGAACCTGCTTAACGATCTGATCGGAGCGGTGCTCATCGACAATCATCGGGACCTGGCGGCGGCCTGGGACAAAGTGCGCCACAGGGGCCCCGATGATCCGCTCTTCCGGGAGCTGACAAGGGCACCACTTACGGAGGGAGAGGCGCTGCGCCTGGCCCGAGAGGTCTGGCCCCAGCCGGAGCAGCGGTCCCGCATCCGGTCGCAGTGGGCGGCCGAAGCGAAAAACAGGTATCAGCGCCTCAGGGAGCATTAGTCATGGACGACATCATACTGAAAAACGTCACCAAGCGGTTCGGAAAGACCATGGCCGTAGACAACGTCTCCTTCGAGATCAAGGCTGGTTCGCTCTTCTTTCTGCTCGGCCCCTCGGGTTGCGGCAAAACCACGCTGCTCCGGATGATCGCCGGCTTCTGCGAACTCGATGAGGGCGATATCCTCTTCGGCGCCCGCTCGATAAGAGCCGTGGCGCCGGGCAAACGCAACACCACGATGGTCTTTCAGAATTACGCCCTCTGGCCGCACCTGAGCGTCCACCAGAACGTGGCCTACGGCCTGGAAGAGCGGGGCGTGCCGCGCGAAACCATCCGCAGGCAAGTGCGGGAAGCGCTGGCGGGCGTCCATATGGAGGCCTACGAATTCCGGAAGCCCAACGAGTTGTCGGGCGGCCAGCAGCAACGGGTCGCCCTGGCCCGGGCCCTAGTGGTGAAACCGGACGCCGTGCTCCTGGACGAACCCCTCTCCAATCTCGACGCCAAACTCCGGATGGAGATGCGCCGGGAGATCCGCCATATCCACGACGAGACGGGCGTCACGATGATCTATGTGACCCACGATCAGAAAGAAGCCCTGACCATGGCCGACCAGATCGCCGTCATGAGCATGGGCCGCGTAGAACAGATCGGCACGCCCCAGGACATGTACCGCTCCCCGGCCAATATCTTCGTGGCGACCTTTCTCGGCGAAGCCAACCTGATCTACGGCGAGTTGGTAGCCGCCGACGGCCGGTACGGATCGCTGCGGACGCCCCTGGGGACTTTCCAAGGACGGCTGGCTAACCGCGAGATGCGCGAGAAGGATGCCGGCTGCTGTATGGTGCGACCGGAAAACCTGCACCTGGCCGGTAGCGGAGAAAACCAAATCCCCGTGCAGGTGGCCGACATCGTCTTCCTCGGCGAAGCGGAGCAGTACCTCCTGCAGGCGGACACAACGCCCTTGAAGGCCCTGGCCGTCGGCGCCGGGGCAGGCGTCGTCAAAGGACAACAGGCCAGGGCGACCTTTACCGCCGAAGAGGCGCTGCTCCTTCCGGCCCGGAAGGAAGGAGAACCATGAAAAAAGGCACGGCCCTCGTGATCGCTGTCATTGCCGGATTTCTGGGTATTTTTCTCCTTTATCCCATCCTTTATGTACTGAAGGAGGCCTTTTTCTCCCAGGGCACTTTTTCACTGGCCTATTTCCGCAACATCCTGGCCAATCCAACGGCCCGCACCGCCATGGCCAACAGCTTTCTCCTGTCTCTGGCCACCACCCTGGTTACGGCGCTCCTGGCCATTCCGCTGGCCTTCCTGACAACCCGTTTCCGCTTCCCCGGCAAGACGCTCTTGACCGGCCTCTTGCTGGTGCCCATGATCATGCCGCCTTTTGTCGGCGCCATCGGCATGCGGCAATTTCTGGCCCGCTTCGGTTCGATCAATCTGCTTTTGATCCAGGGGGGGCTGATCGCCTCGCCCATCGACTGGCTGGGTTCCGCACGGTTCTGGGGCGTGGTCCTCGTGGAGGCGCTCCATCTCTATCCGATCTTCTACCTGAACGCCTCGGCGGCCCTGGCCAATGTGGACCCGGCCCTGGAGGAAGCGGCCGCGAACCTCGGTTCGAGCCGCCTGCGCACCTTTTGGCGCGTTACCCTGCCGCTCATGATGCCCGGCCTCTTTGCCGGCGCCATTTTAGTGTCCCTCTGGGCCTTTACGGACCTGGGGACGCCGCTGATCTTCGAGTACCGCAATGTCATGGCCGTACAGATCTTCGACCGCACCACCGATTTGACCGACAACCCGGAGGGCCACGCCCTGGTGGTGCTGATGCTCCTGATCACCACGGTGATTTTTCTGACCAGCAAGAGATTCTTCGGGAAGAAAGGCTACGAAACGGTTGGCAAAGGCACGACCGGCAAAGCGGAGAAGGAACTGAGCCCTTTTTGGGGACTGCTGGCCATGGCGGCCGTGGGCGGCGTGGTGCTGGTGGCCTGCCTCCCCCATATCGCGGTGATCTTTACGGCGATTCGGGAAAAATGGTTCATGACAATCCTGCCGGAGAGTTACACCTTCCAGTACTTTGAAAAGGCCCTGGGCCACAACCTGACCCTGCCCAGCATCCGGAACAGCATCCTGCTCAGCACCGTGAGCGCGTTCCTGGATATCGTCCTGGGCGTGACGATTGCCTATCTCCTGGCCCGCCGTAAATTCCGGGGCGCAAACCTGCTCGATGCCGCCGTCATGCTGCCGCTGGCCATCCCGGGGATCGTGCTCGCCTTCGGCTACCTGGCCTGCTTTGCCGGAACGGCCCTCGACCCGCGCCTCAATCCCCTGCCCCTCCTGGCGATAGCCTATTCCGTCCGCCGCCTGCCCTACATGGTCCGGGCCGCCTATGGCGGATTTCTCCAGATCAGTCAATCGCTCGAAGAAGCGGCCGTCAACCTCGGCTCCGGCACCTGGCGCACGGTGCGCCGCATCACCCTGCCCCTCATCAGTGCCAACGTCCTGGCGGGCGCCATCCTGGTGTTTTCCTTTGCCATGCTCGAAGTCAGCGAAAGCCTGATCCTCGCCGTGAAAGAGCAGTACTTCCCGATCACCAAGGCGATTTATCAATTGATGGGGCGGATTGAAGACGGTGCCTTCATGGCGAGCGCCCTCGGGGTCTGGAGTATGGCCTTTCTGGCTGTATCCCTCCTCGCGGCGGGCGTCCTGCTGGGTCGTAGGATGGGCCAGCTCTTCCGCATCTGACAGGCTGTTGAAAAACGCCCATCTGCTGTGTTCCCTCATCCTTCGTCGCTGCGACGTACCGAAAAGTACGTCTCACTCCTCAGGATTTCGGAGGCCTTGCACCTGGGCATTTTTGAACAGCCTGAAAATTTTTGGTACTAGGACCGCCGATCCGGGACCTTGCGCCGGCGGAGTTTACCCTGGCGCAGGACGAAGACCGTCAGGGTGATGATGCTTCCTCCCGCAGCCCCGCCCCCGACGAGCAGGAAATAAATCCAGGGGAAAGGGCCGGAAGCCCCCCCGGGATTTCCGCCAAAATGCAAGCCCGCCGGACTAACGGCCACAGCTGCGGTGATCGCCGGCTCGGGTGGTGGCAGCATCGGCAGGAGCACGAAGCCTTGAGCCAGGAGTTCCCTGGCCTTGCGATCGCGCGTCTGCCGGAACTGGCTTCCCAGAACCACCGCAATGATCCGCGTGTCCTTGCGTTCCGCTGTGGCAACGATGGAAAAACCGGCCCGGGCGAAGTACCCCGTTTTTAAACCGTCGCATCCTTCCACAACGCCCAGTAAGTGGTTATGGTTGCCCATCATGAACGTGCCGTTGCGCAGGGAGCAGTACTTGGTGGACGTGTAGCGCAGGGTTTCGGGAAGCTTGAGCACCGCGCGGGCGAGCACGGAGAGGTCGCGCGGCGTGGATTCGTCCGCAGCTTGTCCTCGCCGGGGCGGCAGGCCGTGGACAGATTGGAACCGGGTCGCGGTCATGCCCAGTTCCCGGGCCTTGCGGTTCATCAGTTCCACAAAGGCCTCCTGGGAGCCAGCCACGTGGATCGCCAAGGCCGCAGCCACATCATTGGCCGATTTAACCATCAAGGCATAGAGCAGCTCATCGAGGGAGAAGACCTCTTTGGCCTTGAGATAGGCCTGGGACCCGCCAACTTTGGCGGCCTCCGCGGTAACCGTCACGCGGTCGGTCAGCTTGATGGTTCCCCTCTGGACCTTTTCCAGGATGATCAGGAGGTCCATCAACTTGATGACGCTTGCCGGGTAACCACGGCCGTCCGCATTGTCAGCAAAAAGCACCTGGCCGTTTGTCGCGTCGACGACAACGGCGCCGATGTATGGATCACGGGAAATTGCCGCGGGAACGGTCCGTTTGGCGGCCTGCTTCTTGGTAGAACGGGCGGAAGACTTCTTGGGGGTGGCAGCGTAAGCGGACAGGGTGGAACCCAGCAGCAAAACCACACCCATCAGATAGAGAACAACACGCATCACCTTTTTCTGCTTCCCCTTTAAGTAAATTACAACGGCTGACAATGCTCTTAGCACGATTTTCCCCCTTCTTCAAGCGGGGGATTTCCCTCCCAATATCCAATTGACCCGATAGGGTGCACTATGATAAGGAGCCTGGGCAGTAAGGCTCGTACAGCTCGATTACTTTATCTGGAGAAGAATCATGGCTAAATCAAAGGACGTTCAGAAAGACACCAAGAAGAAGCCGGCCAAGACGGCCAAGGAAAAAAAGCAGGAAAAGCAGGAAAAGAAGAAGAACAAATAGTCAGTAGCCGAGAAAGGCGTTCAATTTCCTGGTGTCTTCCATGAGGGCCGAAAATCCTTGGAAAGTCAAGGATTGCGGTCCGTCGGACAGGGCCTTTTCCGGCTCGGGGTGGACTTCCACCAGGATGCCGTGCGCCCCGGCCACCAGGGCCGCCTTGGCCATGGGAGGAACGAGGCTCCGCTTGCCCGTGGCATGGGAGGGGTCAACCATAATCGGCAAGTGGGAGAATTCCTTGATCAGGGGGATCACCGACAGGTCGAGGGTGTTGCGGGTGGCTGTTTCGAAAGTGCGGATACCCCGCTCGCAGAGGATCACATCGGGATTGCCTCCCATCAGGATATATTCGGCGGCCGCCAGAAACTCCTCGATGGTGGCGCTCATTCCTCGCTTGAGGAGCACGGGCTTGCGCGCCCGTCCCAGTTCCTTGAGGAGGTCAAAATTCTGCATGCTCCGCGCGCCCACCTGAAGCAGGTCGGCGTATTCGGAAACGAGGTCCACATGCTCGGGGTTCATCACTTCGGTCACCACCGGCAGGCCGCTCTCCTTGCCGGCCAGGGCCAGGAGCCGCAGTCCCTCTTCCCGCAGTCCCTGAAAGGTGTGGGGACCGGTCCGCGGCTTGAAGGCGCCGCCGCGTAAGAGGTCAGCCCCGGCAGCCTTTACGGCCAGGGCCGTCTTCACAATCTGCTCCTCCCCCTCCACGGCACAGGGACCGGCTGCGACCACCGGGCGGTAGCCTTCCCCGATTTTGATTCCGCAGACATCAACCACTGTGCTTAGGGGATGGAATTCCCGGGAAACCAGTTTGTAAGGTTTGGAAACGTGGATGACTTCCTGAACGCCGGGCAGGTCACGGATGATCAGATCATCCACGTAACCCCGGTTGCCGAGCACACCGATGGCCGTCCGCTCGCCGCCAGGTATCGGCTCCGCCTGCAAGTCCATATCCGTCACGGCTTTAATCACGGTTTCGATCTCCGCCTTTCCGGCATCGCAACGCATCACGATCAGCATCTTCCTCTCCCTCCGGCCTTTATCCCTATTCCATCCCGCGCCGGTAAGCGATGGATTTCGCCAGCGTCAGCGGGTCGGCATACTTGAGATCGCCCCCCACGGGCACACCCGAGGCGATACGGGTGACCTTCACCCCTTTGTTCTTGGCGAGCCCCGTAATGAGCAACGCCGTTGATTCACCCTGGACGTTCGGGTTTGTGGCCACAATTATTTCTTTGACGCCATGGTCCGTTATCCGCTCCAGAAGCTCCCGGATTTTGAGATGTTCCGGACCGATGCCGTCGAGGGGCGCCAGGACCCCGTGCAGTACATGGTAGACCCCTCGATACTCCCCGCTTTCCTCGATCGCAATCAGGGCATCGGGCTCTTCGACGATGCAGATCGTTTCTTTGTCCCGGCTCTGATCGGCACAGATGTCGCACAACTGTTTTTCCGTAAAATTGAAACAGAGGGGACAAAGGCGGATGGACCGCTTGACCTCCAGGATGCTTTCGGCCAGCCGGCGGGCATCTTCGTCCGAGGCCCGCAGGACAAAAGCCGCCAGCCGGGCCGCCGTCTTTTCCCCGATGCCGGGAAATCTGGCAAGTTCTTTAATCAGGCGTTTTATCGGTAAAGCGTATCCCGTCATCTTGCCACCCTTTAAAACAAGCCCGGGATATTCAGTCCGCCCGTGAGCTTCGCCATCTCCGCCGAAGCCATTTCTTGGGCTTTCCTGATCCCCTCGTTTACCGCCGCCACAATGAGATCCTGAAGCATTTCCACATCTTCAGGATTCACAACTTCCTTTTCAATCTTCAGGGATTGGAGTTCAAATTTGCCGTTTACGACCACGGTAATCATCCCGCCGCCCGCCGTCGTCTCCACGGTCTTCGTCTCCAATTCTTTCTGCAGGCCTGCCATCTTATCCTGAAGTTTCTTGGCCTGTTTCATGATATCGCCGATATTCTGCATGAACGGTATCAACCTCCTATTTTTCTGGGGATAATTTCCACTACTTCCGCACCCTCAAAGACATCCAGCGCCTTTTGCACCAGCGGATGGTTCAGAGCTTCGTGCCGCGCATCCTGATTGTTTTTTGCCCCCACCTGGGCCCGGCCGGCCGCATCGCCGTTGGCCGCTTCGCTTATGGCAATCTTCACCTCCACGGTATCGTCAAAAAAATCGCGGGAAATCTCGGCGAGACGCTCCTGCTGCGTCTTCTCCCGGAGCGCGTCGAGGAAGATGTAGTCCTTATGAAAACCGATCGTCAGGGTCCGCTCCCCGTAACCGAGCAAGCGGCCCGGTTCTATTTTTGAGCAAAGGCGGGAATCACGTTTTCTTACAAAGGCCTTATAATCTTCCCACAGCTGACCTGGCTCGGCCTCACCGGCCTGGTAGGGCGCTGCTTTTTCCCTTACCTCCGGCAGCACCGCGGCTGGCTGGGGCGCGGCGGGCGGGGCAGGGCTCGGCAAATCCTTTGTCCCGCTGTCGGCCCGCGGGCTGATCTTTCCCCCCTGGAGCCTTTTTTCCAGGTTCTCCATCCTCCCGAGTATCTCGTCGATGGGGATGAGCTCTGCCAGGCAGGCCATCCTGACGATGGTCGTCTCCAGGAGCAACCGGGGGTCCTGGGTCCGGCGCATCGCCTCTTCTTCCGCCATCAGCAAATCCAGGTATCTTTGCAGGGTATCCCGGGAGAGACCGGCCACCTGGACCTTCAGTTTTGCCAGGTCATCCGCGGCCAGGTCGAAGAGGGAAGCCTCCTCACCGGCCAGCTTGACAAAGAGCAGGTCCCGGAAATGGCTGAGCAGCATCTTATAGAAATACTTCATATCCAAGCCGGCATAGTAGCCTTCCTGGATGATTTTCAGGCATTGGGCCGTGTTTCTTTCCCGGAGCGCCTGGGAGAGCAGATAGACGAACCGCCGGTCCGTAAGTGACAGCACCTCCTCCACCGCGGCATCCGCAACGTCGGAGCCGGCATAGGAAATGATCTGGTCGAAGACGCTCTGGGCATCGCGCATGCTGCCGTTTCCCGCAGCCGCGATCCAGTTGAGCGCCAGGGCACTGATGCGGATATTTTCCGCCTCCGCGATCTGCTTGAGCTGCGCCGCGATCTGCCTGAGAGAGATCATGCGAAAATCGTGACATTGACAGCGGGAAAGAATAGTTGCCGGAATCTTCTGAAGTTCCGTAGTGGCGAAGATAAAGACCACATGGGGCGGCGGCTCTTCCAGCGTCTTCAGCAAGGCATTGAAGGCCTCCCGCGTGAGCATATGGACTTCATCGATGATGTAGATCTTGTAACGGGCCGAGGCAGGAGAAAATTTAACGTTTTCCCGTAGTTCCCGGATCTCATCGATCCCCCGGTTGGAGGCGCCGTCTATCTCGCGCACATCGATGGACGTACCGGCGGTCACCTCCCGGCAATTGCCGCATACCTGGCAGGGCGCCGGCGTGGGCCCTTGCTCGCAGTTTAAGGCCTTGGCCAGGATCCGGGCGATCGACGTCTTGCCCACGCCCCGGGGACCGCTGAAAATGAAGGCGTGGGCGATGCGGTTCTGCACAATCGCATTGCTCAACGTCTTGGTCACCTGCTCCTGGCCAACGACCTCGGCAAAGCTCTGGGGCCTCCATTTTCGCGCTAGGACGAGATATTCCATCTTATTCTCTGTGAGCGTGGGATAGTGTCCCGATGAGGATGATCCTTTTTCTCTGGCAATATATCGAATTTAAAGATAGCCAGGTTTACCTGTAGCACACGTCGGTAATTGCTGCCGCTGCTTCCTTCCGGACCTGACGGGGTTCACAAGCCTCCATTGCACAGGGCCTGGCTATCAAATTAAGACAATATATGGCGGAGAGAGGGGGATTCGAACCCCCGGTACACCTTTGTGGGCATACACACGATTTCCAGTCGTGCTCCTTCAGCCACTCGGACATCCCTCCATACCCTATTCATCAATTATTATGGCGGAGAGAGGGGGATTCGAACCCCCGTGGGAACTTTTGGTCCCCAAATCGATTTCGAGTCGATCCCGTTACGACCACTTCGGTACCTCTCCGCAGTTCTTCCGCTTGGTTAAACGGGTGGCGATGTTATCCTCTTTTCCCGAAAAAATCCACTCATAATTTCCGCACAGGCCTCCCGCCTGATACCCTCGGTAATCCTCACCCGGTGGTTGAGCCTCCCATCATCGAGGAGCCGGTACAGGGAGACCACGGCCCCGCCTTTCTGATCGCGGGCGCCAAAAACCAGCCGGCCGATGCGGGCCTGCACAATGGCCCCGGCGCACATAATGCAGGGTTCGAGGGTGACATAGAGCGTTGTTCCTGCGAGGCGGTAATTGCCCAGCACCTGCGCTGCCCGCCGCAACGCCAGCATCTCCGCATGGGCGGAGGGGTCATGCCCGGCAATGGGGCGGTTGTGCGCCCGGGCCAGGATCTCCGTCCCGCTTGCCAGGACGGCGCCGACCGGCACCTCGCCCTCGGCTTGCGCTTCCCGGGCCTCCTCCAGGGCGATGCCCATAAAAAAATCGTCTGCTTCCGTCGGCGTCTCCATGAATAAACCCGCCCTTCCCTTGGCCCCCTCAGTTATCAAATTGATTTTTAGCGCCATTAGTATATGATGGGGCGATAAAAATTGCCAGGCAAACATCAGGCCCGCAGGGAACGTGAGACGTTATATGGGAGATCACAGGAGAAAAGCAAGCCTATCTTCAAAAAAAATCCTCCTGATCCCGATTGCCCTTTCCGTTCTCACACATGTTCTGGTGCTTTCGGCAACGGGTCTCGTGGACATGCATTTTGGCGGTCCCAAAAAAGAGACCACCATCACCGTCAACCTTGCCAAAACGGAAAATGATCCGGAAGATAAAAAAGATAAGGCCCCGGAGCAGAAACTTGCCCCTGCCCCGCTCCCCCAGGCGGTGGCGGTAAACGCCGGCCTGCCGGGCGAAGAGGAAAAGACCCTGTCCATCGACAGTCCCGATGAAAATTTTGCACCCTACCTGCGTAAAATAAAAAAGAAGATCGAAAGCGGCTGGTCTTATCCGCACCAGGCCTTCGCCCGCCAGGAAGAGGGCACCAGCGCCATTGTCTTTTCCCTGGGCAACAGCGGCGCCCTGGTCGCCAGTAAGCTCGTCACCTCCTCCGGTCATGACCTTCTGGACCACGAGGCCATCCGGGCCGTGCAAGCTGCGGCTCCCTTCGAGCCCTTTCCCGAGACGATCGCCTTTTCCCGACTCAACATCCAGGCCACCTTCCGTTACAATTTAACAGACTAAAGGAGAAAAAACATGGAGATAGGTATCTTAGGACTTCCCCAGAGCGGCAAGAGCACCTTATTTGAAATCATGACGGGCCTCAAGAGTTCGGCGCTGCACGGGGAGGCGTGCGTCCGCGGACAGGCCACCGTCCCCGACGGGCGGTTCGATCACCTCGTGGAAATCTTTCACCCCCTGAAGGTCTCCCCGGCCAAGGTGCCCTTTGTCGATGTCAATGCCGTCGGCGAACGGGCCTGGGATGCCCTGCGCCAGACTTTGAGCGGCGTGGATGGTCTGCTCCATGTGGTGGATGGGTTTTCCGCCGACGACGTCGAAGACGTCCTCGACGGCTATCGCCAGATGGAAGATGAGTTGGTGCTTTCCGACCTGATGATTGTGGAAAACCGCCTGGAGAGGCTGGCCAAGTCGTCCAAGAAACCCCTCAACCCCCAGGAGATCGCCCAGAATCAGCTGCTGCCGCGCTTGCAGGAAGAACTGGAAAAGGGAACGCCCCTCCGGGAGGCAGGCCTGACCCCGGAAGAAGTCCAGGCCTTGCGCAGCTTCTCCTTCTGGACCATCCGCCCGGAACTGGTCGTGGTAAACACGGCGGAAGACAACCTCTCCCTGGCCGAGGATTTTCAGAAACAGGCCGCCCTTACCGTGCCCGTCCTGGGCATCTGTGCCCTTACGGAAGCCGAGCTGGCCGCGCTGTCATTGGCGGAGCAGAAGGAATTCCTCGCGGCCCTGGGCATCGCGGAACCCGCCTTCGGCCGCATCATCAGCGCCTCCTTCGCCCTCCTCGGCCGGATCGTCTACTTTACCTGCGGCGCCGATGAAGTCAAAGCCTGGGTCATCCCGGCCGGCTCCAAGGCCCCCCGGGCCGCGGCGGCCATCCACAAGGATTTCGAACGGGGCTTCATCAAGGCAGAAGTGGTAAGTTATGCCGATTTCCTGGCCTGCGGCAGCACCCTGAGCGGCGCCAAGGCCGCCGGCAAGCTCCGGCTCGAAGGCAAGGAGTATATCGTCCAGGACGGCGATATCATTACCTTTCGCTTCAACGTATGAAACAGAGCCTCCTGTTATTGAGCAGCAGACATCGGGTGAACTAAGGCCATGGCTGATGTAACAACATTTCTCCAATCCCTCAAAGAACTTTTGTTCTTAATCATGCTCGTGGTTGTTTTGGGAGGCCTGAGTTGGCTCGTTATCTATGCAAATCTTACGCAGCGCTTTTGGCAACAGCGCAGGCAAATACCCAGGTACCTGGCTCGGTGTGCAATCCTGGCTACAAAACTGTCCATTGGCGCCGCGATTATCGGCTTTGTGATCGGCATGCTCATCTTCGCGATGGTGCTTATTATCTACGTAATTACCTATCTGACTTTAGGATTTCTGTCTCCCGAGATCTTTGTTGCTCATCCCTCAGCGATCATTATCCCTGTTTTGGTTATGTCTGTTATTCTCGGTTCCCTGCTTGAGACCCGGGCCATGAATAAGAAGATTTCTTTATATGACTTACGGATACTTTCCTCACAGAAAGCGATATCTTATTGAAATTTTCCCTGAGCTTGCTGCAGATTACAGGAGGTATAAAATGCTAAGAGATCTGATCTTACAAAACAGGAGCTGCCGCCGGTTTTATCAGGAGGCAGGCATCGGCGAGGAGACACTCCGGGAACTCGTGGACCTGGCCAGACTCTCCGCATCCGCCGGCAATCGCCAGGTACTGAAATACATCCTCTACTGGGAGCAGGAGAAAAACGCCCTGATCTTCTCCTGCCTGGGCTGGGCCGCCTACCTCAAGGACTGGCCCGGTCCGCCCGAGGGAGAACGCCCCGCCGGGTACATCATTATCCTCGGGGATAGGGAGATCAGCACTTCCTTTTTCTGCGATCACGGCATCGCGGCCCAGAGCATCGTCCTGGGAGCGAGGGAGAAGGGGCTGGGGGGCTGTATGCACGCCTCCATCCAGAGGGATAAGCTGCGGCAACTGCTCAGCATCCCGGAGCGCTATGAAATACTACTCGCTATATCTCTCGGGAAACAGAAGGAAACTATCGTCCTCGAGGTGGTGGGGCCGGAGGGAGACATTAAATATTGGCGCGACGCAGAGCGAGTTCACCACGTCCCGAAACGCCGCCTCGGAGACATCATTCTGAGCCTTTAGCCGGGACGGTTAACGCTAGAAAAGCGTGCCTGCAACTCCGCGTATGTGGGGATACCTTGCCGGCCGCCCATCTGCGTACTGACCGCGGCCGCCGCCCAGGCCCCGAAAGCGAGGCTTTTTTCCACCTCCCAGCGCTGCACGAGACCATAGATGACACCGGCATGGAAGACATCCCCACAGCCGGTGGTATCGATGGCCTTTACGGGATAAGCGGGTTTCTGGATGATTTTGCCGCCGCTGATGGCTACATATCCTCTCTCCCCGAGCGTGACGCCCACCAAAGAGGCGCCCATCCCGGACAGGATGCGGCAGCTCTCCAGGGGGTCTTCGGACAAAGCGCGCGAAAAAGTCTCGGAGGCGATAAAGCAGTCGCTCAGAGCAGCGATGTCCAGCATCCCCTCCCGAAGGGTCCCCGCATCAACAACCACCGGAATGCCTGCCTCCCTGGCTTTACGGCAGGCAAAAAGAGAAGCCTCCATAAAGAGACCGTCGGTATGGAAAAGCCTGCTCCTTTGCAAGACTTCCAAGTCCAATTCCTCGGGCTGTAATGGCCGGCCCGTTGGTCTCTGCCAAAAGATCGTTCTCCGGGCACTTTCCCTTTCACTGGCGATGAAGGCAAACTGGGACGTATGACCTCCTCGTACCTTGAGGCCGCCGATATCAATGCCCTCTTCGCCAAGGGAGTCCGTGATGGCTTTGCCAAAGGCATCGTCACCCACCATTCCGGCCATGTAGCAGGGTAGCCGCCACCGGCTTAGGGCGACCAGGGCCGTGGCGACCGGACCTCCTCCCTGGATAACCAGGTTCGTGAATTCACATTTCCCATCGGGTAACGGATAGAAAGCGATCCTTCCGATATGATCAAGGGAGCACTGGCCAAGACCGAAGATGGGTGCGCAAAGTTCCAAGATATTATTTCCGGCTTATCGCGATTTTGCTCACTATAACAAATACCATCGCGGCGAAGCAATGCCAAACCAGGGCGGCAGAAGGGTAGAGGGTCAGTTTTTTGGGAAAAAGATTATTTTTGCTTTAATTAGTTGTGGAAAGTTAAGGGATGCGCAGTTATTTCGTTTTAAATAATACCTTATGTATGATTACAGGTTTTTCTTGGTCATTAATCCTAATTTCAAATTTCGTTTCACCAGCACATTTGACATGAAAAGGAGAGAGTTCAATGCCAATATTGGCATTTTTAGCTTCGCCTTCTTGCTTTGGTGTCGCGAAATCCATTTCTAATTCTATAGGTTCATTTTCATGGGTAACGACCCGAACACTCAACTTTGCTGGCATTATTTTATAATTAACATCTGTTAACATTACAAAAAGACATAGTTTAGAAAATATATGAGGAATAGCTGACACTAAAATAACATCATTGTATACGCCAATCAAAGAAGCCTTACCCCCTACTTCTCTTCTTATATCATCACACAGTATAGTAACAAACTTCTTCGCAAGTATCATTGGACTTCACCATAATTAGTGATCTGCATTAAATTTTCTATTTGCCAAGTATTTACAACCAAGTCCATGGATGCTGCTGTTGAATGCGGAACATCTTCCCTACTAAACACTTCAATAACACGAGGTTTGAATAACTCAATCTCCTTTCTCACTTTTGCGAAAGCATTCCTTTCAGACAAAAGACTTACTATGTATGTATTGAGGGATATGCATTCCTTTGCTGCTTCTGCGGTTAAAGAAGCATGCAACGATTTTGGGATTCTTATACGGAGTTGGCCGCTAAATGGTGTTAGTGCGGTTGGTTCAGGAAGTTGACGGCCATCTTCTTCAAATACCTTAATAAAGCCATCTGCTGCTATTTTTGCTTCCTCAGCAGCAGCTTCTGGAGTTTCTCCAAATGCAGATAATCCTGGGAATTCAGGTATGGTCGCGACGTAACTTTCGTCCTCATTACTCCAGATTAAGTTAATAGAATATTTAAACATCGTCACCATTCTCCACTAATGATGGGTGATCATCTATAAAGTCTAATAATTGTTGAACTTGGCTAAATTTCGCTTTGCCATTAACAGACTGAAAATTCATCATTATTTCTTTGAATTTAGCATGTGTATAAGTCTTATGACTGCCACGTTGGTTTCTAAAGACAAATCCGACCCTTACAGCTAACAAGCAAAGATCATCAAACGCAAAGTTTTTTGGTGATGACCTGGCCTTAGTAATTAACTTATCGGTTTTTCCCACAATTACTTTACCTATTGGTACCAGATATGGAACCATCAAGTCAACAAAAATATTTATTGTGGCGGTCTGAATTTTTCTGACATGAATGTGCTTCAGCAAGAGGTGAGAATAAGAGAAGTACATTTGTATGTCAAGGGAATTGTATCAAAAAACAGGGCTGCGGAAGATGCTCCTTGACTTTATGCAGGGAATGAAGATAATCGAGAAAGCAATGCAAGAGACGGTACTTATTAATTTGTCATCCCAGAAATTCAAGATCTGCGTCATGCTGGCGGCGCTTTGGCCCTCCAGCGAAGCAGCGGGAAGGACGCCTTGATCCGCAGATACCTCCTTCTTGCCCTCCCCGTGGTCCTGCTGCTCCACCTCGGCTACCTGTACCTCACGGTAGGCCGGGAGGTTACCGGGAAAGCCGGGGAAGTCCCCTCCATCCTCTACGGCCGCCCTACGGAGATCCGTAAGGGAGACCACCTCGGGAACCTACGCTTTGCCGAACGACTGCAGAGACTCTCCTACAGGAAAGTCAAGGGCAAACCTTCCCGAGCAGGCACCTTCTCCGAAGAGCCGGGAAAGATCAGGATCTTCCCCCGCAGGAGCTTCGCCGGAAAACCCTCCCGCGAGAGCGGCCCGGTGGACATCGAAGTGGAGGACAAGCGGGTCCTGTCGCTCGTCTCCGCGGCAGGTGGGCAGCTGGACGCGCTGCACCTGGAACCGGAAGAGATCGGCCGTATCATGGGTCCGAAGATGGAGTCCCGGCGCCCCGTTACCCTCGCGGCTATTTCTCCTTTCCTGCAAAAGGCGGTGATCGCATCCGAAGACGCACGCTTCTATTCCCATCACGGAATCGACGTCCTCGGGATCGGCCGGGCCTTGTTTACCAACCTCAAGGAGCAACGGTTCGCCCAAGGCGGCTCCACCATCACGCAACAACTCGCGAAAAACTTCTTCCTCTCCCCCAAGAAGACCCTTTGGCGCAAGCTGCGCGAGGTGGAACTCGCGCTCATTCTCGAGTTGCGTTACCCGAAGCAGAAGATCCTGGAGATGTACCTGAACAAGATTTACTTCGGCCAGGAGGGCCTCCGGGGGATATACGGCGTCGAAGAGGCGGCGGAATTCTATTTCTCGAAGCAGGCGAAATATCTTTCCCTGGAGGAGGCGTCCCTGCTTGCCGGGATCATCCACTCCCCGAACCGCTACTCCCGCTTAAGGCATCCCAAGGCGGCCAAGGAGCGGCGCAACGCCGTCCTGGCACGAATGCACCATTTGGGGATGATCCGGGAGGAACAATTCCGGAGTGCGGCAAACACTCCGGTACGGCTCCAGCCACGCAACGCCCACACCCATCTGGCATCGTACTTTGCCGACTACATCCAGCGGATCAGCGCGGAAGAACTGGGGGACGAAAAACTCTACCGCACGGGCTACCGCTACTACACCACCCTCGACCCCACCCACCAAGCCGCGGCCCAGGAGGCAGTCACCCGGGGACTCGAGGAAATCGAGCCAGCATCCCGGCCAGCCGGTGAACCGCTGCAGGCGGCACTGGTCGCCGTGGATCCGGCAACGGGAGAGATGACCGCCATGATCGGCGGACGGAGCTACGGTTATACCCAGTTCAACCGCGCGGCGGACGCGAAACGCCAGCCGGGAAGCGCTTTCAAGCCTTTCGTCCTCCTCGCGGCACTTTCCCAGGCCGTGCAGGGCAAGGGGGATAAAACGCTCTCGACAATCATCTCCGGCGAGTCCGTGTCTATCCCTACCCCGGAGGGGCTTTGGACGCCGGCGAATTTCGAAAAAAAGACCTACGGGCAGATGACGATCCGGAAGGTAATCGAGGATTCCATAAACACCGCCACCGTCCGCTTGGCCACGGACGTCGGGCTGCCGGAAGTACTCAAAACCGCCCGGGCCGCAGGCATCACCAGCCCCCTGGCGGAAGTCCCCTCGCTGGCCTTGGGGAGCTTCGAGGTCACGCCCGTGGAACTCGCCTATGCCTATGCGACGATCGCCTCCGGGGGGATCAGTTTCGACCCCTTTCCCCTCTTCTCCGTGACCACGGCCGATGGAGAGACCCTCAGGGAGAAGAAGATCCACCAGGAATCGGCCTTTGACCGGCGAGCAGCCTATCTGACGGCCTATGCGCTGGAAGGGGTACTGGAGCGCGGTACGGCTCATCCCGCCAAGGCGCTGGGGATTTACTTTCCGGCAGCGGGGAAAACCGGTACGACGAACGGCAACCGGGACTCCTGGTTCGTGGGCTTTACGTCCGACGTGGTCTGCGCCGTGTGGGTAGGGTACGACTCCGGTGCAGATACGGGGCTGACCGGAGCAGGCGGAGCGCTCCACATCTGGGCGCGGTTCCTGCGCGCCCTCTATCCCCAATCCGGGCCGCAGCCCCTGATCCGGCCGGAGGGGGTGGAGACTGCCCTCATCGATCCCGAATCCGGAAACCTCGCCACCACCGCATGCCCGCAAACGCTGCAGGAGGCTTACCTCAAGGGAACGGCACCGCAGGAAACCTGTCCCCAGCATCCCGTAAATCCCGTCGTGGATACCCTCCGCAAGGGGATGCGCGGCCTCGGGGACTTCTTCCGCAACCTGTTCAAGTAGGCGCTCACCGTGGAAGAGATCAGCCGCGAAACCGGCGGCGACCATTCCTTCTCCTGCCGACTTAGCAGCTGAAAAGGAACCGAAGGCAAGAGTGAGAAATCTGAAGAAGGTCTTAGCAAAGATGGACAGGGAGGTGTGTTGTGGCGGAACTGAAGGTGCAGGGGGTAACTCACTGGTCGATACCGGTCAACAACCTGGAGGAGTCGGAAAAATTTTACGGCGAAATTCTGGGTTTAGAACCCAAAGGCCGCCTGGGTAATGCAAAGATGTCCTGTTTCAAAGCCTGCGACCATCACAACATTTTACTCTGTGAACGAAATGAAGCCCTGGTGCGCACACCCAAACAGGATAATCGTCTCCATCATGCCTTTACTGTCAGCCCGGACATGTGGGTAAAAGCCTGCCAGGTATTTCACAGAATGGGCATTAAAATCGCCGAGCCCATCGTATACCGGGCAAAAGGTTTCTTCACCGGCAGGGAACTATATTTTCTTGATCCCAGCGGGAACATGCTCGAATTGCGCGATCCGACCTGGTTGCCAGGCATGCCGATGCCGACTTATGAAGAAATCGTCGCTTGAATTAATCGTCCTAGACCCTGCAGAGGACTGCCGGAAAGCTTTCCTCGCTCGCTAACGGGAATTACCCATTGGAAGGGCAAACAGCGGACAGAGCCTGCCCGGTACCGGAGCCTTTCGGCGCGTCGCCTGTATTGAATGGTTAGCAGAAGTGTTTCCTTGATATACTTATTTTTTCCTCCTCAAACCTCCCGAGGTTCGGTAAGCAATTTTATGCCGTTAAGAATCTCTGTTATTCTTTTTTCTGAAACTTGCCCTATTTTCTCAATCAAATCATCTTTGTTGACTGTGAAAATTTGAGAAATATTTACAACGCTTTGTTTGGGGAGATTGGCTTCACCTTGGTTCAACAGGACATTGCCAGGAGCCTTAGCCCGTTTAAGGTTTGAGTTTAGGGAACAAACTACAATTGTGTTTATTCGGCTGGCATTAAATAAATTGTTTTGAATTACGATATGGGGATGACGATATCCTGGTTCCGAACCTCTGGGTTCAGAAAGGTCAATACAATATATTTCACCCTGCTTGATTACCATGACTCTTGCTCAATAATATTATTATGTTTGACACGCATGGCTTTTAAGATCCCCCTTTCTTCTTCGCTAGGCAAATCCTCATACGCCTCGTTCAACTGAGCAAGCAAAGATTGATTCTCTTGTTTTTTCAGATATTCCTGCATAGCCAGGGTAAAGACCTTGCTTCGCGAAACGTGCAACTTGTCGGCTAATCTATTGACTTTTATAAGTAATTCTTCATCGAGCGATATTGCTGTCTTGACTCCGGGCATAAAAAACCTCCAAGCTTAATGAACCATTCTTTTACGTTTTATTATGCCCATTGTTCATACCATTGTCAATACCATTTATAACCATACTGGTATACTTTATTTTTCCACCTGATGATGTCAATTATTTATTGTTGTTTAGTAGTTATTCCCTGCCAATCAGCTTACTATTAACCATCATTGTTTTTGTAACTCTATTATTCCATCTTTAACGATAGTTATTTCCGGGCCAGGGATCACATCAGATATTTCTTTCTGAATTAATTAGCAAGAAGGAGAACGAAAATGAGACAAACCACGTTAAGAACCATCTTCGCCCTAGGTTTGGCGTTTTGCCTCGGGACATTGGAGGCGCCTGCTTCTTACGCCTCCACGGCCGAGGAAATCAATGTCATGGCTGATACCGCCATGGAGCGTTTCGTCAAGGAAGTCAAGGGGGCAAAGGAATTTCTCAATGCCGCCAAAGGCGTCCTCATCATACCACAGGTCTTGCAGGCCGGCTTCGTCGTAGGCGGTGAGTACGGCGAGGGTGCCCTGAGGATCGGCGGGAAGACTGTCGATTACTTCAATATCCTATCCGGCTCCTTTGGTTACCAGATCGGCGCGCAGCGGAAGGACGTCATCCTGGTATTCATGAATGAAGAGGCCCTGAAAAAGTTCCGGACCAGCGAAAATTGGCAGGTGGGCGTCGATGGGACGGTGACCCTGGTCGATGTGGGAGCGGAGGGTTCCATCGACACCACAAAGATCACGCAACCCATTGTCGGATTTGTCTTTGGTCAGAAAGGACTGATGGTTGGCGCCACGATCGAAGGTTCTAAGTTTACCAGAATAAAAAAGTAGCATCAGGTCCGGATTTGCCTGCATAGGTCGATCGGTTTCGAGCCCAGACCGGAGAAGGAGGAGAGGCGATGACGCCAGGCCACATTTCCGCAAAGACAAGAAGTGCCGTTGAGTATCTTTCCTCGACCATCGCGTTTGTCACGGACTCGGCCTGGGCGCGCCAGGCAGGCGAGCCGGACGTCTGCGACTTTGCCATCGGCAACCCCCAGGAGATGCCGCCGCCGGCCTTTGTGGAGGCCCTTCAGCGCTGGACCGCCCCCCGGAACAGCCACTGGTACGGCTACATGTTGAACGATCCGGCTTCCCGGGCCATCGTGGCCGAGGCGTTGCAAAAAAGGCGGGGGGTACCTTTCGCGGCGGAGGACATCTTTCTGACGAACGGCGCCACAGCGGCGCTCGCCGTCGTCCTCTGCACCATCATCGACCCGGGTGACGAGGTGATCTTCATCAGCCCGCCCTGGTTCCAGTACGAGTCTATGATCATCAACGCCGGCGGCACGCCGGTCCGCGTGCCCATGGATGGTCAAACCTTCGACCTCGATCTGGCGGAGATCGAGGCCGCGATGACCGGCCGGACCCGGGCGATCATCGTCAATTCTCCCCATAACCCTTCCGGCAAGATCTACCCGCCGCAGACACTGGGCGTCCTGGCCCGGCTCCTGACTGAAGCAGGCAAGCGCATCGGCCGCCGGATCTACCTTATCTCCGACGAAGCCTACAGCCGGATCATCTTCGACGGCCGGACCTACACCAGTCCGACCGCCTATTACCCCCACTCTTTTTTGGTCTATACCTACGCCAAGGTCCTCCTCACGCCGGGGCAGAGGATCGGCTATATCGCCCTGCCGCCCGAGATGCCGGACCGGGAAGAGATGCGAACCGCCTTGTTGGGCATGCAGATGATCAACGGATGGGCTTTCCCCAACGCCCTTCTCCAGCATGCCCTCGGTGACATCGAAGCGATAGGACCCGACATCGCCCATCTGCAGAGCAAACGGGACCGCCTGGTAGACGGGCTAAACGCCCTGGGCTACCAAGCCTCCCGGCCGGAAGGGACTTTCTATGTCCTCGCCCAATCGCCTCTGGCCGACGACCAGGCCTTTATCGCCCAGCTCGCCGAGCAAAAGGTCTTCTGCATCCCCGGCTCTGCCATGGGTCTGCCCGGTTTTTTTCGCCTCTCCCTCACTGCCAGAATGGAGATGATCGACCGGGCACTGCCCGTCTTCGCCGCGCTGGCCAAGCAGGTGGGTGGCGAAAATGCATAGAGAAAAACCCGATGCCAACTGGTGGTCCTTCTCCATCGCCGAGGCGGAGCGGGGGGAAAAGATCCGCGACGATGCCTCGGCCGGGACCATCGAGGTAAATCCCGCGGCTGACGGGTTGCGGCTCCTGTCGTACCACAAATATCTCGGACTCGGGCAGCTGCTCTCTTGCCAGGTCCCGAGTTCGCGGGCGCCGGAAGAACGGATCTTCGTCATCACCCACCAGCTCTTTGAGTTGGTCTTCAAGCAAATGATCTTCGACCTCAAGGTCATTGCCGAAACGTTCTGCACGCTCCTGGCCGCAAAGGATGCGGACTTCTCGGCACTGCTCGCCTTACAGTATAAGGGAAAACAGGACACCACCGTGGAAGGATTCTGGAGGCCGGCCCGCACGGCGGCCGCCCGGGTGAAGCACAGCGCGGCCAATGTCCTGCCCCGGCTCCTGGGCTATCTTGCCGATGATGAAACCTTCAACAATGTCGAGTTTGCTCAAAAATTCCGGGACAACCTGTCGCCGGCCAGCGGCTTTCAGTCCGCCCAGTTCCGGCTCATCCAGCGGGCCTTAGGAAAATCGCCCCTCCTCGAGATCAGGCTCTTTCCCGCCGATACTTACCTGCGGGCCTACGCGGGGAAGAGCGACGCCGAGATCAGACAGATCATCCTTGCCTCCGGGAATGCCGGACTGGTAAGCGTCGTGGACCGGCTCATCCTTCAGGAGGACACCGCTGTCGCCACGCCGCCCGCGGATTCGCCGCTGGCAGCGGTCGCGGCCTTGGACGATCTCGCCCACCAGGTCCTTACGCGCGTCGCCACCATGGACGGGGCTGCAGGGAAGGCGGGACAGAAAAAGGCCCTATCCCTGCTCTCCCCCGTGGATGAGAAGGGCTTGGCTATGGAACATAAATTCCAGGAACGCCTGCGGGAAGTGGTCGAAAAGAGGAAAAAGGAGGATCATCAACCCCTTGCCCTGACAGCTGAAGAACAGGAGATGATCGAGAAAAGGGGGGCGGTCTTTGGCAAGGATTGGGCAAAGGCCCTGGATAGGGAGAACCGTCGGAGAGCGCAATACAAGACAGCCTGGCAGGGGGCGACCTTGCTTTTGCAAGAACAACCAGCGGGTCCCCTCGCCTCCCTCCTTACCCTTCTGACAGAAGCCGACAGTGACCTGTACGGAAAATTTCTCTTCTTCCACCGGAACGTCATCACCAGAAGGATAGGCGAGGTCCCGGGGACCGCCGGAGGCGGTGTTCCCTATCTCGACTTTTCCCGAGCCCTGCTCAGCCATTTCCCCGCGCTTGCCCTTTTCCAGGGAATGCCGCAAATGGCTCGGTAGGGAACGGGCATGCTCAACTACAACCTAGCCCATGACGGAAGGACAAAAAAACGTCGCTCAGCCACCGGTAAACAGGTGATGACCATACAAAACATTTGCCTTTACGCCCTTACAAGAGCTAAAAAAACCTTTATCGTGGGCGCATTTTTCATGATCCTTTCCAGTTGCAATCTCCAGCAGAAGCTCCTCTATTATCCCAGCTCCTCTTTGCCGAGCCAGGAGGAACTCGCCGACCTCCAGATGCAGTTCTGGCCCTCCGGACCGGACAATTACCGAGGCTTCATCGGCACGGCAACGACCGGAGCAACCAAGGGCACGGTCATCGTTTTCCATGGAAATGCCGGTACGGCTGCGGACAGAGAATATTATCCGACGGAGCTTGGACCATTGGGGTATCGCGTCATCCTGGCTGAATACCCCGGATACGGAGCACGGAAAGGGGAATTGGGCGAAGCCTCTTTCCTGAAGGACGCGCAACTGACGGTGCGCCTGGCTGCTGAAAAATATGAGGAGCCGCTCTTCCTCTTGGGAGAATCCCTGGGATGCGGCGTCGTCTCCGGGGTGGCCAAAGACCGGTCCTTGAAGCTCGCCGGTCTCCTGCTCATTACCCCTTGGGACACATTGTTGGCTGTGGCCAAGGCCAAATTTCCCCTCCTTCCCCTGCGGTGGTTGATGAAAGACAGGTATGACAACCGGCAGAATCTGGATGGATTTTCCGGAAGGATCGCCATCCTGGGAGCGGAGCATGATGAAGTGATCCCTATAGCACATGCCCGTGCCCTCTATGATTCCCTGGGGGGCCAGAAAAAGATGTGGACGCTTCCCGGGGCCCGGCACAACGATTGGCCAATGTCGGCCGATGCGCGTCTGTGGCGGGAAGTCATGGATTTCTTAAGCGTCCCGGGACTTTTTCCTGCTCTGTAAGAAGATGTCATGGGATTGTTAATAGGAGTGAAGGAAAAACCCTTTACCATATAAAGCCAATCATTAGTATACGTTAAGCCGTTTTACGGCCAATCTGCCATCTTTCCCTGTAGGAAAATCCCTACAATAAAACGCCCCCGGAACCATCATTCACAACTATTTCCTTTAAAATCAACATGTTCATCCCTTCGGGGCGCTTGGCACTGATATTGCGATTACCGGGACAGGACGGAAACCCTGCTGATCTGCCGGCAGGCACGCCAAGAAAGGGGATGATGACAATGATCGAGAAAATGATGGAGCTGTATCAACAATATTACACCCAGGTTATGACATGGTACCAGGCTTCCGACGCCCTGACGCAGTATGTGGTACTTTGCGCTTCCGGAATTGTCCTATTCCTGCTGAGCATCACCATGGTCCTGTCACGGATCACGAGGTGACAACAAGGCAGAGAGGAGCCTCCACATGAAGAAGGTATTAATTGCCTGCTTACTAATCGGGGCCTTGTTTATCTTCACCGGTAACGTCTATGCCCAGGAGCAGCAAGATCTCTCACGGGAAAAGAAACTTTTTCAAAGCTATGCCGGAATAGGTTCGACTTCCGTAAGCTCCTTCTGCATGGAAGGTTATGTATTCGTGCTGGTGACAGGGAATCTTTCCAATTCCACTATCCTGGTCCAGGTTTATGAGGAAAAAAACGGCAAGGTTGTGCCTAAGCGATGTGAATAGAAAAGACTCTGGCTGGCAGTAATCTTCGGAGAAAAGAGATTATGAGGAAAGACGCGGTGGTAGGCATCATTCTTACAGTAGCAATCATGTCCCTGGTGTTTTACACGACGTGCAAATTCCGGGACAGATATTGCGAGCCCTCTCATTTCCAAACCATTGAGCAGAAACAACAGATTGTCTTGCGAGGCATCCGTTAGTCACGCGGTCTTGCCGAACCTGGCGATGACACGACGCAGCATCTCCGGATCTACCGCCTCGATCTTCTCCAATAACGCCGTGGCCGCTTCCTCTGTTTTAGCTTTATTCTCGACCTTCACGCTTTCTATCTTTTCATAGACATCCTTTAGCTGAAGCAGCGAATTCCTTGCTTTATCCAGTTTTCTTCCTTGACATCAGCCCTTGCCCTTCCTATACTCGACAGGTCAGGAAAAGAAAGTATCTCTCGTTTATGGCACAATTAACCCTCGCAGAATGGCTGGCGCGGCTGGAAAACAACCGCCGCTTCCGGGAAAACGTACAGGCCTGGCGGCGTTTTCCCCAGTTCGCCGGCCGGTTTGCCCCTTTTCCCGATTGGCTGGATGAGCGCATCGCCGCCTTACTGCGCCGCCGCGACATCGCTGAGCTTTACAGCCATCAGGCCGAGGCGGTCCGCCTGATCCGGGAGGGGCGGGATACCGTTCTCATCACCCCCACGGCCAGCGGCAAGACCCTCTGTTACAATCTGCCCGTGCTCCAGGCCATCCTGGAGAAACCGGAGACGCGCGCCCTCTACCTCTTCCCCACCAAGGCCCTGGCCCAGGACCAGATGCACGAAATCCAGAGCCTTATCAAGGAACTGAAGGCTGACATCAAAACCTTTACCTATGACGGCGACACGCCCGACGACGCCCGCCAGGCGATCCGGAAACAGGGCCACGTCGTGGTGACCAATCCCGACATGCTCCACGCGGGGATCTTGCCCCACCACACGAAGTGGCAGAAGCTCTTCGCCAACCTGAAGTACATTGTCATCGACGAGCTCCACGTCTACCGGGGGATCTTCGGCTCCCACATGGCCAACGTCATGCGGCGGCTGATCCGCATCTGCCGCTTCTACGGACAGGAGCCCGTCTTTATCTGTTGTTCCGCCACAGTGGCCAATCCCCGGGAGCATGCGGAGAACCTCCTCGGCCGGCCCCTGCACCTGATTTCCGAAAGCGGGGCGCCCACCGCCGCCAAGACCTTCATCCTCTATAATCCCCCCATCGTGAACCGCGAGCTAGGCATCAGGCAATCGCCCCTGACCACGGCCCGGCACCTGGCGGGTGAACTCATCGCAAACGGCATCCAGACAATCATCTTTGCCACCAGCCGTCTCAACGTGGAGGTCCTGACGCGCTACCTGAAAGACCGGTTCAGCAAGACCAGGCCCCTGAAGGATCACTTCGTGACGGGCTACCGGGGAGGCTACCTCCCGAATCTGCGCCGCCAGATCGAGGCGGGCCTCAGGAACCGGGAGGTCATGGGGGTGGTGAGCACGAACGCCCTGGAACTGGGCATCGACATCGGCGACCTGGAGGCCTGCATCATGGCCGGCTATCCCGGCTCCATCGCGAGCACCTGGCAGCAGGCCGGCCGGGCCGGCCGGCGTTCCGGGGAAAGCGTGGCCCTCCTCATCGCCCGGAGTTCGCCCATGGATCAGTTCGTCGTGGAAAATCCGGACTATTTTTTCTCCACCTCGCCGGAGCATTGCCGGATCAATCCCGACAATCTCCTCATCCTGCTGCACCATATCAAGAGCGCCGCTTTTGAACTTCCCTTCGAGCAAGGGGAATCCTTCGGCAAGGAAAACGTGGAGGAGCTCCTGCAATACCTCGAGGAAAAAGGGGTCCTCCACCGGGTGGACGAACGGTGGCACTGGTCTGCCGAGAGCTATCCCGCCGACGAGGTGAGCCTCCGGAGCATCAATCCCGAAAACGTGGTCGTCATCGACACCACCGATACGGGCAGTCCCCGGACCATCGCCGAGGTGGACTGGGACGGCGCCTTCACGAGCGTCCACGAGGGGGCGATCTACATGGTCGAATCGGAGTCCTACCACGTGGACAAGATCGATCTGGAGAGGAAAAAAGCCTATGTCCGCAAGGTGGATGTGGACTATTACACCGACGCCATGACCTACACAAACGTCCGGGTCATCGACGGCTTCGAAAAGCGCAAGCGGGGGGGTGTCATCGTCGAGCACGGCGAGGTGCAGGTCGTGCGCAAGGTGGTGGGCTATAAAAAGATCAAGTTCTATACGGCCGAGAATCTCGGCTACGGCGATGTCAACCTTCCGGAAAAGGACATGCACACCACGAGCTACTGGTTCACGATCCCCCAGGACCTGCTGGAGGCGCTCCCGGGCACCCGAGCCGAGATCATTGACGCCCTCTCGGGGCTCGCCTATTGCCTGCAGAACCTGGCGGCCATTGTCCTGATGTCCGATCCCCACGACATCGACCGCTCCATCGGCGACAAGAGCGGCGAGTGGTTCGTCCGCTCCGGCAGCGATTGGCGGCATATCACGGAGACGCCGGCTGCGGGAGGGCCCGCCTTGACCGACGCCTTCGATCCCACCATCTTCCTCTTCGACGCCTATCCCGGCGGCATCGGTTTCTCCGAACTCCTCTTCCGGGAACATGATGCGCTCTTGGAAAGGGCCCGCCGGCTCATCGAGGTCTGCCCCTGCGCCAGCGGCTGCCCGGCCTGCGTCGGCCCGACCCTGGAAGTGGGCACCGCAGCCAAGCAGGGCGCCCTGGCTATTTTGCAGAGGATTGGGTAAAGAGTATGGGTGTTCTCGACCGACTCCGGCGCATCACGGGGGAAGACAAAGAAGGAAGCCAGAAAACAGGCGACCGCAGCGCCGAGCTCACGGACCTGCGGGCGCGCATCGAAGCCGTTATGGCCCGTCGCCCGCAGGAAAGACCGGGACTGGTAAAGCAGCACCCCCCTTTGCAGGAGCTGATCACGGGAGAAGAGATCGCCACGGAGCAGGGCGCCTTCTTCCTGGCGAAAGAGGTGCGTCAAGCCCATGAACTCCATGGAGATCGCCTCGTGGGCGACCTGGTGGCCCTCAACATGGAGGCGGCGGCGCTCCTGGCCAAAGACGCGGCCCTTGGCAACTGCCATATCTCCGAGGGACTCTTTCTCGATACGGAGACCACGGGCCTCGCCGGAGGGACGGGGACCCTCGCCTTCCTGATCGGGGTGGGCAGGTTTGCGGGCGACGCCTTTGTCACGGAGCAGATCTTTATCCGCGACTTCTCGGAAGAAAGGGCCGCCCTCGCCTACCTGGCCGATCTCGTCGGGACGAAAAAGTTCCTCGTCTCCTTCAATGGCAAGGCCTTTGACGTAAATCTTCTCACGGCCCGCTTTATCCTGAACAGGTTCCGTAATCCCCTGGACGGTCTGCCCCATCTCGATCTTCTCTTCCCCTCCCGGCGGCTTTGCGGCCACCGGTTGGAGAACTCGCGCCTGGTCACGCTGGAACAGCAACTCTTCGGCCTTTATCGAGAAAACGACATCCCGGGCATGGAAATTCCGGCCCGCTATTTCTCCTGGCTCCGCCGCCGCGACCCGCACCTGGTGGCGGATATCTTCCGGCACAATCGCCTGGACATCCTCACGCTGGCCGCACTGGCGGTCCATTTGGCCGAATTGGTCGTACCCTGCGCCCGCAGCCGGACGGCTGACCCGCGGGACCTCCTGGCGGCAGCCCGCTTGCTCTCCGCGCGCAAGGAGCAGGCACGGACCACCGGACTGCTGCAGGACTTGACCGCCTGCGGGCATGCTTCGGTCCGCTGCGAAGCGCAGAAGCTGCTCTCCCTGACCTTAAAGAGGAAGGGCGATTGGGAACAAGCCGCCCTTCTCTGGGAGGCGCTGCTCCGGGAAAACCCAGCCGATCCCTTCGCCCCGCTGGAACTTGCCAAGTGGTACGAACATCGCCGCCGCAACTACCAAGCCGCCTATGATCTTATTTCCCAAATGCTGGAAAGGTCGCCCCGGCTCGAAAAAGATTTACGGGCAGCCCTGGAGCACCGCCTGCGCCGCCTGCAATCCCGCCTAATCCCTCCTGCCTCTGTATAGGTCCATACCCCGCGGGGACATTGCCCTGCCTTACCAAGAAGATGAACGCAGTCTTTATTGACATAGCTACTATCATAGTCTATATAATAGTGAAAAGACTAAGGGGTAGACGATGAAGACTCTTTCCGCGCTGGATTTAAGGAAAAGACTGGGCGAGGTCCTCGATTCCATAGCGCAAAACAAAGAACAGGTAATGATATCGAGGGCAAACAAACCCCTGGCCGTAATCATTTCCGTCGACGAATATGAAGAAAAGATCCTGAAAAGCAGGCGGGGGGAAAAGCTCAAAGAGTTGTCAACCAGAATGGATGAATGGCGGGCGAAACACCGGGAAGAAACAAGAGACCTCGATGTAGTAAAGGCAATACGGGAGCTGAGGGACAGCCGATGATCGTGCTCGATGCTTCAGTGATTCTGAAGTGGATCTTCACTGATGAGGCCGGCGGCTACAAAGCGCTCGGTTTAAAGAACGATCATGCTGCCGGGCACGAAACCATTGCGGTCCCTGATCTGCTGTTCTATGAAATTGCTAATGTCCTCACCACTAAGACAGGGCTTGGCAAGGAAGAAAGCGCCGAAGCATTTTCACTCCTTTGGGATTTCCAAATGGAACTTTTCGACTTCGGGAAGGAGGAATTCTTGAGTGCCATGTCCCTGGCCAAAGAATACTCGCTAACCCTTTACGATGCCGCCTATCTCGAACTGGCGCGCCGCTTGAACTGCCCGTTCATGACCGCCGATAAAAAGCTTTATGAGAAAACAAAAGAATTGACGCAGGTTACACTCATATGAGCCGCATGTTTGTAAATTGCCCGTCCGTGTGCTATCATTATGATAGCAAGGAGGTATGCTATGGCAAACGTATTAATCCGTAATATCCCCGAAGAAGTTGTCAATGAACTTAAGCAGCGGGCAAAATATCACAACCGTCCCCTGCAGCAAGAACTCCGCAATATTCTGGTGGAAACAGCCCGCCGCCCCTATGAGGACATTGCGCAGCGAGCGGCTGAGATAAAGCTGAAGCTCGCCGGAAAGGGCCGGTCATTTACCGACAGCGCCGAATTGTTGCGGGAGGACCGGGCCAGATGATTCTGGTAATTGACGCGAGCGTGGTGATCAAGTTCTATATTCCCGAGATCCTTTCGGACAAGTCGGCGGAAGTCATGACAAGGGTGGCAAAGGGTGAACTGATGCTGTGCGCGCCCGAGTTGCTTTATCCCGAGACGGGGAACATCCTCTGGAAAAAGCAGTGCCGGCATGAATTGACGCCTGCGGAGGTCGATGAGATTGTTGATGCCATAACTGCGTTGCCCCTAAGAATTGAGTCCTCCATGCCGGTGATGCCGCTGGCTGTTTCCATTGCCATGTACAGCGGAATAACTGTCTACGATGCCATGTACATGGCGGTTGCCCGGATTTACAAGACCAAGATGATCACAGCCGACAAAAAGCTGATGGATGCACTGGCAAAAACGGAATTCCAGAATAATGTGCAATGGCTGGGTGCTGGGTTTTAGGGAAGCCTTAGGAAAACAAACGTCTCTTACAGTCCACATTATAAAGGATTGGCTTACAGGGGATACGGTTACAGTGGGCAAAGGGATATAAAACCAGACGTCAAAACGATCATCGCCCTTGATTCATTGATCGAGATACCGGGGGAAAGCAAACTGGGGCTTTACCATCCGGAAAGCGGGGAGATCACCGGCACCAACTAATCCATGACCGCTTCCACTACCAGTTCTTCGTCATCCTGCAGGTGGAATTCCACCGGATGGAAATCTTCACCGAAATATTTAATATGCAGGTTTTCCAGGCGGGATTGAAGTTCTTGCCATCCTTGATCGAATGCCTCGTTGTTCATTTATCTGCCTCCTTGGGAACTTGCTCGCTTCCTTAACTCTTGCGAACAGTTTACCGGAGGCATTGCTCTGACTCAATGCTGAAAAATTGGAAGTCTAATCATAGTAAAAAACTACCAAAAGAAGTGGACTTGTTCGCTATACCTATCTTTCAATTCTCCAATTTCAGGTTCTCGAAATAAAAGTCAAGATATTGAAAGAGGGCGTTCCGGACCAGGCTGGTGTTGTGGTGGAAGGCGTTGATCACCCAGAACAGCGCTCCCAGGCCGGTGAGGTAATGGGGGTTGTAGTCTCCCTGGTAGAGATCGCAGACCGATGTCACGAGGAAGCTGCACAGGCGGAACCGGTCCGCCGGAGAGACGATCATTTCTCCTGTAAGGTCAAGTAGGGCAGCCGCATCACGTTTTGCGAAAGACGCGTAAAACCGGGCATACTCGGTGATTTTCCCGCCCGCGGAAAAAGACCGCAGTTCTTCTTGTTTGTCACCAACGAACCGGAGCCAGGCGGCTATCAGATGGCCCTGCTCTGCCGGGGTGAAAAAGGATTTTGTCCGTTCTATCGCGTAGAGCGTGATGGTGTGGTGAAGATCGAGAAAACCGGTGCCGGTCACGGCGCGGGCAAGATGCCTGTCGATGGGAACAGAGCTGGTTGCCGCCAGCAACGGAGGGGTGGTTTGAAAGCCGCCCTTGCAGAAGTAATCGGCCAGCAGGAAGAGTGCGGGTGTTGCCTCGCTGCTTGCTCGCTCTATTATTTCCAGGAGGATAAAAGCCGTGCAGGAGACGGAGTGGCCGAGCGACTGATCGAGATAGCCGCTGCCGAGCAGGAGCAGACGACGGAGCAACTCCTGCCCACCCTGCTGTTGGAGAAAAGCACCGAGGAGCAGTGTCGCCTCTTCCCGATCCTTTGCCGTGACAGATTTCTCGATGTCAACGAAGCTCACCTTGGATGAGGGAAGCGGTTTCGGGGTAAACTCCTCGAGTTTGGCGCGGCGGGCGTATTCCAGCAACTCCAGGTAGATGAGCGAGCTTAAGCCTTCCTTGGAGAGATAGGGGAGAAAGTCCCGGCAGATACTGTACATCTTGGGAAGGTGGGGGTTGATGAAAGGGGGGTTGAGGACCCGCTGAACCAGGGGAAAGAGAAAGAGGTGAATCCTCCAGGGATCGTCATGGTTCCTGATCGTCTCTTTCAGGGCCTTGATCCGGCCAACATCGGCATGCGCAACAGCCTTGACCAACTCTTCCTGTAGCATCGCCTCCCCTTTCCTTGTTCCCCGTCTTCGGGATCCCGGACATAAAATAATTTAGGAAGCTCTGCCGGGGTTGTCAATCGCCGGACCATAACGGCTTTGCCGGCAACGCCTGGTCATCAATATTTTGGCAGTGCTCGCGCCCCCTTGACCATTCTTGACAGGCCTTTACCCCAACCTTATACTAATTAAATGGAAAAGGAAAAGGACAGCGCCGAGCGCGCCATGGAAGAAAAAGCCGCAGCCGAGCTCAAGGACTTTTTCGAGAAGATGCCCCATGAGGTGGAGTTAATCCTTTTTTCCAGACCGGGACATCATGAGCCTTTCAGTGAGGCTGCACGGCAGGTCATCCGGGCACTCCGGCAGGTCATTCCCAAGATCAGCTTTGCCGAGCATGACCTGAAGCATGCCTTGGCCCGGAAGTTCCATATCGAACGTTCACCGACCCTGCTCTTCGCTCCCGAGCATTATCGGGTGCGCTGGCTCGGTGCGCCGATCGGGGAAGAGGCGCGTACCCTCGTACAGGCCGTGGAAATGATCGGGTTCCGGCGCACCAACTTGAGCAAGGATTCGCTCAAGATCCTCGCTCGGATCGACACACCGCGCCAGATCAAACTCTTCGTGAGTCCTACCTGTCCCTATTGCCCACAGCAGGCGGTCAATGCCTTGAAGGCCGCCTTTGAAAAGCCCGAACTTATTTCTCTGGAAATCATCGATATCGAAGCAAACCCCGATCTCACCGCTCGCTACTCGGCCCAGAGCGTGCCCCAGACCTTTGCCAACGAGCAGCTGATTGCCCTGGGCGCTCAGCCGGAGGAGCTCTTCATGCTTTCCCTGGAGAAGATGGAGCAGCAGACGGTCTTTATCCCCGAAAGCGAGGCGACGGAGGTGGAAGCCGACGTGGTAATCATCGGGGGCGGGCCGGCCGGGCTCACCGCGGGCATTTATACGGCCCGCAGCGGCCTCAAATCGGCGGTCATCGAACGGGGCATCCTGGGCGGCCAGGTCGCCACGACGCCCACCGTGGAAAACTATCCCGGACTCACCCAGGTGGGCGGCAAGGCGCTCGTGGACATCATGGTGAGCCATGCACTGGAATATATCAATATCTTTCCCGGCGAAGAAGCGCTGGACATCAAACCGGGCGAGCAGATCGAGGTCCAGACCAACCGCCGGCGCTTCAAGGTCAAGGCCGTGATCCTGGCGACAGGAGCCGTCAATCGGCATCTCAACGTTCCCGGGGAGGCACGCTTCGCCGGCCGGGGCATCAGCTATTGCGCCACCTGTGACGGTACGCTTTTTAAGGGCAAGAAGGTCGTCGTCGCCGGCGGAGGCGACAGCGCCGTCACCGAGGCCCTGTACCTTCACAATATTGCCGTGGATGTCACCCTTGTCCACCGGGGAGACAGGCTGCGAGCCCAGGACTTTCTCGTCAAGAGTCTGGACCAGAGCAAGATTCCGACCCTACTCAATAGGGAAATTAAGGAAATCCTCGGCAAAGAGCACCTGGAAGAGGTGAAACTGCATAACAGCCGGAGCGGCGAAGAAACATCCCTGAAGGTAGACGGCGTCTTTATCGCCATCGGCTACGAACCGGCCGTCGAACTGGCTAAAAAAATCGGCATCGAAATCGGCCCGGACGGCTATATCAAGCACGACGGCCGGCATCGGACCAATATCCCGGGTATCTATTGCGCCGGCGACGTGGAAGGGGGCTACAAACAGATCGTGATTGCCGCCGGCAAGGGCTCGGAAGCGGCCCTGGCCGTTTTTGAAGACCTAATTCACCCCTACTGGAAGCGCCAAGCAGAGGCAGGCTGAAGGGCTCCTCCCCGAAAGAAATGTTGGTAAAGAGGTCGGATTGCCACAGCGTCCGAGGGACGCCTCGCAATGACAACAAATTTTCTTACATCGATAACCTCGCTGCACAGCAGCGGGGTCGGCTGCGCGCAACGACAAACAGGTAAAGGTCTCTCTCCTTAAGAGGCCCGGTCCAGCCGGGTGATGCCTGCTTCCCGGGCCATGGCGAGCGCCTCCCGGAACTCCTGAGGGGTAATCCGCCGGTCAAGGGGCGAACCAGGGGGAATGATGTCGCCGCAGGGATGGTATTGATCCATGATGTTGACGTAGGTATGGGGGGAGAGCTTTTCCACCAGGAAACGCATGGCCTCGCGCGTGCCCGCCAGTCCTTCCGGCAGGACCAGGTGCCGGACCAACAGGCCACGCCTGGCAATCCCCTCTTCATCCAGCACCAGGTCGCCCACCTGCCGGTGCATTTCCTGTAAGGCCAGCCTGACCACTTCGGGATAATCGGGCGCTTCCGCATAGGTGGCCGCAATATCGCTGCGGGTATACTTGTAATCAGGCATGTAGATATCGAAGACGCCCTCGAGCAATTGCAGGGTCTCGACCGCGTCATACCCGCCCGTGTTATAGACAATGGGAACGGAAAGCCCCATCTCAATGGCCAGCGGCAGGGACTTCAGGATCTGGGGAACGAAATGCGAGGGGCTGACAAAGTTGATGTTGTGGCAACCCCGGTGCTGGAGTTCCACCATGATCCGGCTGAATTGGTCGCAGGAAATCCCGTATCCTTCGCCCAGGCGGCTGATGGTGTAGTTCTGACAGAAGATGCACCCCAGGTTGCAGTAAGTCAGGAAGATAGTGCCGGAGCCGTGGCGCCCCACGAGGGGTTTTTCCTCGCCGAAGTGGGGCCCGTAGGAGGAGATCTCCGGAAGCCCACCGGCCCTGCAGAAACCCCTCTTCCCCTGGGTCCGGTCCAGACTGCATTTTCTGGGGCAGAGCATGCATTCTTTAAGCAGGGCAAAGGCCCTCTCGATGCGCTCGGGGAAAAGCCCTTGCTCGTAGGTAGTGAGATAGGCCGGCTGGAAATCATCCTGCTTCATAAGACCCCGTCTCCCTGTGGGAAAAGTTGCCCTGGCTACCCGATCAGCAATGCCTCCTGCTCGAGACCGGCGCCGTACCGGTCCATGAGTGTGACAACAACGCGCACGGCCGGATCGGGGTTCTTCCGCAACCGCCGCAGGATGGCCTCGCTCTTGGCCAGCAACTCCCGCTTTCCGTAACAGGCAAATAACTCTTCGAGGCCGGCCGGCAGGTACAGCCGGGTGCGGCCGGGACAGGCGCCGGAGAGTCTCAGGTATTCATCCAGGCCCACGGGGTCATAGTCGCCGCAATGGACAAGCGCGCAGGCGGCCAAGGCTGGAGAGGCAAGCCAGTGCAGGACCCGCCCGGATAATCTGCCGCCCGCGTAAAGGGCGATATCCGCCCCTAAGCCGAGTCTTTCAAAATGCACGAAGACCTCGTGATTTTCGACGACCGCGAGCGTGCCGCCGCATCCCCAGACGGTTGACCGGTCGTCCAGCAGCAGGGCCGCGGCCCCCGACTGCCTGGTCCAGTCAGCCAGGGGCAGAATCTCATCCCCCGCCTGCAAAACGGCCTTTCCGAAACCCCGGAGGAGGACCGTTTCCGCCACTCCCCGGGCCGCCTTCTTGGCATCGCGCCGTTGGGCCACGGCCAGGCTGCGGGGCGGAAGCTCCCCGGTTTCACTCCCGGATAAACCGCCGGGGTAGAGGGTCCGGATGAAGGCTTCCAGGGCCTGGGTATCGTGCAGCACCAGGCGCCTCCCGGCCCCCTGCCGTACCTCGGCGAGCACCCCGGCATCCAGGAGGCTCTGGAGGCGGACCAGGTCGCGGCGAGCGATGCCGCCCAGCGCCAGGGCGCCCTTTTCCCGTAGACGGGCCAGATGTCCGGCCAGGGCATCGACGTTCATCGGTCCACCCCTTCCTCCTTCAGCACGATCCGCTCAAGAGACCTCAAAAATTTCCCTCTTTTTCCCTGACAATGCGGACCAGCGAGCTTTTGGGCTCCAAAACCACGCGGCCGTTTTGCTCGCGGATAAAGTAGAGGTGGTCCGCCGCATCCACGGCTTCGGGGCTGGCAAGCACGGGGATAAATCCCATCTCCCTTGCCTGTCCCACGATGGCAAACAGGTTGTCGCGGTCGAGGCTGGAGGCCTCGTCGAGGTAGAAGGGAATCGCCGTTTCCTTGCGCTCGTCCAGAAGCCCCTGGAGCAGCATGAGATTGACGAGCACCTTGATGGTGATCGTGGTGCCGTTGGATTCGATACTCTCCAGGTTCCGGTAGAGTTTGGTGCCGCCATCGGCGGTCGTTACTTCGAAGTTGAGATCGAAGAGATCCAGCAGCTCCACCCGCCGGTAAGACCGGAGCAGCTCGCCCAAATGATCGAGGGCCTTTTCGGACTCCTTAGGGTCGGCGAAAAGCGGCACGTCCTCCGCTTCGACCACGGTCCGGATGCGCTGCATCCATTGGGCGTTTTCGCGCACCAGGAGACGGAGGCGGGTGAGGTTCGAGACCGAGACCTTGGCTAATTGCCGGTTCAGCTCGTCCACCCGGCTCTTGAGCGTCTCCAGGTCCTGGCCCAGGGACTTGAAGGCCCGGCGCAGATCCGCGGCCAGGCCGGACCAGAGCTTCTGGACGGCCGCTTCCCGTTCCTGCAGGGCCTCCAGCTCTTCGGCCAGGGTCTGGAGCGTGGCGGCCTCGGCCGCGGCCCGGTACCGGCAGTAGGTGCGGCCCTCGATGCCCTGGAGACCCTCGGCCACGCGGATGCTGATGCCCCGTTCCTCCTGGCTCAAGCGGCCGTACAGGGAGAGCATCTCCTCGAGGCCGGCGGGAATTTCCGCGGCTACGCCGGCGCCCCAGTCCGGATCAGGCGGCGCCAGGGCCCGGAGGCGACGGCGGAGTTCGGCGGATTCCTTTTCCAGCAGGGTAAGCGCATCCTTGAAGGTGCGGAGTTCGTCCGAAATCTCCTGCTGCCTGTTGATCAGCCTTTCCAGCTCGGCCTTTTGAGCCGCCTCCTGCCCGGCCAGGTCGTCCCGTTCCTGCCGCCACGCGCCCGCCTGTTCCAGGCCCCGCCGGTAATCCCCATACCGGAGGAGGCGCTGCCGGACCACGGTCAGCTCCGACTCGAAGACGGCCTTGCGCCGGCGGAGTTCCTCCGCCTCCTCGGCGGCCTGCAGGGCGGACCGGTCGCGCTCCAGGGCCGCCTTGAGCTCCTCTATTCGCTCGGCAATGCGCCCGGGGTCCGTAAAACCGGCGATGTCCGGAGGCGGCAGGGCCGCTAGGGCGATCCGCAGGGCTTCATCCCGGTAGAGGCCGTCCGCAATCCGGTCCAGGACCGCCTCACTGCCGGACTTCAGGAGCTCTTCCGCAAGGATCTCCAGTCCCTCGGCGCCTTCGGTCAGGCCGAGGAGGGCGGGATTGAAGAGCCGGAAGAGCGGTTCCAGGGTCGCTTCGCCCAACAGGGCCTTCAGCCTCGTGGCCGCGACCCGGGCGAGGCGTCCCAAGAGTTCGGTCTGCCCGGCGAGGTCCCGTTGGGCCTGCCCGATCCTGGCCCGGACACGTCCGGGGGGTTCCCGTCCGGCCTCGCGCAGACGCAGGCCCAACTCCTCCGCATCGGCGGCCAGCCGTGCTTCCCGGGCCTGTTCCAGCTCAATCACATAATCCGCAAACTCCACACCTGCTTCCTCGAGCTTCCGAAGCTCGTGGTCGAGCACACCCAGGCGGCGGTCCGTCTCCCCGATACGGTCCTGGAGCTCCTGGCGCCGGGCGGAAGAGCCCGCATCCTCATTTTGCAAAACCGCCCGCCGTGCCTCGTATTCCGCCTGCCGTTGCAGAGCCGCGGACTCCTCCCGGGCATAGGCCTCCCTGAGGGAACGCCAGAGCCCCGGCAGGTCCCGGCGCAGTTCCGCGCGCACTCCGGCCAGGCCCAGGAGGCGCCGGCCGTCCTCGGCGATGGACTGAAGGTCCTGCAGCTCCTTCGCGCCTTTGCGCACCCGCTCGTATTGGCTGGCATAGCCGCCCTGTTCCAGATCGATGACGCGCTGCTGAAAATCGGCGTGATAGATGTCGAAGAGGAAGCGCTTCAACTCCTCCTGGCTCAGGTGGGACAGGCGCAGGAGATTGCAGAAGACCCGGCGGAAACGGCCGTACTGGTCCCGGTTTTTGATGGGGGCGAGGCCCAGGTGGACCCCCCGGCCGTCGCCGATGCCCGTGAGGGCGGCCTGGAGGTGGCGCGGCTCCAGAAGGGTGAAGCTCCGGTCGGAAAGGCGGGCACGGACCGCCTCTTCGCTCCTCGGCACCCGCTGGTCATCGATATAATCGTCCAAGGCAAAGTTGCCCCGGTAGGCGAAACGTTGGAAGCCATACTGTTTCAACGGCCCTAGTCCCTGGACGCCCACGACCTGGTAACCCGTCGGCGTCAGGCATTCGAAAAGGACATAACTATACCGGTCGGGGAAATAATAGCGCCGCGTCTCGTCCATCTCGCGCGAAAAGTGCATGTGGCGCTGGTCATCGACGTAGAGAAACTGGAGCGTGGCGATGAGCGAGGTCTTGCCCACGTTGTTCGGACCCACGAGGTGCAGGGGCCGGACGAGTTCCACTTCCGCGTACTCGAATTTACCTGCCCGCAGGAGGATGAGTTTCGTGGGGCCGACGATGCTCATGGCCCCTCCTCTTCCGGAAGCTTTCCCGACGGTTCGGTTTTCAGGATTTCCACGCAAAGATCGAAGAAGCGGTAGGCCGGAGCGCGAAACCGGAACGATCCCTCCCGCCGCTGCAGGAAACCGAAACGTTCCAGGTTGCGGATCACGTTCAGCAGCCCCTCCTCGTCGTCCACCCCGGCCTCGTGCATGTAAGTGCGGTAGCGGTCGCTGGTTAAGTGCGGCAGATCGGCGATCGTGAAGGTCCCGCCCATCATGCCCTCTTCCACGGCCTCTCCCCGGCCGGCGAGCGACTCCAGGAGAATGAAGAAAAAAACGGCCATCCGGGAGGAGGTGTCGCTCAGGCTGCCTTCGCCGCGGAAATAAAAGAAATCCCGGGAATGGGCTTCGAGCCGGAAGCCGAGATGGCGGAAAAGGTCTGCAAAAGCCTCGATATTATCGCGCAGGTCGTAAAAAAGGACCCCGTCCTCGGCGCAGAGATGCCGGCCCCGGCGCAGCTCATTGAAAATCTCGGCGAGATGGGGCAGGGCAAAGGGGCTTGACTCCAGGGCGATCATGGCTTTCTCTCCAGGCGCAGGGGGTGGGCCAGCACCGTCTCCCGGCCCAGGACATAGGCCCGTTCTGCATCCCCGAAAACCGGTTCCCCCGCATCCCCGCCGTGGATCCGGCCATAGGCCCGCAGGACCTCTCCCGGCGCCGGGGCCGGGAAGCGGGTCGCGAGCCACTGGAAAACATCCTCCACCGGCAGGTCCCGCTTAAGCTCGGCAAACATCTGCTCCGGATCGATGAAGTCCGCGCTTAAAACGGCCGCACCGGCGGCCAGGGGTTTGGGCGGCGCGGGCCTGTAGCCCCGCACTTCCTGCAAGAAGGAAGCAAGGGCCGGATCGGCAAAGAGTCCCTCCTGCTGCCAGAAAGGGATGGCGAGCCTGTCCATCAAGGCGAGGCGTCTGATCCCCTCCCGGCCGAGACGCTCCAGGGCCCGGACCGCGCCCCGCACCAGTTCGCTGTCCCGCTTCAGCGCTTCATAGAGCGGCTCCACTTCCCGCAGTGCTTCGTGGAAATCATCGCCCACCTCGCGCCGGAGCCGCAACAGCCGGGCCCGGCACCGGGAGAATTCGCGGAACAGGGCGCCGTCCAAATCGAAGGTCTGGGCGCCCGCGCGCAGGACCCGGTCGAGGGCGTCCAGGCCCGCATCCATGGCCTTGCGCACATCGATCAGGTCCCGGAGCGGTTCGAGGTAGCGCGTCCAGAGCCGGTTGATGATCTCGAAACGCTCCTTCACGGGTCGCCGCTCCCGGTTTGACTTGAGGGCCAGCGCTTCATTGACGAGAGCTTCGCGATTGGCCCGGGAATCCTGCCTGATCCTTTCCAGCGTCTCGCCGATTTCATGGAGGGCCCGCTCGATGCGGACGGGACGGGATGCGCGCACCGCCGCGTCCAGCTCCGCCTGGGTTTGTTCCAGATCGGCCAGATAGCCCTGGATCACCGCGGCCGAGGTGAGGCGTTGCTCCTGGAGCAGAAAACGCATGAGATTCCGGACCGGCCGGGTCATTTCGTAGCTCGCCGTCGCTTCAGGCGACATTTCGAGAATGCCGAGTTTGAGCAGCTGGTCGGCAAGAAAATGGGGAGCCGGGTCTTCGGCGCTGCGATTCCGAACCACGAGTTCCTGAAGGTCCGCGTCGTTGATGCCGCTCGTCCGGTAATAGAGGTCTCTAAGCAGCGGATAGTGCTGGGCCGCAAAGCGGAAAAATGTCTGGGGGTTGGCAAGCATGTTTTTCCCTCAACTCAATGGAGCTAATCCACCGCTTCCGGCAGATCGAGCAGAAAGCGCCATATTGGAACCACCTCGATGACCCCGCCACCGGTGTCGATTCGTTCGGCCTCGCTCCTGGTGATGATAGTTCCAGACTTGAGGCCAACCTCGGCCATTGCCTCGCTAAGAGCCGCTGTCTCCCGTTTGCGCGTCTGTGGTTCGGCCAGGGACTCGCACACCTGGACCAGTTTCCGGCCGCGGTTGCGTAGCGGGACGATGAAATCGACCTCCCGGCCGGTTTTCGTCCTGTAGTAGTAAATTCCCGGGTAAAGTCGCCGCAGCGCTGTGAAAGAGAGATTCTCCAGGAGATGCCCGGAATTGACAAGAATTCCCGACGCTACCGAAGTGGTCAAGGCATGATCAACGCAATAGATCTTTTTCGGATTGGTGTTGCTGCGTGCGAGTGATGCATCGAATATCCGCACCGTAAACAGGAAGTAGGCATCCTCGAACCATTCCAGATAATCCGCCACCGCCGACTTGGGGGCCTTGTGGCCCAAAGACTTCAGGTAACCCGTGAGATTGTTGATGGAATAGAGCGAGGCCGTATTGTCCAGCAGCCAGTACGCCAGATCGGTCACCGCTTTCGGATGGGACACGTCGTGCCGTTCAATGAGGTCCCGAAAAAGGATGGCATGAAGGTATTCCTGGTGGGTCTTGATCCTTAAACGCCGGTTGAGGCCGACCACCTCGGGAAATCCGCCGGTTTCCCAGTATTCAGCGAATGCCTTCTGGATGAGGAGCCGCTTCTTTGTGGACAGTGGCCCGCTGTATTCTATCCCTTTCCAGTCCAGGAACTCCCCGAAAGAGAACGGAAAGAGTTCCCACGAGAGCGCCCGTCCGCGCATCTGCGTGGCGATTTCCCTGGAAAGCATCCGCGACGACGAACCCGTTAGATAAACCTCACACTTTTCGGTGCGCATCAAGCGGTCGATAAAGGGCTCCCAACCGGAGACCGCCTGAATCTCGTCGAAAAAGCAATGCACCGTTTCCGTGTTTTTCTTCTCCGGGTAGAGCGCGTAGTAGGCCTCGGTGATGCGTCCGAGGCCGTCCCGCCTCAGATTGTGGAGTCGGTCGTCGAAGAAATTCAGGTACAGGATATTTTCGCGTGGAATCCCGCTGGAAAGAAGACGCTCCATGATCTGGAACATGTATGTCGATTTACCGCTCCGGCGCACCCCGATGCAGACGGTGGCCTTGCTGGAAACCGTCTCGATATGCAGGTGTCTGGGTACTCCGGTTTCTAGCCGGGCTTCCTGAAAATCAAGCATGATGGATTTGATAGTCTCTATCATCGGAGAGTTGCTCATGGGCATTATTATTACCGATTATTGCCTTAACCGGTAATAAATATAGCCGGTTTTAGGAGAAAGTGTCAAGGAAAATTGCCGCAACAAACTACTACTTATTTATTCATCATTACCCAGAGCCCGCCTTCCGTGATGATTTCGCACTTCCCCTTCCCTTCCAGGCCGCTTGCCCGCAATTGCTCTTGCACGCTCTCTACGGTTACCCGCACTCTCCCCAGGGCGGCGTTGAGCTGTTCGGAACGTTTCCCGATCTGAGCGATGACTTCCACGGGCGTGTGTTTTCCGAATCCTCCCCCGACAAAGGCCATGCCGCCCGTTTTCAGGGTCCGGTAAAGGGCGCCGAAGTCAACCTGAAAGAGAGTGGGAAAAAAGAGGGCGCCCCGGAAAATCGCCAGATCGATGCTGTGGTCGGCAATATTGCTCAGGGAGCTATCGCTCGCGACGATCCGGACCCGGTCTTCCGGGCCCTGCTTTCTCGTCTCCTGCCGGTACAGGGGCACCACATCCGGCGGAAAGGCAGCGATCGTATGCTGGTCGCCGATATTCTTCCGGGCCAGAGCGAAGATCAGACCGGAAAAGGGGCCAATTTCCAGGATGGCTCCGTCGCGGCGTCCGTAAAGTTCTTCTATCTGCTGCACGAGAAAGGGACGGACCGGTTCCCAAAGGAGATTGAGCTCTTCGATAAGTGTATCCATCTTTACCTCACGCCTGTGATCACTCTGATCCAAATGCTTTTGTTTACGGCCTATTGTACTCCAGAGGGCGACAAAAGGGGGGAAAATTTCATTTATGAATTTCCGCCGGCTTTGTCGGACTCAGGTTTCTGACCTGGGGCGGATATCTATGCCGGCGAGTAATTTTTCCTTATCCGACATATCGCCGATCAGCCGGCGCAGGGGGAGGGGCAGTTTCTTGATGAGCAGGGGAGAGGCAACAATTCCCTCCTTCCTGGCCAAGACAGGTTTGCCTGAAATTATCAAAAAATTATTGCCATTGCAACTAATTTTCTTGATAATTTATTGATAACACAGGGGCATGAAGCATCCCGGTGTTTCTTCGCCCGCAGCTCACCGGAGCGCGGTGTGCTTCTTAAAAAGCGCGTCCAGTTTCGCGGCCATCTCTTTGTCCGATTTAATCTCCCCCATTTCTTCCTGCACTTCCTTGCCGGACACAAAGTCCTTGCTCGTACCGGTCAGCTTTTCCACAGCCTTTCTCAGGTCCTGATTTTTGCTGAGCCGCTGGAAGGCGGCCCGCAAATATTCGACCCGTTCCTGGGGCACGCCAGGCGATGTGGCTACGGCCATTCCCCCGGAATTTATGAATCTATAGACAGGCCCCTTGTCTTTCGGAACCGTTACCCCCAGCTCTGCCAGGGCCGGCACGTGGGGAATCACGGCGCTTCGCTTGTCGCTCAAAACCATTAAATTCACGACATAGCCGTCCTTTTCGTCCCGCATGGCCGCATTGTCGCTGGTGACCACAAAATCGATTTCCCCCCGGGCCATGGCCAGGGTCAGCTCTTTCTTGCCCTTGTAACCGGAAATGACCTTGCCCTCCAAGCCCAGCACTTCGAGCATCACGGCACTGCTCATGGCCAGAGCGCCTTTGGCAGAGGTGCCGCCTGCCTTCAGCCCCCTGGCTTCCCGCAGGGCGCTAAGGGTTTTATAAGGGAGCTTCGGTGAGAGCTGAAAGACTTTCACAGCGGGATAAACATCGGCCAGGAAGTTAAACTTGTCGGTTTCATATTGCACGCCCGGCGCCTTCAATATTTCATTGCCGATGATGCCATCGCTCGCCTTGATGGCCACCATGAGACTCCCCCGCGGACCCTGCTTGTATAAATAGTTCATGACCTCATCGGTCTTTTTGTTTTCGATTTTTACCCTGGCCCCGATTTCCTTCTCCAGATAGGGGGCCATGGTTCTCGCGATGACATCCGTGGGCCCACCGGGGTCACTGGAGATCAAGACCAATGTCTTTCCCTGGTAAAACTCCTCAGGAGATTGAGCACTCCATGCCTCCTTGCCGGCCAGTACAACTCCCCAGCAAAACAATAACCAACCAATTTTTATCCAACCCCTCTTGCGACTCATAATTCCCCCCTTCATCTTGGAAACGTTAAAATAGTATCTCTATCCTGCCTCCTCTAGGCCCCACGCTGCCCGGCCTTACCTTTGCCGCCTGACCCTCCGTAATGCCTTCCCTTGTTCACCCAAGTTCGAAGGTTGTCACGCCAAACAGCCGGTTTATGGGCAACTCGGGTTTTTTCCCCCGGTACATGCGTGCCGTCTCGAACACGCTTAGCATCCGGTGCCGTTTCACTAACGCAATGGCCTCTGCATTCACTTCCGGTGTGTCCAGAAAAATCGGGGCACCTTCCGGGACCTGTGATTTTAATGATAAGAACAGCTCTTCCGCCAACTCCGGATAGTCCGCAAACAACGGCCCCACCTTGTATCCGGAGCGACAAACACGCAGGACCCCATAACCGGCCAGTTTTCCCTGGTGCAGGATGCCCAGGGCTTTGCTTTGGGGTTGCGCTAGCCAATACTTCAGAAATTGTCGGCGCTCCTCGGGGAAAAATGCTTTGTCATAGGCGCAGATATCGGCAAAAGGGAGCGTGGACAGCGGCGCGATACCGGCGTTTGCTTGATAAGAACCACCGCCGGTTCCCTGATAGCGGATATTCCTATAGGCCAAGCTAAATCCGGATTTCCTGTAGTTGCCCTGTTGAGCAATCACACCATCGAGGCCGACGGTGCGCCCCCCAAGGAGTGCCAGACCGGCATCCCATATCGGCAGGCCGTAGCCCTGGCCGCGATACTCCGGCCTGACAATGTAAAACCCAAGGAAGCCGAAGGAAGCGCCATATTTCACGGCGGAGATGGTCGCTATGGGTTCGTCTCCCAGCAATCCGATCAGGAAACCCTGAGGATCAGCGGCGTAGAAGTTCTCTCCATCGTACAACCCCGGGTTCCACCCTTCGGCCGCGGCCCAGTCGATGGCCAAGTCTACTTCTGCCCGCGTCATCGTCCTGAGGGAGTAGTTTCTTTTTTGCATGATTCACCCTTGCTGTGGATTATGCAGTACCTTGGCACAAGTATTTACCAAAGGCAAGGGGGGCGATTATACCTCCCATTTACCAGCCATTCTTTCATCATTGTTTTCCCCCCAGGCCTGCCGTAAATTTATTGCCAGGAAAGAAGTAGAGCAAGGCGTGCTTGGCAAAGGCGGGAGCCCTTTTACTCGCTTATTAAAGATTGACGAGCCCGTAAAAAGTCCCGAAACCGTCATTCCGGCGAAAGCGGGAATCCAGAAATCGTTGCAATCACTGGATTCCCGCCTTTAGGCCCTGTGGGTCTCCGCGGGAATGACGAAAAAGAGGAAAATTCGCCTTTTTACGAGACCGTTAAAGATTGGGGGGGAAATGTCGATTGCTCTATACAGAAGGGGCAGCCCCGGGGAAGAGCGGATGTTGACATAACGGGAGAAGAGTCCAAGCGAGGAGAATTGTCATGAGAGTCCACGTTCCGTTGATGCTGTTTAAATATCTGCAACGCGCCACCGCCTACAATGAGGAATTAGCTACTGCCTATTACGGCATAGCCTGCATTTATTCATTGCGCGGCAAAAAACAGCTGGCTTTGCAATTCCTGGAAAAATCATTGCAAGGGGGATTCAAGGACCTGCACCACATTGAAAAAAATTCCGACATGAACGCGCTCCGGAATGAGTGTGGGTGGAAGAGGCTCATGGAAAGATATTCCTGAGCCCCTTCGCCGACCGGGCGGACATCAGGCAGCAGCACCTTGAGTCCTCATGGCTGCTTCGATACCTTTACTAAATTCCGTGGGAACGGTTGTTGTTCGGGCAGAGAGGTCTTTGTCCAAGAGCATGAGCCCCTGGGCATCGGCGCCGATCATCTTCAATTGTGCCAGAATTTCCCGATCATTATTTTCTTCTTCCACTTGTTCGGTGACATACCATTGTAAAAAAATCTGCGTCGCATGGTCCTTGTCGGCAATAGCCAGGTCCATAAATTCATTGATTGATTTCGTAATGTACTGCTCATGTTCCAGGGTCTTCTGGAACATATCAAGAGGTGAGGCAAAGGTGTCCGGAGGCTGGGGCAGCGACTTTAAAGACAAGCTTCCCCCGCGGAGATTCATGTATTCATAGAGTTTCATCGCATGAAACATTTCCTCATGATATTGGACCATAAACCAGCTGGCGAAGCCTTTGAAGCCTTCATGGCTAGCATAGGCCGACATGGACAGGTAAAGATAGGCCGAGTACATTTCGCGATTTATCTGCTCATTTAAGGTGTCTTCCACGGTCTTGCTTAACATAGAGGTGTTTTCCTTTCCGGGTACGCGGCAGAAGGTCCTCGAGGGGCTTCCTCTCGGGCCTCCGCCAGGTCGAGTAGTTTCTTGTCAACACTTTCATCCTGAGTTAGTCTTCTTTTTTTCAATATAACTGGGAGCGCTCTTCGGTGTCGTACCACGCTTGACCTGGTGATAGTATTCATAGGTCATGCAAGCATTGTTGCTCAGCACCTCGGCGTTTACCACCTTGCCGACAAAAAGCATGTGCGTGCCCAGATCCATCTCATTTACGAGGGTGGCCTCAAAGACAGCGGTGGCATTTTCGGTGATCAGAGGGGCCTTGGTTTCACCTATCCGGTAAGCGACGCCCTCGAGCTTATTGACCTCGCGACCCGACTTAAAGCCGAACCGCCCGATGAAGGAAAGGGGCGTTTCCTGGCTGAGAACGGAAACGGCAAAGATCCCGCTTTCTTTAATGAACTCCCAGGTCAAATTCTGTTTATTGATGCTCACGGCTATGGTCGGTGGTTCCGAGGTGATCTGAAAAACCGTATTGGCGATCTGACCGTTGAGTCTGTCGCCTTGCCGGGAGGTGACGATATAAAGACCATACCCCAGCTTGAAGAGTGCTGTTAAATCCATGCTTACCTCCTGAATAGCGGGACCACGATAGGGATAGGAGTTCCTAGCGCACTCCCGATGCGGCACTGCAAATTATTATTGAATACGCATCGTTGCCTATCATGACTTCCATAGGCCATGCAGGTTGCAGTAAGCCCGCAGGGCGGTGATCGAGCCGGAATCACCTGCCAAGACGGCCTCCGGAGCATCGCCGGGCTGAAGATTCTGCCGCGTCGTCTTTCCGCCGGTTACCACTTCGATCCACTCAATGAAATGTTTTTCCTCCATGGGATGGGCAACGCTGCCAACTTTGATTTTTGCTCCCTCGGCAATTCTTTCGAGCACGGGGATATGCTTTTCCCGCGCCGCATCCGTGGTGTTTTCAACCATCAAGGTCATGGGCTGACCACAGCATACCAATTCTCCTGCTCCGGCATGAAACACTTCCACGATATTTCCGCATACGCCGCACTTGTATATTTCTAAAGTCTTGCTCATCCTTGCCTCCTTATTTTTTCCTGTTATTAATGCTCCGTTTCAGTCGCATTTCTTAAATAGTGATCCCTTGGCGCCGCAGACAGGACAGGCGCCCGTCATCTCTTGCTCTGCCGTATATCCGCAGATGGGGCAGACATAATAAGCATGGGCGGCCCCTCCGGCCGCCAGGTTATCGAGCAGCTTTTGATAAAGTTGGGCATGAATCTTCTCCACCTCGTAGGCAAACTTGAACGTTCTTTCCGCTTCCCTGTGCCCTTCGGCACTGGCCGTGGCAATCATCTCCGGGTACATTGCCTTAACCTCATGGATCTCACCCTTGATGGCTTCCTGGAGGTTTTCCTTGGTGCTCTTGATTCCCTTCAGGGCCTTTAAGTGATTATGGGCATGAATAGTTTCCGCTTCCGCGGCGGCACGGAACAATTTACCCGCCTGCAGGTAGCCCTCCTGGTCTGCTTTGGCTGCAAAGGCCAGATATTTACGGCTCGCCTGGGATTCCCCTGCAAAGGCTTCTTTCAAACAATCTTCTGCATTCGCCATGGTCACTTCCTCCTATGAATTTATTTGTTCAATTTTTTTTACAGGACGCACAGCGGCCGTAAAATTCAATATGATGCCCCACAATCTCAAAACCTCCTTGCTCCTCGGGAGGGAAAAGTACCTTTATAGCACTGTGCACATCGACAATTTTCTTGCAAGCCACACAGATCAGGTGATTATGAGGCTGCACATTGGGGTCGAAACGTTTCTTCTGAGGATCGACCGTGAGTTCCCGGAGGTGTCCCCGGTTCTTGAGCACTTCCAGAGTATTATAAACCGTGGCCATGGACATGGTCGGATATTGCTGGACCAGTGCTTTATAAATATCATCCGCCGCTGGATGCCCTGTATTGCCCTCCAAATATTGCATGATGGCAATTCTTTGGGGGGTTAATTTTAATCCCATCCCTCTAAGTTTATCCACAACAGCCTTTGTTCTTTTTTTGATAATATATTACATTAGAATGATTCTTGTCAAATACTATTTACAACTACTGCTTCAAAATTTATTTTTACTTAAATGCTTGGTCAAAAAGCTGTTCAGCCGGTTAACGAAGGCCTGGCATTCCTTTCTCCCGAAGGCCGAAGGACCGCCCGTCATCAGGCCGCTGTCTCTAAGACCGGTCATCAGGTCGCGGATGGCCAGCTTGTCCTTGATGTTGCCTTCCGTAAAGAGTTCACCTCGCGGGCTGAGGGCAAAGGCCCCCTTGGCCACAACCCGGTCGGCAAGCGGGATGTCGGCGGTAATCACCAAGTCGCCCGGCTGCACCAGCTCCACGATGCGATCGTCGGCAACATCAGGCCCTTCCGGAACGATCAGGCTGGAAATGAGGGCTGCGGGCTCATAGCTCACCCTTTTATTGGCCACAAATATCAGGGGCACATGCAGGCGGGCGGCAGTCCTGATCAGCAGGTCTTTGGCCGCCTTGGGAAAGCCGTCTGCATCGACATATATCTGCATTGCCGACCAATTCAAAGGGGTCTTAGCACGCGGATGCGCGTGCCTTTTACCAAACTCGCAATCGCCGCGAAATAGCTCTGCATGTGCCCGGTCTGGAGATGGGCCTTTAAGGCCTCGCTATCGGACCACCGTTCCAGGAGCGTCACCACCTGGCTCCCCGCTAATTCCTGAATAGGAAGGCTTGTAATCTCATCCGTAACCAGCCCGTATTCCAAACAGCCTGCTTCGCTCCGCACCAGCGGGATGACTTTATGCAGCTCTTGCAGATACTCTTCTCGTTTTCCTTCCACCACTTCGATGGTGGCAATTACATAAATCACGGCCCGCACTCTCCTTTATTTTATGAATTCCCTATACTTACCAAGCATCTCATAATCGGCCAGGATCAGCTTCCCCAGTTCGGCGGAGGATTTGAAATCGACGGTCATGGCGCTGTTTTCAAAAATCTTGGCAGCTTCCGGCACCACGATCGCCCGGCCGATGGCCTTCTCCAGGACGGCGACCATCTCCTTCGGGGTCCCGGGAGGCGCGGCAAAGACGGCCCTCACGAGCACACAGATGACATCGTCGCGCCCCAATTCCTTAAAGGTGGGCACGCCGGGGAGAAAGGGGTCCGGGGTTGGTGAAAAAACTGCCAGGGCCTTCAGTTTTCCCGCTTTCATCATGGGCAGCGCCGGCACCGGATTCGTGAGCACGACGTCCACGTGCTTCCCGGCCACGGCTGTAATGCCTTCCGTGCCCGAGCCATAAGTCACCCAGCTGAATTTTATGCCCAGGGCATCCTCCAGAAGACGGCCCTGAATGTCCGCCGACCCCCCGGTCCCGGCCATACTTACTTTCTTTTGTTTGGCGTCTCGCAGGAAGTCGGCAAAGGTCTTCCAGGTGCCCGGATGGAGCAGGGTAAAATTCTTGGTGGTAAAGGCAGCCACGGGCGTCCAGTTCTTCACCACATATTTGCTTGTCGCTCTGACAAGTTCAAAGGAAACAGCGGAAGAGGGACTGAAGTACAGAAGCGTATGGCCATCGGGTTTCTCCTGAGAGAATTTGTTGTAGGCAATGATGCCCTGGGCGCCCGTCACATTCTCGATGTGCACGGAGACCTTAAGCTGCTTCTCGAGAAAGGGCGCCAGGACCCGCGCCTCCTTGTCCAGGCTGCCGCCGGCACTGGCGGGCACCATGATTTTAACGGCCTTGGCAGGAAAAGAAAGGCTCTTATCCGGCTCAGCGGCCTGGGATAGGGCTAAGGTGAGCAGGCAGAGGAGCACTGCCCCTAGGGTGGGGAGCAAAATAAAATTGCCCGGACTTGTTTTCCTCTTCTTATCATCATGGAACAGCATCTTGTTTCCTCCTTTCATTTCCCTATGCCCAGGCATGGGGAGCATGGCTCTGGGACCGGGTAAGCGTGCCTGTCGCCACCTGTCCGTCAAAAAGGGAGAATCCGGCGCGGCGTCTCCACCAGCAGTAAGCGGATGGTCTCTTCCGCCACTCCCGCCGACCTGAGCAGGGGCACGAAATTACGCAGCAAATGGTCATAGGCCTGGGCCTGGGTGCCGCGGCTTTCATGGATCGCAAACCCATCGGTGTCACAGGATATCACCAGGTGTTTGGCATACCCCGCCTCCAGGAAAGCCTTACACAATTCCACCCGTTTGGCATCGCCCATGGCATAGAGGGCATGGGAACCCCGCGGCTCAATGCCGATATGGTCATAGGCAACGTAGGCGCCTTTCTTGGCGATCTCGATATCCCTTTGTAAGTTTAAGTTATAGGCCGCATCACAGTGGCTGATGACGATGCGCTCCGGATCGGCTCCTTCTTGCAAGAGAATCTCCAGGTGCTGCAGGGCGAAGTTGACACCATGGGTGATGATGGCAGCGCCCGTCTTCCGGGAAGCGCGGGCCGCGGCGCGGTAAGTCAGCTCTTCCAGGGGGGTGATGCCTTGCCGGCCGTTGCCGACCTTGATCACGCCGGCCCGGACATTGGTTGTCCCCATTCCCTCGGTTAACTCCCGGACATAGAGGGCCACATGATAATCCAAATCTTTCAGGGCAAAGAAAGGCAATATCTTCGTCCCGGCCCAGAAGCCCGTGGAGCAAACGATATTGACGCCCGTTTCCCGGGAAAGGGCCGCGGAAAATTCAACATCCCGGCCCAGGCCGATACCGGTGCAATCAACGATGGTTTGTCCTCCCGCCGCTTTATAGTCCAGCAGGTCCTTCTTGATGGTGGCAAAGACCTCCTCGCGCGGAAACAATTCCCCGGCTTCCGGGGCAAACTGCCATCCCGGCAAGAGCCACAGGATGTGCTCGTGCATGCTCGTCACGCCGATTTGCTCAGGCCCCAAGAGCCCTAAAACCGTTTTGACGCTCCTTCCCTCACGGTCCCTTTTCTCCGTCATAATCTGCCTCCTTAAATTCTTCTTTTACTATCACTGTTTACGTTTTAAATCCACCAGATATAGGTATAAGGGGATGGCAATTGTTTCCCTGAGAAATTTGCATAAAACGGAATTCGCCCGTCAAGTATTCTTATTCCTTGACGCATAAGTGTAATTTCTTATATTCATTTACTTGGTACCTCACAGGGTTGATCACATGCGCGACTACTTCGATATGAAAAATAACGGGACCGATCTTCGCACCGAGATCATTGCCGGGATAACCACGTTTTTATCATCCCTTTACATTATCGTTGTCAATCCAACCATTCTCGAGGCGGCCGGCATGCCCGTTGATGCCTCGATAACAGCGACGGTGGTGGTTTCCGCCTTCAGCTGCTTTATGATGGGACTTTACTCCAACAATCCCCTCTTGGTTGCTCCCGGGATGAGCCTGAACCATCTCTTTGTATCGGCGATCATCAAGACCGAAGGAGTCAGCTATGCCACGGCCCTCGGTTGCGTTTTCTACTCCGGAATAATCTTTTTTCTTCTCCTGGTTCTGGACAGGCGGAGGCGACTGGTCTCGGGAGTGCCCAAGATGCTCCGCTATGGCCTGGCCGGCGGCATCGGTCTTTTTATTGCGCTCCTTGGCCTGCGCTCTTCCGGTTTTCTCGTAGGCCATCCGCAAGGAGGGTTTATCCTGGGACCCGTGAATTCCGACATGTTGACCTTTCTGATCGGCTTCACTTTTACATCCTTCTTGGTTGTCCGCAAAGTCGAGGGCGCCTTCATCGGGGGTGTTGTCTTCACCACGGTCATTTCCTGGCTGATCGGGCTCTGGGGCGGGAAAGGGTCCCCTGTCCCGGAAATTTCCCCGCAGATCCTCTGGAGCTGGCCGAATTTCAGCCTGTTCTTGCACCTGGACCTGCTTGAGGCGGCGCGGCTGATCCACTGGCCACTCATCGCCGTCTTTGTCTTTACTTGTTTTTTTGACAGTTTTTCCACCTGTGTCGGGGTGAGCGAAGCCGGGGATCTGGTAGATGAGCATGGTGAGCCCCGCAACCTCCAACAGAGCCTTCAGGCCAATGCCGCCGCGGTAATCCTTGCCGGATTGCTGGGTACCAGTCCGGCCACCTCTTACATCGAGTCTTCCACGGGCGTGCGTGCCGGCGGACGAACAGGGTTGTCCGCGGTGGTCTCGGGGTGCCTGTTTTTGCCCTTCTTATTCCTCTCGCCACTCCTCTCCCACATTCCCGTGCATGCGACCGCGCCGGTCCTGATCCTGGCCGGCGTTTTCATGCTCAAACCTTTGATCTATGTTCGCTGGGAGCGCTTCGATGACGCCATTCCTTGTTTTGTGGCCATGATTCTGATGCTCCTGACGGAATCAATCACCCAGGGAGTAATCTGGGGAGTTTTGAGCTGGACGGTGATCAAAGCGGCTTATGGACGTTTTCGGCAGATATCCTGGATACTGATTCTGCTTGATGTCATGGCCCTGCTCCTGCTAGGCAAACTGGAAAGCTTCAGACCATGAAAAAACCGGAATGCAATGTCCTGGAAACCTATGTCCGCCTCTACCAGGAGTCTCCGGAAGATCTTGCGCGGATCATTCTGGAGCGGCTCATACCGGAGCATTGCCAGCTCGGCTCCAGCCTCCACCGGTACGCCGGGTCCGGGCAGGTGGATCTTTCCGCCTTTGTCTATGCAGCCCAACGTCTGCCGGATTGCCTCAGCCAGGTGAACGGCATTATCATTGGCCCGACAGAGGAAGTGTTCGAAGAATGCGGTTTTGCACAGGTTATCGCCTGGCCACGGGTTGAAGCCCTCAATCGGAGACGGCGGTTTCATTTCGACAATCGGGACACCCTCGGTATTTTCATCACCAGTTTTTCCGATCTCCATGACCTCTTTCCCATGCTCTGTGCCTATCAAATCGAATGGAACAAGATGCACCAGCGGTTGTCGCAAACCAACCTGGGACACGACCTTGCCCGCGGCGTGGTCCGGGCCTCAGGTGTTGATGATCAGCTCCGCCGGACACTGGAACTCAGCGTCCAGGACTGGGATCTCTTCGGGCGCCTCTGGGGTGATGGCTGGAATGCAAAAGTGGCGTCGCTGGCGGCCGGGCCAAAGCAATTCACGGTCCACCGTCTCCCTCTTTGCCAGCGCTACTTCCAGGAGTCAACGGCCCGTTGGCTCAATGAGGTCTTGTGCCATTTCCGGGACCTGCATCTTGAGGAGCGGCCGGTCTATTTGATCTCCAGCAACACCCACAGTATTGCGAACCTTGTTTCCGGCTACGGGGCGCTGCATGCCGAAGAGCTCTTGGCCAACCTGACCGGGGCCGGGGCGAAGGACATCAGTCTCTATAGGGACCGGCTCCGCAGGGAAAACACCACGCATATGCCGAATCTTTGCTATTATGCGTCACGCAATGCTGTGGAGAAGCATCCCGACCGGCGAAAAGAAAAAATCAGCCTCGAAGAATCAGCCGGTTTGCACCGCTTCAAGCAGGATCATTTCCTCGATCTAGAGGTCCAGACCCTGGAGCTCAACAGCCTTGATTCCCAGAGGCTCGATCGGCGCTTACCCCGGCATCGTTTGGCGGAGCTTAAACAGAGCCGGGCCGTGATCCTGAACCTGGATTACCCATTGGGCCACGTCTGTTATCACATCATGAAAGAGATGTTCGCCCGTCTCAGGGACATCCGCGGCCTTTTCATTCTGGGGAAGGCAGCGGCGATGATCGGACGTCTGGGAGATGTGCTGATTCCCACGGAGGTCCGGGATGTCCAATCAGGGAGCCTCTATCACTTCCACAACTGCTTCAGCGCCCGGCATATCGTCCCCTTTCTCAATGAAGCAGCCGTATTCGACGATCAGCGCTCCGTGACAGTTCACGGGACCTTTCTGCATTCCTGGAGAACCATAAAGGATTTCCACCGCGTTGATTTTACAGGAATCGAAATGGAGGCCGGGCCCTATTTAACTGCCTTGCACGAATATTTCCCCGGCCCAAGCCAACCCGGGGCGCCGGTGGTCCGCATCGCAGCGCCGCCGCCTTTTTCCTTCGGCCTGCTCCACTATACATCCGATGCACCCTATAACGTCCGCGCCAGCCTGCTTAGCCACCCCTTGGGTCTGACGGGACTAGAAGCCACCTATGCCTGCTCTTTGGCAATCCTGCGGTTCATTCTGGATAAGGAAATCACCGGGGCCGCCGGCAGGTGACCAGCGGGTTATTATTTTCTCGTGCGCCTCATACGAAAAGGCATACGTGCTTGAACTGCCGCACATCGACTAACCCCCGGTCCGTAATTTTCAGCTCGGGGATGACCGGCAGGGCCAGAAAGGAAAGCATCATGAAGGGGTCTTTGAGCGGTGAGCCCAGGTCCCGGGCGGCCCGGACAAGGCGGTCCATAGCCTCGCTCACCTGCTGAACAGGCTCCGGGGACATAAGCCCGGCCACGGGCAACGGCAGCCGGGCCGCGATCCGGTCGCCCGCCACCGCGGCGATCCCACCGCCCATTTCCACCACCACCTCCGCGGCGGCCCGCATGTCCGCGTCCGTCACCCCTGCGACGACAATATTGTGCGAGTCGTGGGCCACGCTGGAGGCAAGCGCGCCATACTTAAGCCCGAGGCCGTGGACCACTCCGAGGCCGATGCGTCCGCTGCCGGTGTGGCGCTCGATGACAGCAATCTTGAGCAGATCCCGGGATGGGTCTGATACCAGCCGATTCCCCTCCAGGGGCGCCTTGGCGACCGACTGGCCAGTGATGACCTGATTGGGGATCAACTCGATCACGCGCACCTGTTTCCCGCTGGCAGGCAGGCTAAAATCCAGCGCCGGAAGGTTCACGTTCATGGAGAGCGGAACCGGCAGGGTTGTCGGCATACTGATCCCGGCAACGAGATTGCCGTCCCGCGCCATGAGTTCGCCGCGGACATAGACCTCCTCGATCCGGGGGGAGGAGAGGTTTGAAAACACCACCAGGTCTGCCTGCCGGCCCGGAGCGATGGCCCCGAGATGGGTGAGGCCGAAGCGTTCGGCCGGATTCAGGGTGGCCATCTGGATAGCGGTTACGGGCTCCACGCCGCCCTGGATGGCCGCAGCAACGATGGAATCGATGTGTCCTTCATGCAGCAGGTCATGGGGGTGGCGGTCATCGGTGCACCACATGAGCCGGCGCGAGGTGCGCGCGGTGACGATGGGCAAGAGGTCGGAGAGATTGCGGGCGCCGGTGCCCTGACGAATCATGATGTGCATGCCGGCCGCGAGCTTCTCCAGCGCCTCGGCTGCGGTCGTGCATTCATGGTCGCTGGTGACTCCGGCAGCAATATATGCTCTGAGATCTCTTCCGGAAAGGCCAGGAGCGTGCCCATCAATCGGCTTGCGGTGCCTGCGGGCAGCGGCGATTTTTTTCAGGACATCCGGATCGCCGTTCACCACTCCCGGATAGTTCATCATCTCGCCCAGGGCAACGATGCCCGGGTCTCGGAAAAACGGCTTCAGATCCGCTGCCGCCAGTCGTGCGCCAGCCGTCTCCATGTCCGTGGCCGGGACGCAGGAAGGCAGTGCGTAAAAGACGTTTAGCGGTTGGTTTTTTGCAGAATCCAGCATATAACGGATACCGCCGACGCCCAGCACATTGGCAATTTCATGGGGGTCGGCCACAACAGCCGTGGTGCCACGCACGACCACGGCCCGGGCAAACTCACCAACGCAGGTCATGGAGCTTTCTATGTGCACGTGGGAATCGATGAACCCAGGCGCGACAAAGCGCCCTCCCAAATCAACGGTCCGGCGGGCACGGTATGCTCCGCTACCTGCGATTCTCCCGCCCGAGACGGCCACGCTGCCGTTGATTACTTCACCTGAAAAAACATCGATGATACGGGCATTGGTAAGAAGCAAGTCGCAAGGGCGAGCGCCGCGCGCGGCTTTCCTGAATTCACCGGTTTGCATGTTCTCTCACAGTTTCCTTTCTTTTGTTTTACCACCTGTTTCACGTTCTACAGGAAAAACATCAGCGCTAAATCCGGGACGCTGTCCCTCCATCCACTGGGCAGCCTCTTCCGGCCTGACCTCCCCGGCCGTGGCGGACCGGGCATAGGACTTGGCTTGCTTGACTTCTTCCTCCGTCACAATCTGTTCCAAGAGGGCATCGAAAAGGGGATTGCACAGGTTGTGCATCTGCCGGAAGAGCCCTGATTTTTCTTTCAGGGTGACCTTGTAGAAGCGGATGCAACCGAAACAGGCAGGGGTGCGCACCTCATACTCCGCAGGATTCACGCGATGGACCCAGGAAAGGAAGCACATGCCCGCTCTGAGCGGCTCGCGAAAGAGCCGGAACCAGGGCGCCCGGCGGTAGGCGATGGACACCAGCTTGAGGGTGCAGGTGTTGCAAAGGGCATTCTTCTTCGGATTGCTTGTTGTGGTCATGGGCTGATCTTATAATTTTTCTACTCGTGACGCAAGGCTTCGATGGGATTAAGACGCGCGGCCTTGCGGGCCGGAAAATAACCGAAGATCACCCCGATGGCAGCGGAAAAAAGGAAGGAAAGCGCGTTGATATCGGGATTGAACAGGAAGGGGACCTGCATGGCTTTTGCCAGGCCGGCGGAAACAACGACTGCCAGGCCGATGCCGATGAGGCCGCCCAGCGCGGCCAGCACTACCGCCTCGATCAGAAATTGCCACAGCACTTCCCGTTCCAGGGCCCCGATGGCCAGCCGGGTACCGATCTCGCGCGTCCGCTCCGTGACGGACACGAGCATGATGTTCATGATGCCGATGCCGCCCACAAGCAGGCTCACCGCGGCCACGGCGCCCAGCAGGGCCGTCAGGACACGGGTGGTGCCGGTCAGGGTATCGGCGATCTGCTTGGTGTCCATGACGTTGAAGTTGTCCAGCTCATTGCCGGTGATCTTGCGGCGCTCCCGCATCAGGGCCGTGATCTGGGCCTTGGCCCTCTCGATCATAAGGCCGTCCTTTACGGAAACGCGCAGGGAATTGACATCCTGGGTGCCCGTCAGCCGGCGTTGCACCGTGCGCAGGGGCATGATGATGGTGTCGTCCTGATCGCTCCCCATAGCCGACTGCCCCTTGGACGAAAGCAAGCCGACCACTTCGCAGGAAAACTGCTTGATGCGCAGCTCGCTGCCCACGGGATTCCGGGAGCCAAAGAGTTCCCGGCGCACTGTCTCGCCGATGACGCAGACCGCCTTGCCGGCCCGCTCCTCCGTCTCGTTGAAGGTGCGGCCGGCAGCCAGTTGCCAGTTGCCCGTGTGGAAGTAGGCGCTCGTGCTGCCGGTGATCGTGGTGGACCAGTTTTGCGCCATGTACACCACGGTCGCGCCCTTGGTGGCGGCCGGCGCCACGGCTTCGATGCCCGTGATCTGGGACTGGATCGCCTCGGCGTCGGCAACCTTGAAAGGGGGCGCACCCGCGCTGTCCCGGCCGGGTCCCATCCGCTGGCCCGGCCGCACGACCACCAGATTGCTGCCCATGCTTGCAATCTGGTCTTGCACGACCCGGGTGGCGCCGTTGCCTACGGTCACCAGGGTGATTACGGCGCTCACGCCGATGACGATGCCGAGGGTGGTCAGAAAGGAGCGCAACAGGTTGCGCCGGATTGCCCGCAGGGCCAAAAGCAGGGTATTCCACAGCATCAGCTTCTTCCCTCCCGGCGGGTGTCGGAGGCGACCCGCCCGTCTACGAAGTGGATGATGCCTTTGGCGTACCCGGCCATTTCCGGCTCATGGGTCACCATCAGCACCGTGATGCCCTTGTCGCGGTTGAGGGCGCAAAGCAGCTCCATGATCTCGCGACTGGTCCGGGTGTCGAGGTTGCCCGTGGGCTCGTCGGCCAAAAGGAGGGTGGGGTCGGTGACGATGGCCCGGGCAATCGCCACCCGTTGCTGCTGGCCGCCCGAGAGTTCGGCCGGGGTATGGGTCTCCCAGCCCTTGAGCCCCACCGCCTCAAGGGCGGTCCGGGCCGCGGCATGGCGTGCCGCAGCCGAGGCGCCGCGGTAGAGCAGCGGCAACTCGACATTCTCTATGGCCGAAGTCCGGGCCAGCAGGTTGAAACCCTGAAAGACAAAGCCGAGGTAATGACGGCGCAGGAGGGCGCGCTGATTGCGCGTCAACTGCTCCACATGGACCCCGCGAAAGACATAGGCGCCCTCCGTCGGCACGTCGAGACAGCCGAGGATATTCATCACCGTCGATTTTCCGGACCCGCTGGGTCCCATGACGGCCACAAAGTCGCCCTCGGCGACCGCAAAATCCACGCCCGCCAGGGCCGGGAAGGCGGCCGGGCCGGAGCCATAAACCTTCGTCACACCTGCCACTTCGATCAGTGCCTCGTCGGCAGGACCAGGGGCGGCTGTCATCCCTGCCCTCCCAGGCCTTCGGTAATCACCGGCATACCCGGCTGCAGCCCAACGCCCGCCACCTCGGTCACCCGCCCATCCGTAGCGCCCACCGTGACCGGGATCGCCACCGGCTGCCCGTCCTTCAGGACCCAGACCTTGGGCGCGCCGCCTTTGCCCGCGGAACCGCCTTTTTGTTTGGGCGCTCCACCGCGCGGCGGACGGGGCATCAGGCTGGCAACGAGATTCTTATTCTTTTTGCCCGTTTTGGCGGCTACGGCCGGGGCAAAGCGCAGGGCTGCGTTGGGAACGAGGAGCACCTGTTCCCTCTTGGCGGTAACGATCTCGGCGGTGGCTGTCATGCCGGGCCGCAGGCTAAGATCGTCATTGTTCACCGTGAGCACCGTCAAGTACGTAACCACGCCGTCTTTCACCTGCGAACCATACCCCACGCGGGTGACCCGGGCCGGGTATTTTCGTTTGGGATAGGCATCGACGTTGAAGGTGGCCCGCTGCCCCGCGGCCACCTGCCCCACGTCCGCCTCGTCCACACCCACCTCAAGCTGCATCTGGGACAGTTTCTCAGCAATCGCAAACAACACCGGCGCCTGCAGGGAAGCGGCCACGGTCTGTCCCGGCTCCACCTTGCGCGACAGCACGACCCCATCGATGGGCGAGCGAATATGCGCCTTGGCCAGATTGGTTTCGTCGGACTTGAGGGCCGCCGCAGCCTGATTGACAGCGGCGCGGGCGCTGGCCTCGTTGGCCAAGGCCCGCTTGAGCGCCGCATCCGCCGTCTCCAGTTCGACCTTGGAAGGCACCTTGCCGCCACTCAGTTCCGCCACCTGCTTGAGACGCGCCAGATTGGCGGCCGCCTCCTCAACGGAGGCCTGGACCTGGAGCACCTGGGCTTCGGCGCCGGCCACGGCGGCCCGGGACTTGGCAACCTGGTCCTGGAGCTTGGAAACATCCAGGCGCGCCAGAATCTGGCCTTTTTTTACCCGGTCGTTGTCGTCCACAAAGACGGCTTCCACAGTGCCCGAAAGCTCACTGCCCACATCGACCTGGTTGGTAGGCTGCAGGTTGCCCGTAGCCGAAACCGCGACGATCAGGTCTCCCCGCCTGACCTCCTCGGTTTGATAGCGCGTGGCCGTGGCGCTGCTGCCGGACCTAAGAGATAGGTAGCCGAAGGCCGCCAGCACGATCAGCGCCACAGCAGCCAGGCGAAGGGCATACTTGCCGGCCCATCCGGGGGGACGACCGGCGTCGATGACCCGCGTGATTTCATCTTGCTCCCTGCTGTTCATGATTGGCTCCTGCTTGATGAATTCGTAAAAGTCGAATTCATCACGTTTTAAGTGTTACGTGTTACGAGACCAGCCGCCGCCGAGCGACTTGTAGAGCTGGATGAGGGCTGCGGCGCCCTCGGCTTCGGCACTGGCCAGATTGTCCTCGATCGTGAGCACCGTACGCTCCGTGTCCAGCACGGTCTGAAAGTCGATCAGTCCCCCGGCGTAACGGTGGCGCGCCAGTAAGACGGCATGGCGCGCAGCCTCGGCGGCCACCCGCAGCGCCGCCTGCCTTAGACGATTGTTGTTGAGCAAGACAAGGGCGTTTTCCACTTCCGACAGGGCCGCGAGAACAACGGCTTCATAGCCAATCAGTGCCTGCTCCCGGACGGCGTCCTGGATCTCGACCTGCTGGCGGAGGCGGCCGCCATCGAAGATTACCCCCCGCAAACTGGCCAGGAGCGAATGGGCCAGGGCATTGCCGCCCAACGTTCCGAGGGTGAGCGCCTCCCAGCCTAGCGAACCGTTCAGTGAGAAATCCGGGTAGCGCGCCGCCATGGCTTGGCCGACCCGGGCGGTTTCCGCTGCAAGCCGGCGTTCGGCTGCGCGGACATCCGGACGCTGGCGCAGAGTGTCTGCCGGGATACCGACCGCTACCTGCTCGGGCACTACCGGGATCGGCGCCGGCGCGGCCAGCCGCTCCGCCAATGCCCCGGGCGCCCGGCCGATGAGGACGGCCAAACGGTGTCCCGCCTCGGCCGAACCGGTCTCCAGACTCGGGATCTGGGCGTTTGTCTGCTCGCGGTTGGCCCGGGCCTGCTCTACATTGAGGGAACTGACGAGACCAGCCTGGGCGCGCCAGTCGGTGAGTTGCAGGGTTTCGGATTGACCGGCCAGGTTGTTGCGGGCCACAGCCAGGCGTGCCTGGAAGGCACGCATCTCCACATAGTTTAGCGCCACCTCGGCGGCAAGCGACACCTGCACGCCCTGCAGGCCGGCTTCGCTTGCCTCCTGCTCGGCCTGGGCCGCCTCCACACCCCGCCGGATGCCGCCGAAGACGTCCGGTTCCCAGCCAGCATCAAAACCGGCACTGTAAAGCTCGCGGGTAGTGCCGCTGCCGGTTTCCGCGCTGCCCTTGCTGCGGCTGCCCGCCACCGAGGCGGTCAGGGTCGGAAAAAGGTTTGCCCCGGACAGGCTGCGGCGGGCCCGGGCTTCCCGCAACCTGGCCTGAGCACTGCGCAGGTCGGTACTTTCCGCGAGCGCCGCTTCGATCAGTTCTGTCAAGAGGGGATCGCCCAGGTTCTGCCACCAGCGGGAAAGATCCCCGGCCGGCACGGCGGTTGTCAAACCATCGGCGGCGCCGGCCCGGTGCCAGGCGGCGGGTAAAGGCAGCTCCGGCGCCCGGTAAGAGGGCCCGACCGTGGCACATCCCATTGCCGTCATGATTGCCAAAAGCAGTCCTAAATAACGTACCTGGTTCATGCCTGTTAATTTAGCAACAGTCATGCCAAATTAAACATTGCACAAGTACTTTATATTATTTATGTAATTATTATAGCTGAAGATTTTTTTTGACGGTTTTGGTCGGTTCTGGCCTCTGGCAAACAGAAAGTATCCGGCTGCTGTATCCAGAATGGATATAAAGTATCCACATTATTGACCTGAAAGGGAAGCGGGATTCGAGGTTCCCGCTTCCCCGATCCGAGCTGAAGCTTATTCCACGGCCAGGTCGGCCCGGACCAGGCCTGCGCCTACTTCATATGGAGGCAAGCCTAAAGATTCCGCGGTGTTTCTGAGATGGGCTTTCATGGTATCGGGGTGCATCGGCCCCTTGGCTGCTAACACCAAAGCCGCAATGCCGCTCACATGCGGTGTGGCCATGCTGGTTCCGCTTAATATCCGGTAGTATCCGTCATGATAGGTAGATTTAACGCCGACGCCCGGCGCCGCTACGTCAACTTCCGTCCCATAGCTGCTGAAACCGGCAAAATACAAGCTGCCGTCGGTATTTTGTCCCAAGGCGGAAACAGCAATCGTTTCGGCATATCTACCCGGATAATCTATCGTTCCCGTGGAGCCGCCATTATTTCCGGCCGCGGCCACTTGTATGATGCCCGCTTGATAAGTCCTGATGATTGCATCATGGAAGGATTGGTTCTCGCTGGACGCACCGATGCTCATATTGATGACCTGCATGCTATTGTTGATACACCAGTCAAGACCGGCGATGAGGTTGGAAAGCCAGCCGTTGCCCGTCTTATCCAGGACCTTGACCGCATAGAGCCCAATTTCCGACCCGACGCCCACCACGCCGATACCATTATTGACCCCGGCGACCGTTCCGGCCACATGTGTTCCATGACCGTTATCGTCGTTGCCACTTCGTCTGGAACTGATAATATTTACATTTCCCTTGATGTTATTTTTCAGGTCGGGATGGTCCAGATCAATGCCTGTATCCAGGATAGCAACCTTAATTCCCGCCCCCGTAACCCCAGCCTTGTCCGCCTCAACCCGATCGATTCCCCAGGGAAGCTCCTGGGCCGGTTGCGGTGCCGGTGCCGGCTTAGCGACGGCCCTGATCACCAGATCGTCGTCGATCCGCAATACTTCCCCCCTGCGCAAGAGGGCCTGTTCCGCCTGGGGCGGCAGAAGGACGGCCAGGCCGTTGATGAGCGGCAGGGATTTATTAACCAGGGCGCCGAACTTCTGCACCAGGGCTGCCTGAGCCGGCTCATTCACAAAATTTTCCTGGAAAACGACGATCTTGCGTGGCGCATTGTCCGCGGCCTGCGCGTGGACAGAAACTGCCACTCCCGCCAGGAAAACCGGAATAGCCATCCACAAAGCTAATTTTTGCCTGAGATTATACATAGGACACCCCCCTTTATGATTCAGGAACAGTTTATTTCTTCTTCTGCTGGCCGGTCAACATAAATTCCCCCCATTTCCCCGAAAGGCCTGTGAAATATTCACAGGCCTTTTGCTTCCCGTGCCTTCACGAAAACTGTTTCCCGGTTCTACTAACAGGGATTAGTACTTGACTTTTATGGCGGCCAGGTCGTCCTTGGTAAGCTCGGGGAAGCGTTTCAGGGTCCAGTTGCCGACCCAGTCTCTGAAGAGTTTCAGGTTTTTCTGGCGCTCCGGTTCATCGGCCCCCAGATGTTGATACATGTTGCCGGGCTTATTTCCCTTGGTGTTTTTCCCGTCATCGAGCCGCCTCATGATTGCCCCTGTGTCAGGCCAGCCGATAAATTGGTTGAGATGGGCATAGCTGTCCATCTTCGGTCCTTTGGACATTTGTGTGTACTTCTTTTGATCCTTTTTAAAGTCTGCTAATTCCGGCGCGTCGCCGCCGTGGCAGCCCGCGCACTTCTGGTCGAAGATTTGCTTAATGTGAGTTGTGTACCTCACGTCTTCAGCATACGAGATAGTTGCCACACCGAACATTAATCCCATCACCACATACCACGCTTTCATAATGAACCTCCTCTTAAAGTAATTTTCCGGGATTATACCCGGCCCCCCCCTGCTGTCCACTTGCATGCTTTATTCATCTAACATCTCCTCTATCATACTCTTAGATCTTTTTCCGTATCCCTTTTGTCCGGCCGTAATTGAAGACCACCATGGCATAGCCGTAATCGATGTCCTTGTCGCTGCCGGAGGCGTCGCGGAAGAATTGGCCGGTGAAGAAGCGGTCATAGCCGAGAATGAAGGAGAGATCCTCGTTCATCCTGTAGGTCAGGGTGAAATCGGTCTCCAGGCCGATGTCACGGCTGAAGCCGCCGGCGACGCTGTCAGCCACGAATTTGCAGCCCCTGGCGGTAAAGTTCAGGTTCCTTTTCGCCCCCACCGGGATATCTATTCCCCACCCGAGGGTGAAGACCTGCAGGCCGCTCGCGTGGCGGCCGTTCACGTCGAGGCCGGAAAGGTCACCCACCACACTCATATCACCCACCAGGGATGTGTCGTTGTTGGGATTGCGGAATTCCCCACGGCCACTTTTCCCGCTTGCCCCATCCTCGTCGCCGGAACCCAGGGCGATGCCCAGGAAAAGCTGGTTGTCGAAGCCGTGGGCCTGGAACTCGCTGACAATATCGACATGCCCACCATAGGCGTTAATCCTTTCGTTCACGCCGATATTCGGATTGAAGAGCCTCCCGAACTCGTATACCGTCTCGATTTCCAAGGCAAAAATACCCACCCTGCCGGTGCTGCGGAATCCATAGATGTCCAGGTGCTCCCCGGCATGGTGCTCTTCCGATCCGGTGTCGCGAAACAGGTAAACATCGAGCAGGCTGTCCTCGGCCAGGGCATAGGTCAGATACCCTCCTGCCAGATTCCCCCTGAGCCCATCGGAACCAGAGGCCGCGTACCTGCCGCCCAGCAGGTCCACGGTAAGGTTCCCCGCCCGGCTCCCCCATGGCGCCAGCCTGAGCCGGAGCGCATCAAAGGTCAGGCCGTTAAAGAAGGTATCGGCGCCGAGTATAAAACCGCTCCCGTAACAGAATTCCTGCCGTCCCATCTTCAGGGCAACCCAATTTTTCCCGGCGGACAAATCCTGATCCGGCACCCTTGCTTCCACAAAGCCCTGGTATAGGGAATACTCATCCAGGTGCTGGTTCCCGCCCGCATAGCCGTATCCCTGCCCTTCCAGGTGGATGTCCAGGTAGGGACGCGGGTGCCAGTAGACATACGGCTTAAGGCGATAGAGGAAGCGCCCCTCGTTTGAACCGGGGACGTAGCTCGCCTCGGGAAGCCGGAAATTACTCGCCCCTTCGCCCCGCAGGAAGCCGCTTACGCCGACCTTGTACCTGTAGAAGGATGCCTCTTCCCCTTCGGGTGCGGCAAAAATGGTTCCCGCTGTAATCAACAAAATGAAAAAAAGCGCCGCGATCTTCGGCAACATCCAAACACCTCAAATTTCAATATTGAGATTCATTTTCAATTAGGCCTTCTAAAATAACTCGCCCTCCTTGTCAAGAAAAAATTTGCGGCCCCCTGCCTTGACACATAAATTATTAGTTCCTACACTAACCTAGAAGCATAAACCTTAAAACTACATTACGCCGGTGGTTCTCATGGTACGGGCCATAAATCTTCTCCTTGTTCTCCTGGTCGCAGTGACGAACAGCCATGCCGCGCCAAGCGGCCCTGCAGCCCTGGAAAGAAACTGCGCAGCGCTCGCCCGGGACAAGGGCAGCGCTAGCGAACGGCTCCATGCCCTCTTCAAGTTGCACTGGGACTACACCCTGGCGGAGCACCCGGAGTTGGCCACGGAAGTGGGTTACCCCGGCCGGAACGACCGCTGGACCGACCTTTCGCCGCTAGCCATCGAAGGCCGCAAAGCGGCTTGGCACGCGCCGCTCAAAGTCCTCCAGTCCATCGAGCGCGCCAAGCTCAATCCAGAGGACCAACTCCATTACGACCTGTTCCAGAGAAACACCGAGGAGGCGATCCGAGGCGGGCGTTTCCCGGACGAATACCTCCAGATCACGCAATTGCAGGGCCCCCAGCTGAATGTCAGCCGCCTGATGGATGTCGCACCGCACCGCACAAGCCAGGACTACGAGGACATCCTCAGCCGGCTGAAAAAAGTGCCCAGGCTGATCGAGCAAACCATCGTCCTTCTAAACAAGGGACTGGCCGCGGGGATTACCCCGCCGCGCATCACCTTGCGGGAGGTGCCGCAACAGGTAAAGAACCAGCTGGTCGCAGACCCGGCACAAAATCCCCTCCTCAAGGCGTTTGCCGATTTTCCCGCCGGGATCTCGCCGGCGGAGCAAAAGCGTTTGCGCCAGGCAGCCGCCCAGGCCCTGCAACAGGAGGTGCTGCCCGCCTTCCGCAAGCTCCACGAGTTCCTGACGGAGACCTATCTGCCCGGGGCCCGCGAGACGCTGGCCCTGTATGATCTTCCGGACGGCAAAGCCTGGTACGCACACAAGGCGCGCACCAGGACGACAACCTCCCTTACGCCCCGGCAGATTCATGAGCTGGGGCTGGCCGAGGTAAAACGCCTGCGCCAGGAAATGGACAAGGTCATCGCGGCGCTCGGGTTTAAGGGAAGCTTCGAGGAATTCCTTCAGTTCCTGCGCCACGATTCCCGGTTTTACTACCAAGATCCGGCGAGCCTGCTCATGGCTTACCGGGATATCTGCAAGCGCGCCGATCCGGAATTGCCGCAGCTCTTCGGCAAACTGCCGCGGCTGCCTTACGGCGTCCGCCCTGTTCCGGCCCAGGGGGAAAAATCGCAGCCCACGGGCTATTATCAAGCCGGATCGCTAGCTGTGGGCCGGGCCGCGTACTTCTATGCCAATACCTACGCGCTTGCCACGCGCCCGAAATGGGAAATGGAGGCCCTGGCCTTGCACGAGGCCGTGCCGGGCCATCACCTGCAAATCAGCCTGGCACAGGAAATGGAGGACGCGCCGGAGTTCCGCAAACACGGCGGTTACACGGCTTTTTCCGAGGGATGGGGGCTCTATGCCGAAAGTCTGGGTTATGAAATGGGTTTCTACAAAGATCCCTATATGAAGTTCGGCCAACTTACCTATGAGATGTGGCGCGCGATCCGGCTGGTCGTGGATACGGGCCTGCATGCCTTCGGCTGGAGCCGCTCGCAGGCCATCGCTTATTTTCTGGCAAACGCCGGCAAAAACGAGCATGATGTCACCGTCGAAGTGGACCGCTACCTCGTCTGGCCGGGACAGGCCCTCGCCTATAAGATCGGGCAGCTCAAAATTAAGGAGCTGCGGGAGTATGCCCGGCAGGAGTTGGGCGAGCGTTACAATATCCGGGCCTTTCACGACGAGGTCCTAGGCAAGGGCGCGTTGCCCCTTGATATCCTGGAGAAGCGGATCGAGGAGTGGGTGGGGAAGGAAAAGACCCGGGGTTAGTAAGTAAGAAATTATTTTTGCGTTTTTCCGGCAAAAAATAATTTCGTAAACTTACTTATCCCATTTACCTGTGACCTTTAGGTTATCGGGGTTAGGAGTTAAAGATTTAGTGCCGCCACGCCGGTGCGCGGGGCGGAGAAATCAGGGTTTGGCTATGGAAGAGGAAAAATTTGCTGCCCTAAACAGACGGGACTTCCTGACCATGACAAGCGCCGCCGTGGGCCTCGGCGGGATGGGCCTGGCCACGGTCCCTTTCTTGAAGGCGCTGGGTCCTACCCGGGACATCATCAGGGCCGGGGTGATGGAGGTTGACATCTCCGGGCTTAAGGAGGGAGAATCCCGGGTGGTCATGTGGCGCAAGCAGCCTGTTTTCATTGTGCGCAGAAGCAGGGAGATGGTGGAGCAGGCAAAGCGCATAGCTTTGTCCAGCCTGCGGGACCCGGCCCAGCCCGAAGAGAGGGTCCAGAGACCCGACTTATTGGTTTGCCTCGGCATCTGCACCCACCTCGGATGCATTCCGAGCTGGCACCCCGAGAAAGTCCCTGGTCTCGATCAGCCCGGTTTTTACTGCCCCTGCCACGGCGGCAAGTACGACAGCCTCGGCAGAAGGCTCGATGGTCCCCCGCCGGAGAATCTTCATCTCCTTCCCTATAGGTTCCTCAACGCCAACAAACTGCGGATCGGAACGGAGAAATTTACCGGTTACAGCGAAAATATCAGGAAGGTCCAGGAACTGCCAAGGGCGTAAAGCAAGGAGTGATTAATGTCAGGTGCGCGGGAATGGATGGACAGGCGTTTTCCTCTGACGGAGTTTCTCGAGAGGCACATCACGAACTACCCCACGCCCAAGAACCTCAACTACTGGTGGAATTTCGGGTCCGTCGCCGGGATCTTCTTCGTGATCCAGGTTATCACCGGCGTCTGGCTTACCATGTATTACAAGCCCGAGACGCGGTTGGCCTTTGACAGTGTGGAACACATCATGCGGGACGTGAACTACGGCTGGCTCATCCGGTATCTCCACGCCCTGGGGCCCACGGGTTTTTTCTTTGCCCTTTACCTCCATATGGGGCGGGGGCTCTACTACGGATCGTACCAGAGCCCGCGGGAGCTCCTCTGGTGGACAGGGCTGATCATCTTCCTGGCCCTCATGGCCGAGGCCTTCATGGGCTATCTCCTGCCCTGGGGACAGATGTCCTACTGGGCCGCCACGGTCATCACCAACCTCTTCAGTGCCATCCCCTTCTTCGGCCCCGACTTCGTCATCTGGCTGAGAGGCGATTTCGCCGTGGGAGACGCCACCCTGGGAAGATTCTTCTCCCTGCACACGACCCTGCTTCCCCTGGGGGTAATCGGCCTGGTGGTGGTGTTGCACCTTACAGCCCTGCACCGGGTGGGAAGCGGTAATCCCACGGGCCTCGAACTCGACAAGAAGGGTCCGGCGGTCATCCCCTTCTCGCCTTACTTTATTACGAAGGACCTCTGGTTCATCTCCCTGGTCCTGACATGCTACCTCTTCTTCGTCTTCTTCCAACCCGACCTCTTCTTGGAGCCGCTCAATTACGAGCCGGCAGATCCTTTCGTCACGCCGCACCATATGGTCACGGAGTGGTATTTCCTGCCCTTTTACGCCATCCTGAGGTCTATCCCGCATAAGCTCGGGGGAGTGCTGGCCATGTTCGGCTCCATCCTGATCCTGGCCTTCTTGCCTTATCTGGACCGTTCGGCCCTGCGGAGTGCGCGGTACCGGCCAGTGAAGCGAGTCTTAACCTGGCTATTCTTCCTGAATTTTGCCGTCCTGGGCTATGTGGGCCTGAACCAGCCTTTCGGCACCATCCTGCTCCTGGGGCGGATCAGCACCGCCTATTATTTCCTCTATTTTCTTGTCCTTCCCCTGCTCCCGGCCCGGGAAAGGGTAAAGCCCTTGCCTAAGGAGGGAGAGCTATGAAAATTTTTAACTTACTAATAATTCTTATGCTTTTTCCCCTGGCCTTGAGGGCCGCTGACGCCGAGTTGCCGAAGCTTGATTTGGATTTCAGCGAGGCCGCGCTGAAGAGGGGTGAAGGGGTCTACAAGTCCTCCTGTCAGGCCTGCCATAGCCTTAAGTATCTAGGTTATCAGTCCGTCATGACGGCGGAGGCGGCCCGGAGCGCCTTCGGCAAAGCCGCCCCTGACTTGAGTCTGATGGCCAAGGCCCGGGGCCGGGGCAGGCAAGGCGCCCGCTATATCCAGGCCCTCCTGGTCAGTTACAACGAAACACCGGAGAAGAATTCCCTCTTTCCCAACATCGCCATGCCTCCCGTCTTCTCCAAAGATGATCCGGAGTCGGCCCAGAAGGCAAGGGATGTCGCGGCCTTCCTCTTTTATGCCGCCGAACCCCTGGCCAAGGAGAGGCGCGGACTGGGAAGATACGTGCTGGGGTATATGGTTCTCCTGACGGCCCTCCTCTATGGCGTCAACAGAAAGACCTGGCGCAGCATCAAGACGAATCGATCCGGAAAAAACACGCCCTGATGTTTGTCTCTGCAAATTCCTTGGCAGTAGGTATTGCCTACTGTTGGACTTCCATTTAATCCCCATTGTTTTACCAAAGGAAAACGCGTCTAATGGAGGTGCGTTTTCCCGCCATTCCGGAAAAAATAAGACTGGATTAAGGATCGGCAAGAGTCTGTAAGGAAGGAACAGGATGTATGACTAAAGGAAAGGATCGTGAAGCCATAGGCTGGTATGTGGCCACCGCTTGTCTACTGCTTCTTTATCTGCTCTTCAGTTACCTCTTCTATAGGACTTCTTTCCCAAAGACGGTGCCCGTCCGGGACAGCTTGGTGCTACCCGTTGATTTTCAGGAACGCCTGCGTTTCCATGGTCTCGATAAGAAGGTAAGCGTCATCGAGATAAACCAGGGCAATCTTTATTTCTACAGGGATGGTAAAAAGTGTACCTTCTAGCCGGACCAATCCCTCCGCATTATTTGCATTTGTAAATCCCCTGTGATAATCCTCTAAGCACCAAGACTGATGGTCTCGCAAAAAGTCGAAACGCCCGTCACTTATCCTGTTTACCTGTGACCTTTAGGTTATCAGGATTAGGTGTTATGTTTTAAGTATTACGCTTTTGGGATTGCTCATGCCTTTAGGAAAGATTTTAGTAATCGATGATGATCGTAACCTGCTCAAGCTCCTGAAAATGAGACTGGAATCGGCAAATTATGAAATCGCCACGGCGATGCAAGGGGAGGAAGCCACCGCCGCGGTGCAAAGCCGGGACTTTGACCTTTCCATCCTCGATCTGCACCTGGGAAATCAGAACGGCCTTTCCGTGATGAAGGAGCTGCGCCGCCATCTCCCCCAGATGCCGATCATCATCCTGACCGCCCATGGCACGATCGAAAGCGCTGTGGAAGCCGTACAGCAAGGCGCCTTCAATTATCTCACGAAACCTTTCCGCTACCAGGACCTCGTGGTCCAAATTGAAAAGGCCCTGGAAAAACGCCGGCATACGGCAGAGACGAAGAAAGGGAAGGGCCTTCTTGAAGAAAGACACGACTTAGCCAACATCGTCGCCAGAAGCAAGAAGATGCTGGACGTGCTGGAAACGGTCTCCCGGATCGCCAATACCAACTCAACGGTATACATCCATGGCGAAAGCGGCACGGGCAAAGAGTTGATTGCCATGGCCATTCATCTGGCCAGCGAGAGGCGGACCAAACCCTTCCTGGCCCTGAATTGCGCTGCCATCCCAGAGGCCTTGCTGGAGAGCCAACTCTTTGGTCATGAAAAAGGCGCCTTTACCGGAGCCATTCGCAGTACCCGGGGCGTGTTCACCCAGGCTCACCAGGGCACGATCTTTCTTGACGAGATTGGCGACATGCCCCTGGGCATCCAGGCCAAGCTCCTGCGCGTCCTTCAGGACCGCCGTTTCACCCCAGTGGGCGGGGAAACACTCCGGGAGGTCGATGTCAGAACGATTGTGGCCACCAATAAAGATTTGGAAGAGGCGGTAAAGCAGGGCCTCTTTCGGGAAGATCTCTTCTACAGGATCCATGTCATTCCCATCCACATTCCCCCTTTAAGGGAGCGGAAAGAAGATATCCCCCTCTTGGTGGAACATTTCCGGAAAAGATTTAACGTCAAGCTCAAAAGGGCGATAAAGGGATTGACCCCGGAGGCAATGCAGCGGTTGTTACTCTATGAATGGCCGGGAAACGTGCGGGAATTGGAAAATATGATCGAGTTTGCCATGGCCATGACCGGGGAAGACATCATTACCGAAGAGTTCATTCTCCCGGCAAGGGCCGCGCCACATCAAGAGTCTTTGCCCTCTCTGACGGAAGCAAGGAGCGCCTTCGAAAGAAGTTACCTGATCAACCTCCTTCAGTTTTGTAAAGGCAGTGTGAGCGAAGCCGCCCAACTTGCCGGCAGGCATAGAACCGATTTCTACAGCCTGCTGAAGAAGCACGCCATCAACCATGCCGATTTCAAGAAGACGGATTAACCCTCTTAATAAAGAAGGTAGCCGGCCCGCAGCTTAAGGAACGCGGCCAGCGTCTCTTCCCAGGCGAGCGTGATGGCGCGGGGATCACGGCCTTGCCTTATCTCCTCCAGGGTTTGCCGCGCCCCCACGAGACCGAGGGTAGCGTCGAGCCGGAACACCTCCGGATAGAGCCGGTGGAGGGCGGAGATGAGCTCAATCCCCAGATGGGAGGAATCGAGGGCCTGACGGTCCGTCAGTGTGAGGCGCACACCCCGGCAGAGGTGCTTCTTATAGCTGCTGCTCTCGGGCGTAAAGGCGACGGTCCGGAAGGTAACGCCGGGGATGGCGCGGCGGTTGAGCTCACCGGAGAGTTTCTCTCCATCGATCCAGGGAGCACCGAGGAGCTCAAAGGGAGTCGGCGTTCCCCGGCCCACACTCACATTGGCCCCTTCCACCAGGGCCACTCCCGGATAGAGCGTGGCCCCCACGAGACTGCGGAGGTTCGGCGAGGGGTTGATCCAGGCCCGGCCTGTTTCGTCATACCAATCCGTCCGGCGATAACCGCGCATCTTGATGACGCGCAGTTTTGCACCAATCCCGCCTTCGGCATTGAACATCCCGGCCAGCTCGCCCACGGTCATGCCGTGTCGGACCGGCAGGGGGAAATAAGACGTGAACGACTTCCGGTCCCCGTCCGGGAGGGGTCCCTGTACGCAGGAAGCCGTGAGGGGATTGGGCCGGTCGAGGACGTAAAACGTCAGGCCCGCCTTCGCCGCCTCCTCCAGTGCGTATCCCAGGGTCGTGATGTAGGTGTAGAAGCGGACCCCGGCATCCTGCACATCGAAGACCAGGGCATCGAGGCCGGCGAGCATCTTTCCCGTGGGCCTCCGGACAGGGCCGTAGAGACTGTAGACAGGCAGTCCCGTAGCGCTGTCCCGGGAAGAAGGGACAAATTCGTCAGCCCTTCCCCCCAGGCCGTGTTCGGGGCTGAAGAGGGCCTGCAAGTTGACGCCCGGGGCGTTGAAGAGGAGATCCGCCGTGCGCCGGCCCGCAGCATCGCGACCCGTATGGTTGGTGATCAGCCCCACGCGGAGACCGGTGAGCGGCGCGAATCCCTCCTCGCCAAGGACGTCGATGCCCGTCTGCAGTTTGCCGGTGCCGGCCGGACCGGGCATGGCAGCCGCGCCTTCTTCCTCCCCGGCCGGCATCCCGGCTGGCAGGGAAGCCGCCAGAGCCGGCCGGGCGTCGAGGAGCTGCCGGTGCGTAAGCGGGCCTAAGGACTGGGCCAGGGTAGCCTTAATCTGGGCGCGCAACGCCTTCACGTCGCCGCCGCCGTGGGGATGCACCCGGTTAGTCAGGATGATGAGGTAGATCTTGGTCACGGGATCGATCCAGAGGGCCGTGCCGGTATAGCCGAGGTGGCCGTAGGCGCCGAGGGGCGACAAGGTCCCGGCGTTGGCGGCAAAAGGCGCCCCGAGGTCCCACCCCAGGCCGTGCCGTCTTTTTTTGCCCGCTGGGGACTGGGGAAGCGTCATCTGCTCCACCGTTTCCCGTTGCAGTATCTGGCCGCCTTCGCTACGGCCGCCCTGCAGCATCATCCGGGCGAAGCGGGCGAGATCATCGGCCGTGGAGAAGAGGCCGGCATGGCCTGCCACCCCTCCCATGCTAAAGCAGGCCGGATCATGGACCTCGCCGCAGGCCATCCTCCCGCCCCGGTAGACCGTCGGGGCCGTGCGCGACCGCACCGCGGGGGAGGGTTTGAAACCCGTGTCCTGCATCCCCAGGGGCCGGAAGATGAATGCGGCGCAGTAGGCATCGAGCGTTTGGCCGGTGGAGCGGCGGACGATTTCTCCCAGGATCTGGAAGTTGATGTCGCTGTACACAAAGCGGCTCCCCGGTGGCTGGACCGGCTTTTCGGCGACGATCCGCCGCAGGGCTGCCTCATAGCCCGACGACCCTTTGTTCAGACGGAGGGACGGCCTAAGACCTGAATAGTGGGTAAGGAGGTGCCGGAGAGTGATGCCTGCCTTGCCGTTTTTCCCCAGGCCAGGCCAATAGGCGGCTGCCGGGGCGTCCAGGCCCAGGACCCCTTTTTCCACGAGTTGCATCACTGCCGTGGCCGTGGCCACGGCCTTGGTCAGGGAGGCGAGGTCGAAGATGGTATCTTCCGTCATCAAAGCCGGCTCCGGTTCGCGGGCCCGCTCGCCAAAGGCCCGGCGATAGAGGACCTGCTCGCTGTTGCCGATCAGCACGACCGCCCCCGGGGTCTTGCCGTCGCGGACTGCCTTCTCCACTATCCGGGCGATGGGTGCGAACTGCTCTTCGCTGAGGTAGGGGAGAGGCGCGCCGGCTTGCGCCGCCGGAGAGCCCACAAGCCCGCTCAGCATAAAAATAGCCAGCAACAGGCAGCGTATTTCCCGGACCAGCATTCCCTTCCCCTCCTTGACCCGCCCCGCCCGGCTTTATGGTTCCCCGGGCAACTCCTTATTTTTTCAAACCATCAGCCCCATAGATATTCCTGGGGTTCCAGAGCATCCAGCCGTCGGCGCCGAAATCCTCGGCGGCCCGGATCTGCTCCCTTATTTCGTGGCCCCGGAAGTAGCGCCGGTCAAAGGCATAGTCCCGGAAGGCCTGCAGCCAGGGCCGGAACCGGACCGCCGGCAGGCGGGCACGCTCCTGGGCTCTTTTCATGGTTAGATATACTATCTTGTAAGAATTTGCCACAGGATTCCGGTAACCCGGAATCCCGTACTGGAATCCCGAAGGGTAGAGCATCAGGGACAGGTAATCAACGAAGGGCCCGAGGCGGTCGATCCTCTGCCCGATATGCGTATCATTGATGTTCCAGGCGACATAACCGAAGATATCCGCCGCCACAAAGACGTTATAGGGGGCAAGCCTTTTGCGTGCCTCCTCGAGGAAACCGGAAATGGCGGCCACCCTGTTTTCTTCTGTATTGGGGACACCGAAGGCTAGCCCTTTCTGATCGGGAAACCGGACATAGTCGAACTGGATCTCATCGAAGCCGTGGCCGGCCGCCTCACAGGCGACGGCGATGGCATAATCCCAGACCTCTTTCCGGGAAGGGTCCACCCAGATCAAGCCTTCCCGGTCGCGCCAGACCTTGCCGGCCCCGGTCTTGATGGCCAGGTCGGGCCGGGCCGTACCGAGCAGATCGTCCTTGAAGACCACGATCCTGGCAATTGTATAAATGCCCCGGTCTTTCAGCCTTTGCACCAGCTCCTTGATGTCCTTGACCAGGATCAACTTTTGGGCGCCGATCGCCGCGGCCAGGGGCAGGGAACTCTTATAGGGGATAAGGCCCCGGTCGCCCTTCATATCGATCACCAGGGCGTTAAGCTCGGTCGCGTCGATGAGCTTGAGCGCCCCGTCCCGGAGCGACTTGCTGTTGATGCCGTATGCCGTGAGATAGAGGGCTTTCGGCCGGACAGGACGCAGGCGCAGCTCAACCGTGGACAGGGGCGCGCTGACAATCAGCTCATCCCGGCTATAGCCATAGGCCCGGGCGGCAATCCTTTTCACCGCCGGCCGCAGGGGAAAGAAACCGTTGACATCGGCCGGCAATGCCTCGCGGCCATCGATCGTTACCAAGGCTCCGGGCACCGGTTTTCCCGTTGTGGCGTCCACCACCCGCCCCAGCGACAAAAGGGGGCCGAGGGGGGCCGGAGCAGCATGGGAAGCCAGGGTAGGACAAGCCAACAGGGAGAGCGCGGCCAGAAAAAGGATAAACCGGAAAGCGGGGAAAGGGTTCATTATTTCTTGGCCTCACCTCCCGCGGCCGGACCGGATCGGTTGGATAATATCCCTGCGAAAGCTTTTCCCCGGTCGGCATTGGTCAGCAAATACCGGGGGAGCTTCATCACCTGATCGGACAGCTGCGCAGGGCGGCGCTCGATGGTAAAGGCGGCCGTGTATCCGGCGGCCGCGGCCCTGGCCATCAGGAAGTCGTCATAGATGCCGAAGGCCCAGGCCAGCATGTCGACCCGCGTCGCCAGTTTCTCCTCCAGCGTCGCCTTGGATTTCTGGAGCTGCATATCCACGAACCGCTCATAATCGGCCGGGCTCAACCGCTTCTTTTCCTGCTTGAAGTTGGGATGCCAGAGGGTGTGCGACTGGATGTCAAACCAGCCTGATTTCCGCAGTTCCCGGAGCTGCTCCCAGGTCATGGCATAGCTTGCCTTCGCGATTGCCGAGGGATAGATGAAGAGGGTCACGGGGAAGCGATATCTCCTGACCAGCGGCAGGGCCTCACTGTAGACCGTCTTGTGCCCGTCGTCCATCGTGATCACGACCGAGTTGGGCAGGGGAGCCGGCGCTTTATGCAGGTGGTGGTCTACGAGCTGCCGCAGGGGTATCACCCGGTAGCCCCTATCCTGCAGGTAGGCAAGGTGGGACGCAAAGACAGGCGTGGTCACGGTCATACTGTCCGTCACCGTGGGACCAAAGCGGTGGTACAAAAAGATCGGCACCGGAGTTTCATTTCTCTCCGCCGCCGGCCCGGGCGCCGGCGCCAAGAAGAGGTGAAACAGCAGCAGGAGCGGCAAGACTTTCCCGGACCATCGGTAAATCATGATTGGCAACTACCCCATTGTCGAATAAGTGAGAGGTGCTTATTAATGGGACAATCACCTCCAAAGAGGTGCGCCCTGCCGGGCGCACAAACAGAGGGGGACCGGAAACCCGCCCCCCCTCTGTGCTGCTAAGACTGTCCAGGATTGCCCGGACTATTTGCCTATTTCGATCTCCGCCTGGAGAACCGGCAGGTTGCCGGTGAAGGCGGCGAGGTTTGTCCACCGGACCTTGACCACGGTCACGTTGTTCTTCAGCTGGCCGAAGAAGACGGCGCTCGTGACGGCCGGCTCCGTTGCCGTGGAACTGTTCCGGAAGATGGTCGCCACGTTAGTGGTGACAGGGGCGCCAAGGATGGTCATGGTCCCCAAGACGGGATCATTGGCCGTAATCGGCCCCTGGAGTTCAATCCGGGCATCCGCATTCAGCACCCGGACTCGCGAGGCGATGAGGCCGCCGTCGCGGTCGAAGTAAGCGCGGACTTCCACATGGTTTCCCACGGCGATGGGGCCGTTGTCAATCCGGGTAAAGGCATTCAAGGCAACCGCTGTCCCGCCGATGTCGAGGGTCAGGCTGGTTGCGGTGACGGCCGTGACGTTCGCCTCGGCCCTAATGTTGCTGCGGAAGGAGACCTTAAGGGCCAAAATGGCGCCGCTGGCATTGAGGGGGCCTTCCGCCTCGACCTTGGCGCCGACCAGGAAATCGGCCGGAAGACCTCCGAGGAAGAGTGTGTTGGTGTCGGTAAGAACGCGCTTGCCGTTGATGGTGAAGTCAGCCACGGTACCGCTCATGACGATCCCCTCGACTTTGGCCTTTTCACCGTTAACGCCGATGCTGTCTTCCAGCTTGACGAAGGTGGCCGTGACGGCCCCACCCGTGGGAGCAGCCGCTGATTTCACCTCCACAATCGAACCAACGATGGCCCCGGCGGGGAGGGCGCCGGTAACGGTCAGGGTCGTGGCGCCACCCGGAGCCATGCTCAGCCCGAAGGAACCGGCCCCGATCGTCGTGACGAACCCTTTGACCTCGAACTCACCGGTCGTCTTCTTGGCGACCCGCGTGGCCCGGAGCCCGCCGTTATCGTCGAAGAAGCCATGGACTTCGACACGGTCGCCCACGGCGAAATTGGCCGCGGCAAAGGTCTTCACGGCATTATCGTCATTGAGGCGGGTGACGTTGTCTTCAACCTGGACGGTCTGTCCCATGACGGTGAGGCTGTTGGCGCCCGTGGCCTGGATCGTTCCTTCCAGGGAATCCTGGGCTGCCACGAGGGACGCGGTGCCGGTCTGCGTGGCATCGTCCATCGTCCCCCGGACCTTGACCACCATCCCGACCTTCAGGTTGGCTTCGGCGGCAGGCACGCCGTCGACCATGACCGCGGCGCTGCCGGTATGGAACCGGACCCCGTTCACAAAAACACTCCCCAGAGCGGTTACCACACCTTGACTGGCGGCGTCGCCCGTAGAGATGAGAGTCTTGCCGGTCTGGATCTCCGCCTGTTCCACCGCCACGCCGGTACCAGCCGCGGCATTTGCCCACCGAACCTTGACCACGGTGACGTTCGTCTTTATCGGGGTGAAGAAGGCAGCCGCTGTGACTGCCGGCTCACTGGCATCGGAACTGACACGGAACACCGTCTGGGCATTGGTGCTGATGGGGGTGCCGAGGATGGTCATGGTCCCCGCGGTGGCGCTGGCCGCTGTTACCGGCGCCTGGAGAAATGCCCTGGTGTCCGCATTTCTCACGACGATCCGGGTGGCGATCAGGTTGCCGTCACGGTCGGGGAAGGCGCGCACCTCGACATGGCTTCCCAGTGCTACCGGGCCGTTGTCGATGCGGGTATACTGATTGATGGCGACCGTCTTCCCCAGGACCGTCAGGCTGCTGCCAGGGGTTAAGGCGGTAATGTCCGCCTCGATCTTGATGTTGCTGCGGAAGGAGACCTTGGTGGCAGCGATGGCGCCACTCGCATTGAGTGTGCCTTCCGCCTCGACTTTAACGCCGACGGCAAAATCGGTTTTGAGCCCCCCTTGGAAGAGGGTGGCTGCCGTGGTGACGACGCGCCGGCCGTTGACCATGAAGCTGTCCACGTTGCCGCTCATCACGAAGCCTTCCACCTTGGCTTTTTCTCCACTCGGGCCGAAGCTGTCTTCAAGCCGCACGGAAGTGGCCGTGATGGCGGTCCCCACTGGAGCCGCAGCGGACTTCACCTCCACGATTGAACCGACGACGGCCCCAGCGGGGAGAGCGCCAGTAACGGTGAGGGTCGCTGCCCCGCCCGCGGTGAGGCTCAGGCCGAAGGAGCCAGCCGCTACGCTCACCACGAACCCCTTGACCTCGAATTCGCCGGTCGTCTTCTTCACGACCCGGGACGCACGGAGCCCGCCCTGGTCATCGGGGACCCCGTGGACTTCGACCCGATCGCCGACCACAAAGGCGGCCGCGGCAAAAGTCTTTACGGCATTGTCGTCATTGAGGCGGGTGACGTTGTCTTCAACCTGGACGGCCTGTCCCATGACGGTGAGGCTGTTGGCGCCCACCGCCTGGACCGTCCCCTCGAGGGCGTCCTTGGCCTCCACAAGGGTCGCGGTGCCGGTCCCAGTGGCGTCATCGCTGGTCCCCCGGACCTTGACCATCATACCCACCTTGAGGTTGGCTTCCGTGCTCGGGGTGTCGTCGATCCTGACCACGGCGCCGGTCGTGTTGAACGTGACCCCGTTGACCGTGACGCTGCCCAGGGCGGTTACCACCCCCTGGCTTACGGGACCGCGCGCGGGCGAAGGCGGCTCGTCTCCACCGCCGCCGCAGGCGGCCAGGGCGGCCGCAAGAAATAGCGTCAGAGCCGCAAGTATTGTTCTTTTCATGCCTTTCATAACTACCCTCCTTGTTCTTTTATTCCGCTGGCCTATTCCAACCGGATTCACTTCGCTTGACCATCTTTGCCACTAAAATATTTTGGGTGGGCAGTTGAAGAATAGGTATTTGTGCCTATAAAAACAATGAGGATAAAATGGAAGACTAATGGTAGGCAAAAACTATGAGAATCTTACCATGTTTCCCGGAGCAGTCGCGGGAGCTCCGCCAGGAACTGCTCCTCGCTCTCAAATACCACGGCCTGGAGTCCCTGGGTACGGGCCCGCGCCACGTGTCCCGGCGAATCATCGATAAAAAGCGCCGCACAGGGTGCCACACCGAGGCGCGCGGTGACGTCGGCAAAGAGGGAAGGGTCTTGCTTTCCCTTTCCCAGCCGGTAGCTGTTGAAAACGGCGTCGAATCCCCAGTAAAAGTGATCGCGCTGGTCGAGCTGCTCCAGCCAGTCGGTCTGGTCGCTCAGGATAGCGACGATAAACCCTTGCCGGCGCAGCTGCTGCACGGCCTCGAGCAGGCGCGGCCGGACGACAAAGCACGGCAGTACAGCGCCGGTCAGCTCCGCGTCTTCTCCCCTGATACCGGTGCGCTTACGCATCATGGCCCAGAAATCCGCCTCGCTCCCCTTGCCCAGAACATAGCCGGAGTCATAAACTGCCTCGGCCCCGATCCGGTATACTTCCTGAGGGTCCAGCCCCTGGCGGCGGGCGATGGCAAAGAGCCCTTCCCGGAATCCCTCTTCCGCGAGCACCCCGCCGAAATCGAAGAGCACCGCCTTGATCGCCTCAGCCGGCGGCCAGTCTATCTCTTGCTTCATGATGTCACACCTTTCTTCCTCCCTTTGGATTATAGCTGTGTCAATACAAATAGGGCATAGGGCAATGGCTCGATCCGTTACATTTCGTCCAGTGAGCGGTCGGGACTAAGGGCCGCCAGAAACTGTTCGCAGGGCAGACACAAAACGCCGCTTTTAACAAGACGATCCTTACCCCGATAAAGGAAAAACGTCTTTGCTTCCCGGTATTCTTCACGAAAGGCCAGCAGACCGCGTAGGTCGGCCGGGCGTACCTGCCCCGTATTTTTCACCTCTATCGCCCATATTCCATCGGGGCCGTAGACGATGAAATCGACCTCTACACCGGAACGTGTGCGCCAGAAGTATAGTTCTCTCATGATGCCCGCATAGGCAATCCACGCCCGCAGATGCTGAGCAACCAGACCCTCCAGCGCTTGGCCTTCGATCTCCTCAGGCCTGTCGAGAGGTCCTGCGGGCCTGAGAGAGCGAAAGACGCCGACATCGAACAGCCACTAATTCCATTTTGCGCCTCATATTGGAATTTATGATTCCATTTTATGGAGAGGGATAATATAAGGCAAGGAAAACTTTGCAGGGTGCGTGAAGACTGGGATGGCGAACAGGGGAAGGGATTTTTGAAGAGTGTTGACCAGCATCTACTGAAAGTAAAAGGGGCTAACCGACTCATCAGCTAACCCCTTTATTTCACATATGGTGCCGAAGCCCGGACTTGAACCGGGACGGGTTTCCCCACTACCCCCTCAAGATAGCGTGTCTACCATGTTCCACCACTTCGGCATTTTTTCGCAACTATTTTCTGGACCCTGGTCTGCACCGGGGTGACGACTCACAAAGTCGTCACTTCTTGGCGCCCGCCGGTGCAGGCGGAGGTGCTGGCGCCGCCGCCTTGCCCGTATCCGCCGGCACACCCGTTTTTTGCGGCACTGCCGGAGCCGCTGTTTTGGCAGCGGGGCGGGACACGCCTTCCATAATGGATGAGCTCTTGGACACGGAGAAATAGGACAGCGTGAGCGACGTCAGCATGAAGACCGCCGCGACCAGAGTTGTCATCTTTCCTAAAAACGACCCGGCGCCGCTGCTGCCGAAGACCGTCTGGCTGGAACCGCCGAAGGCGGCACCCATATTCGCCCCCTTGCCCGCCTGCAGCAGGACGACCAGAATCAGGACGATGCAGACCAAAACATGCACAATGGTAATAAAAACATTCACTTCATAACCCCCAATAATAAATATCTGTTAAGCCCGCACCCCAATAACCTAAAGGTCACAGGTAAACGGGATAAGTAAGTTTACGAAATTATTATTTGCCGGAGAAACGCAGAAAATAATTTCTTACTTACTAACGATCCGGGCAAATGCTTCACAATCCAGGCTGGCCCCGCCTACCAGGGCGCCGTTGATGTCTTCCCGGGCCAGGAGGGCCTCGCTATTGGCCGGGTTGACGCTCCCCCCGTAAATTATGGGAAGGGCCAGGGCTAGCTCCGGCCCGTATTGCTTGCCTACCCTTTCCCTGATAAAGGCATGGGCCTCGTTGGCCTCGGCGGGTTGGGCCGTTTTCCCCGTGCCTATGGCCCAAACCGGTTCATAGGCGACGACGATCCGCGCCGCATCGGCCGGGGTCAGCTCCTGCAAGCCCTCTTGCACCTGCCGGGCCAGGACGGTAAAGGTATGACCCGCTTCCCGCTCCCGCAAGGTTTCACCGATGCACAAGATCGGCGTCAGAGCGTACTTTAAGGAAGTTCTCACCTTCCTGTTGATCAGGTCGTCGCCTTCCCCGAAAAGAGTACGGCGCTCCGAATGACCGATAATGACAAAACGGCACCCCGCATCGGCAAGCATACGGGCCGACACCTCGCCGGTATAGGCGCCTTCTTCCTTATCGCACAAATTCTGGGCCGCAAGCATGATCCCGCTTCCCTTCAGCGTCTCCGCCAGGGGAAAAAGAGCGGTGAAGGACGGCGCCAGGACGACGGTTTTGCCCTCCGTCCCCGGCAGTCTTTGCTTCAGCTGACCGGCGAAAGCAAGCGCCTCCCCGATCGTCTTGTGCATCTTCCAATTGCCGACGATGAGGGGGCGGATCATTTTATGCCCTCAGGCGCTTCCCGATGTACAAGGCGAGGTCTCTGATCCGGCTGGTGTAGCCGCTCTCGTTATCATACCAGGAAAATACCTTGACAAAATTTCCATCGATGACCTTGGTCAGGGCCGCATCTACGATGGACGAATAGCTGCTGCCCATGAAATCGACGGAAACCAGCTGTTCCTCGCAATATTGGAGGATACCGGCCATGGGGCCCTCCGCCGCCGCTTGCAGAGCGGCGTTGACATCCTTTACCGTTACCGACCGGCCCAGCTCCACGGATAAATCCACGACGGAAACATTGGGTGTGGGCACCCTCAAGGCCAGGCCGTCGAGCTTGCCTTTCAAGGCCGGGATCACTTCCGCAACAGCCAGGGCCGCTCCTGTTGAGGTGGGAACGATCGACATGCCGGCCGCCCTGGCCCTTCTTAAATCCTTATGGGAACCATCCAGCAGCCTCTGGTCCATGGTATAGGAATGCACCGTCGTCATCAGCCCTTTGACGATGCCGAACCGGTCATGCAGGACCTTGGCGATCGGCGCCAGACAATTGGTGGTGCAGGAGGCATTCGAGACGATGTTATGCTTAGCCGGATCATAGGTGTCTTCATTTACGCCCATCACAAAGGTTCCGTCCAGGCCCTTGCCCGGGGCCGCCAGGATTACCTTCTTGGCGCCGGCCCGGATATGTCCCTCCAGGCCGTCCCGCTTGGTAAATTTACCCGTTGATTCGACGAGAATGTCCACGCCCAAGGCGCCCCAGGGGAGATCGGCACAATCCGTCGTCGCACCCAGGACCTTTATCTTTTTGCCGTTGACGATAATCCCCTCGTCGTCCGAGGCGACATCGGCACGGATCTTACCGTGTACGGAGTCGTACTTGAGGAGATGCGCCAGCACGGAAGGCTTTGCCCGGGTGTTGATCGCGACAATCTCGATATCATTGTAGTCGAGGCAAGCCCGGACCATGTATCTGCCGACCCTGCCAAAACCGCTGATAGCCAATTTAATACTCATAGCCACCTCCCTTATAAGATGATGACGCAAAAGCGGTGGCATCATAGCTATGCCCCCTTTTTTTGTCAACACCTTTTTCGGCTTTTTTCACGGTCACCGGCTTCTGGTAACGCCCACGCGGTCACAATAGCTCCGGATCGGGCAGGTACTGCACAGCGGGGAAAGAGGCCGGCATACCTGACGGCCAAAAGCCACGAGCAGGGTATTGTAATCGGTCCAGTACTGCCGGGGGAGTTTCTCCCGGAGAGCAAATTCCGTCTGCTCCGGAGTTTTGGTCTGCACATAGCCCAGGCGGTTGGAAATCCGGTGGACATGCGTGTCCACGCAAATCCCCTCCTTATGGAACCCCAGCGTGACCACCAGATTGGCCGTCTTCCGGCCCACCCCCTTGAGGGAAAGCAATTCTTCCAGGGTCACGGGGACCTGCGAATTAAAACGGTCCTGCAGTTCCCGGCAGACAGCCTGGATCGTTGCCGCCTTGGTCCGGTAGAAGCCTGCGGGATATATCGCCTTTTCAATGGCTGCGGGCGAGAGTTGCAGCATCCCGGCCGGCGTTTTCGCCAGCGCGAAGAGTCTCTTCGTCGCTTCGGCCGTGACCTCGTCCTTCGTTCTCAAGCTGAGCAGCGTGGAGATGAGGATGGCAAAGGGATCGCGCTCGCGCTTTGCCAAATGGGAAACAATCGGCAATTCCCACTTTTTTACCACTTCTTCCAAAATGGCGATGACTCTATCAATATCCCGATCCTTCACATACCCCCAAACTTTAAAGTGTTGCGTTTTGGGTTTTGAGTGTTGAGTGAAAAGAGGAAAGCACCTCTTATAACTCAAAACTCAACACTTAGCACTCAACACTGCTTTTATTCGTATCCCTCTTCGGCGGCCAGCATATCCAGGTGCAGGGTGGCGATATCTTCCACGTCCAGGTTCAGACTTTCCCCGGACTCCCCGGAGTCCACCATCTTCACATAGCGCTTGCACTCATTGCACACGTCCACCCGGTATTTCTCCTCCCCTTCCACGGTAAAATAGGCCAGGGACTGCTGCTCTTCATTACCGCAAAAGGGGCATTTGATGCGGCTGAACTCCCATTCCACGCCACATTGGTTACAAAAGAGAAAGCGGGTCCCCTCTTCTCCCCTGAGTTCCCCGATCTTGGGAGCCTTGCCGCAGATCGGGCAATACCCTTCCGACCATTCGCAGCTATTGATTATTTCACTATGCTCCGCCGCAAAGTTCTCCAGGGCCGGCCGCAGGCTCTCCTCCACGAACAAATCGATGAGATCAATGGTATCCTCATCAATGTCGGTGACAAATTCCTCTTCCGAGTCCGGATCAAAGGAATTGCGAATCATTTCGGCAAAATCGATTTCCCCCTCCCTGACTTTCCGGGTGAAGTCCTTTGTTTCACCGGGCATCCGGCTTTCCGCTATTTCCAAAAGGCGGAGGAAATAATCCTTTGCCAGGGTGTAATCGTAGTCGCCCGAGGCAAAGTCCAAGAGGGGCAACCCTCCCTGCAGTTTCGTGACGACCAGTTTCTCCTCGAGGGGAAAGGCCATATTTTTCATCTTATGGCGATACTCCTCCCGCAGAATGAGGATCTCGCTCAAGATATCGAACAACTCGTTGTAATGGGGGCTCGTCAACTTATATTGTTCTATCGTTTTCAACGTATCGGTAAGCATCTTTACCATCCGGGGTTGTCTCCTTTGTACCATTTTCCATATCTATATACCCCTTTGCCTTCGATCTCAAGGAGTTTCCCAAGACAGAATTTTCCCCAGAAAAAAATCTTGCAATGGGGGTGAACTTAAAATATAAGGGGACGTCTACATATTAGCTACATCTGATCAGGGAAAGCCGAGTGTTACAGGGGATTGCCAAGTGAATCGCACCGACTGGCTCAGCATCATCATTCAAGCCGCCATGCTCATGGCCTTCTGGCTGCTTTTGAGCGGTCATTATGATTTCCTGCACATCTCTTTCGGAATTTTCTCCGTAATCCTGGTGCTCTTCATCAATCAACCCTTGCGGCGCCATCTCGTTTCGCTGGAAGCACACTCCCCCACCCTCAAACTTAATTTCTGGCGGCTCCTCTATTATATTCCCTGGCTGCTTTGGCAAATCGTGCTGGCGAGCCTCCAGGTTGCACAAGCCGTACTGCATCCCAAATGTCCTATCGACCCGGCACTCCTGCGCTTCAAAACCAGACTCGGCAATACGAGTTCCCGGGTCATCCTGGGCAATTCCATTACCCTGACACCGGGAACGATTACCGTGGACATTGCGGACGACGAATTTTTGGTCCACGGCTTGATGGATCTTTCTTACTCGGGCATTCTCGACGACTCCCTGCGCGGCGAGGTTGCCAAACTCTATGAAAGGAAACCGGGCCAGGCCTTGCAGAATGTGGAAATCATCAAGTCCGACGACGCGCTATGATGGATAAGTTCTTCCTCTATTATACCATGGTGCTGACGGTCGTGATCTTCATCCCCCTTTACCGGGTTGTCAAGGGGCCCACGATCTTTGACCGGATGCTCGGTGCAGGGGCGATCGGCACCAAGACCATGGTCCTCATCCTCACCATCGGGTTCATGTTTAAGAGATTCGACATGTTTGTCGATATTACCCTGGCTTATGCCGTGCTCAACTTCATCGGCATCATCGCCATCGCAAAATTTTTAGGAACGGCGAAATCAAAAGAATGATTGCAGATATCCTGGGCATAGCCGCGGTCCTCGGCGGCGCGTTCTTCCTCCTGGTGGGCAGCATCGGCCTGATCAGGCTCCCGGACTTTTATACGCGGAATCACGCCACGGGCAAAAGCGACACACTCGGCATCATGCTCGTGCTTTTCGGACTGATATTGATCGAGGGCTTCACCCTCAACAGCGCCAAACTGTTATTCATCCTTATCTTTGTCTTTCTCACGAACCCAACGGGCACGCACGCCCTGGCCAATGCGGCCTGGCACTATGGCTTGAAGCCCTGGTTCAAGAAAAGCACGGCCCAGGGAGATTCCTGATGCACTGGCAGATAGAACTGCTTCTCTTTATTTTCCTGATCGTTACGGCGCTGATTTCTCTGCACGTGAAAGACCTCCTGACGGCCGTTGTTACCTTGAGCGCCTTCAGTTTCATTTCCGCCCTGATCTATGTCGTCATGGGGGCGATTGACGTAGGTTTCACCGAAGCCGTGGTCGGCGGGGGCGTAACGGGCATCTTTTTCGTGGTGTTGATCTTTCAGACTTCCCGGAGGAGTGCCGATTGAAGCTGCTCAACTACATCCTGCTAATCTCTCTCGGCGCTTTGCTGATCTATGCTTCCACGGGACTTCCCAACCGCGGCGATGCCGACGCACCGATGCACCGGGACAAAAGCCTCGCCGGCTCGCCGGGGGCGGCGGCGCACTATATTCGCAACCCTTACAAAGATGCCAATACACCGAACATGGTCACGGTGATCCTGGCGGATTACCGTGGTTATGACACCTTGGGCGAAGAAACGGTCATCCTGACCGCCGGGCTCATCTGTTACCTTATCCTGCGCAGGCGGAAAGACAATGTTGCCGGCAAGAAAAAGAAAGCTTAGTAAGTTGGAAGTTGCGGCAAGCGACTTCGATAACGCACTTATCCCGGTTATCGGGATTAGGGAGAAGAGCGGGAAATGTTAAAATACAAGCACAATCCGATCATCGTGCTGGTGAGCCGCGCGGTGTGCCCTTATATCATGCTCTTCGGCCTCTATATCATCTTTCACGGGCATTACAGCCCCGGCGGCGGTTTCCAGGGAGGAACGGTGCTGGCGGCGGCTTTGCTGCTGATGCGTCTGGCCGCGGGCAGCGACATTGCCCAACTGCAATTCAAGAGGATCCTGGCCACGCCGCTGGGTTCGATCGGCGTGCTGATCTATTTCGGCACGGGCTTGTTAGCCATGCTTTCGGGAGGTCAATTCCTGAATTACCAGTTCCTCCCCTTTGCCGGTTTTACCGCCCCCGAGCTGCGTTCCCTGGGCATCCTGATGGTGGAAATCGGGGTGGGTCTCGCCGTGATGGCGATTCTCGTTGCCATCTATGACGACCTATTGGAGGGATACCACCCCCATGACTGATTTTATTCTGGGCCATTACGCCTACTGGGTAATCATCGTGCTGCTGCTCATCGGCCTTTACGGCATGATCATGAAGAGGAATCTCGCCAAGAAATTGATCGGCATGACCATCTTCCAGGTGGCTATCATCATGTTTTATGTGGCCAGCGCCTCGAAATGGGGGGCCACGGTCCCCGTCATAGACCCGTCCCTCGGGGCTCTCGATCCGGCCAAGTATATCAGCCCTTTGCAGCACTGCCTGATGCTCACGGCCATTGTTGTGGGCGTGGCGACCAGCGGCGTAGCTTTCGCGCTCGTCATTACCATTTACCGGCACTATCGGACCCTGGATGAAAAAACGCTCCTGGAACGGATGAAATCGTGATGCTCAACAACTCACCGGCCCTGATCCCGCTGCTGCTTCTGTCCACGGCCATTTCCATCCCTGTCCTGGCCATAAAAAAGACCCGGTTGGCCTATCCGATAGCCCTGGCGGCGTCCCTGTCGGCCGTGCTCCTTTCCTTCTACAATATTTCCCGGGTCTGGTCGGACGGTGCGATACCTTACCACTTCGGCGGCTGGCTCCCTCCCATCGGCATCCAATACCTCCTGGATCCCCTGTCCGCCTTTGTCACCCTGGCGTTGAACGTGGTGGCCTTCGTCGTGCTCTGTCATGCCGGCGCCGTGGTCGACAGGGAGCTTCCCGGACGCGAGGTGCCCTATTATGCCCTGGCGCTCCTCCTGCTGTGCGGCGCCAACGGCATGATTTTAACGGGCGATGTTTTCAACCTCTATGTCTTCCTGGAAATCTTTTCCCTCGCCGGTTACGGCCTGATCGGCATCGGTGAAAAGCAGGCCTCCGTCGCCTCCTTTCGCTATTTGATCATGGGTACGGTGGGGGCTTCCTTTTACCTGCTGGGGGTTGGTTTCATCTACATGGTCACGGGATCGCTGAACATGGCTGATCTGCGCAACATCCTCCCCCTCGTGGCCGGCAACCCGGCCGTGATCGTGGGTCTCGCCCTGATCGTGATCGGCCTGGGGATAAAGATGGCCCTGTTCCCTCTCCACGGCTGGCTGCCCGATTCCTACACCTATGCAGCTTCCACTTCCTCGGCGCTCATCGCCCCCTTGGGGACGAAAGTTGCCGCCTATGTCATGATCCGCATCTTGTTCTTCGTCTTCGACGCGCAGTATGTAAGCCGCACTCTGCCCATTACGGACTTGATCGCCTGGCTGGCCGCCATCGGCATCATCTACGGTTCGGTGATGGCCATTGCCCAAAAGGAAATGAAGCGGATGCTTGCCTACAGCAGTGTTGCCCAGATCAGCTACATCGGCTTGGGGATCGGCCTGGCCAACCCCCTGGGCTTCATAGGCGCCGTGCTCCATATCATGAATCATGCCTTCATGAAGGGGGCGCTCTTTCTCGTGGCTGCCAATCTGAGAAACAATTCCGGCCATTCGGATATCGCGAGGCTCGATGCCTCCTTCCGGAAAAAGCTGCCCTGGAGCATGGCCGCCTTCACCTTAGCCGCCCTTTCCATGATCGGACTTCCCCCAACGGCTGGTTTTTTCAGCAAGTGGTACCTGGCCCTGGCCGCCATCGACAAGGGGAAATGGCTGTTTCTGGCGGTCATCCTGGTGAGCAGCCTGTTAAATGCCGTCTATTTCTTCAGGATACTGGAAAAGGTTTATCTGATACCAGCGGCAGGCCAAGGGGATGGGAAGGACCTGCAATCCCAGGCCAAGGGTTCCCTGCTGGGGGAGGAAAAATGGTCCCTCATGGTGCCGGCCCTGGTCCTCTCCTTCTCTTTGCTCCTCCTTGGCTTAGGGAATGCAACGCTCGTGAAAAACGTCATTCAACGGATCATTCCCTTGGGAATGTGACAAACAGGCAATTATGACTTACTCAGAAACATACCTTTCAGCTCTGCCTTTTTATGCCGTGCTCGCCTCACTGGCCGCCGTGCCCCTGATCCTCATGAGTTCGCGGCATCCCAATCTGCGCGAGTTCTGGACCGTTGCGGCCAGTATCTTAAAATTCACCCTGGTCCTGCTGCTCTTGCCCGGCACCCTGGCCGGCCGGACGGCCGCCTTCACCTTCTGGGAGATATCGCCGGGCATCAACCTGGCACTGAAGGCGGACCCCTTGGGCGTCTTTTTCGCCCTGATCGCTTCGGGATTATGGATTCTGACCTCCCTTTATTCCATCGGCTATGTCCGCGGCCTGGAGGAACATAAACAGACCCGCTACTTCGCCAGTTTTGCCGTCTGTCTTTCCGCCACGATAGGTGTCGCCTTTGCCGCCAACCTGCTGACCTTCATCATTTTTTACGAGCTCCTGACCATTGCCACCTACCCCTTGGTCATCCACAAGGAAACAAAAATCGCCATCGGGGCGGGCCGGAAGTACCTGGCCTACACTCTGACGGCAGGCGTGCTGCTGATCGCCGCGGCCGCCTGGACCTACCAGATCACCGGCACCCTGGACTTCAAGGCCGGCGGCCTGTTTCCCGCCGGCGCCTATTCCCCGACGGCCATGCTGGCGCTCTTTCTCCTTTTCCTGGGCGGCGTCGGGGTAAAGGCCGCCATCATGCCTCTGCACAGCTGGCTGCCGGCCGCCATGGTGGCCCCGACGCCCGTGAGCGCCCTGCTCCATGCCGTGGCGGTGGTCAAATCGGGCGTCTTCGGCGTAGTGCGGGTCGTGGGCTTCGTCTTCGGTCCGGAGTTGATGCGTCAGTTTAGCCTGAACAGCCTTTTGGCCGTCCTGGCCGGCGGCACCGTGATCCTGGCTTCCCTGCTTGCCTTCCGTCAGGACAACTTAAAGTACCGGCTGGCCTACTCCACGGTGGGGCACCTTTCCTATATCGCCCTGGGCGCGGCCTTGCTTTCCCCGGCTTCGCTCATCGGAGGATTGATGCACATCGCCAACCATGCCACGATGAAGATCACCCTGTTTTTCTGCGCCGGCGCCATTTATGTCAATCTCCACAAAGAAAAAATCAGCGAACTGGACGGCATCGGCCGGACCATGCCCTGGACGATGGGCGCCTTCACCCTGGGCGCCATGGGCCTGGCAGGCATTCCGCCGCTCAACGGCTTCATCAGCAAATGGCAGCTCGGGCTGGGTTCCCTGCAGGCCGGTGAGACTCTGCCCCTGGTTATCCTGATCGTGAGCGGGCTGCTCAATGCCGGATATTTTGCGCCCATTATTTACCGTGCTTTTCTGAAGGAGGCCCCGGTCGCCTATACACAGGGGGAAGCTTCCCCGGCCATGGTCGTGCCCATCATGATTACGGCGCTTCTTTCCCTGCTCCTCGGCCTCAATCCCGATCTGTTCTTTAACTTCTATCGCCTCGCTTCGCTGATCAGCGGCAGCATCCTGGGAGGTGTCACGCCATGAAAAACTGGCCCCTGTCCTTGCTGGCCTTGACGGCCCTTGTTTCGCTGCTCGCCGGCTTCATCGGACCCCATGACGGCGCCCACGCGGGGTGGTGGAACAGCATCCCCGCTTTCTTCGCCCTGCTGGGCTTTTTGGGCTGCCTGTTAATCATCCTCTTTGCCAAGGCCCTGGGCAAATTCCTTCTGCAGAGAAAGGAGGATTACTACCATGCCGATTGAAGCAAATATTCCTCCGGCTCTGATCATGCTCGCTGGCGCCCTGCTCCTGCCCATGGCGCCGCGCCAGGTCCGGTCCTGGCTTACCCTCTTGTTTCCGCTCCTGGGCCTGCTCCTCATCTGGACGATGCCTGCGGGCCAACATCTGACCATGGAGTTGATGGGTTACCAGCTCATCCTGGGCAAAGTCGATAGTCTGAGCAGGGTCTTCGGGATAATTTTTGCGCTCATTACCTTGATCGGCTGCCTCTTTGCCCTCCATGTAAAAGAAACAGGCCAGCAGGCGGCCTCCCTCCTTTATGCCGCCGGTGCACTGGGGGTGACCTTTGCCGGCGACTTCCTCACCCTCTTCGTCTTTTGGGAATTGATGGCTGTGGCTTCCACCTACCTGATCTGGGCCCGGGGCACTAGGAAAGCACAGCACGCCGGCATGCGCTATCTGCTCATCCATCTCCTCGGCGGGGGGTTGCTGCTGGCGGGCATCCTGACCAGGGCGGGAGAAACGGGCGGCATCGCCATCGCGCAACTCGCTGCCTCCGGTTCTCTTTCGTCATGGCTGATTTTGGCGGGCGTGGCCCTGAACGCTGCCGTTATCCCCCTGCATGCCTGGCTTCCCGATGCCTATCCCCAGGCAACAGTGACGGGGGCTGTTTTCCTCAGCGCCCTGACCACCAAAACCGCTGTTTACGTCTTGTTGAGGGTCTTCCCGGGTTGGGAGGTCCTGCTCATTATGGGCGTGCTCATGACCCTCTACGGCGTGGTCTTTGCCGTTCTGGCAAACGATATCCGGGAGATCTTGTCCTATCACATCATCAGTCAGGTGGGCTATATGGTGGCGGGCGCGGGCATCGGCACGGAGCTCGCCGTCAACGGCGCCACGGCCCACGCCTTTAGTCACATCCTGTACAAGGCGCTCCTGTTCATGGGCGCCGGGGCCGTACTCCAGAGCACGGGCAAGAGCAAGCTGACGGAACTCGGGGGGTTGGGGAAAAACCAGCCCCTGGTCTTCTGGCTTTATATGATCGGCGCCTTTTCGATCTCCGGTTTCCCCCTCTTCAATGGCTTCGTCAGCAAGTCCATGGTCGTGGCGGCCGCGGGCGAGGCGCATTACAACACCGCCATGCTACTGATGCTGCTGGCTTCCGTGGGAACTTTTCTGTCCGTGGGTTTAAAGCTGCCTTACTTTACCTGGTACGGGACCAGCCGGAATTTATCCCCCGCTCCCCTGCCCCGCAATATGTATCTGGCCATGGCGGCGGCCGCGTTTTTCTGCCTCTTCCACGGCCTCGTGCCCGGCCAGTTATATGACATGCTTCCCCACCCGGTGAGTTATGCGCCCTATAACTACCCGCATCTGGTGGAAACGGCCCAAATCCTGATCTTTACCTTCGCCGCTTTTTGGTTCTACCGGCAGGAACTGGCGGGCAAGGCCGGGATTACCCTGGATGTGGACTGGTTTTACCGCCGGCCGGCAGACTGGGCACGGCGGGTCTTTCTGGAGGGTACGGAAAATGTCTTTAACCGGGTGGAGACATATACCGTGAACGGGGCCAGCAGACTTGTCCTCTTCAGCAAAAATCCGCTCCTCCCCTTCGCCCCGGCACCAGGCCAAAAAGAATACAGCCCCGATGCCTACCGGCCCTCCCTGCAAACTTTGATCTTAGCGGCGATGTGCGGCTTTATCCTGGTGAGCCTCTGGGCGTTCTTGGCGGGCAGGTAGCTCCCCCTCGGGGTCGGTAGCGGGATTGGTAGCGACTCTTGGCAATTTCGAACCCGATCACGATTCCGATAGCGATGCCGATGTTTCTCTAATCGCCAAGATTTGTTGGACCATACCGTTCCCGCAGTTGCTTCTTGGCGATCTTTCCCGAGCCGGTCTTCGGCAACAACTCCAGAAAATCGATGGCCTTCGGCGCCTTGTACCGGGCGATCCGTTCCTTGCAGAAGGCGATGAGTTCTTCCGCCGTGGCCGCACAGCCCTGTTTCAGCACCACGATCCCCTGCACCGCTTCGCCCCATTTCTCATCGGGCACCCCCACGACGGCGCACTCCAGCACGGCCGGGTGCATATAAAGGACATGTTCCACCTCCGTGGAGTACACGTTCTCGCCGCCCGTGATGATCATGTCCTTGCGCCGATCGACAATCGTCACATAGCCTTCCGCGTCCATGCAGGCCATATCGCCCGTGGCGAGCCAGCCATCCCGGAAGGTCTGGGCGGTTTCTTCGGGCAGATTCCAGTAGCCCGGCGTGACCGTATCGCCCCGGACAACGATCTCGCCCACTTCCCGCTCATCCCGCCTTATCTCACCACCGGCATCGTTTAGCACCTTAAGCTCGACAGCGATGAATTCCCGGCCCGTCTTGGCCTTGAAGCGCAGCTGCTCCTCCGGGGTGAGACGGCGCAGATGCTCCTTCAAGAGGGAAAGGGTCAGATAGGGACTGGTCTCCGTCATGCCGTAGGTCTGGATGTAATCGCACTTGAAGGTCGCCACGATCTTTCGCACAACCTCGGGCGCAATGGGCGCCCCCCCGCTCAGGAGCACCCGCAGGCGGCTGTAATCGAATTTGCCGACATCGGGATGATTTATCAGCATATTGAGCATCGTCGGGATGAGATTGGTCAGGGTCACCCCTTCCCTTTCCATGGCCGCCAGGACGGCTGGGGGAGCGAATTCCGGGACGAGCACATGGGTGCCGCCTACCCAGGTCATCGCCCAGGTCGCCCAGGCATCGGCCAGGTGAAAAAGCGGGGCCGCATGCAGCCACACGTCCCGGTCCGTAAGGTTTAATTCCGCAATGGCGCCCAGGCTATGGACGGTCACATTCTTGTGGGTAAGGATCACCCCTTTGGGCCGGCCGGTGGTGCCGCTGGTATAGTAGAGCTGGGCAATGTCTGCCTCGCCCAGAGCTTCGGAAGGGCCGGGCGAAGCCCCGGAAAGGAGATCTTCGTAGTACACGTCCCGGTGCTCCCCGGGCCCGCCGCGGCCTCCCTCGCCCGTCCAGACGATTTTCTCCACCTGCGGCAGGGCACCACCCAGCGACGCGACCAGGGGCCGGAAAGAGGGATCGGCAATCAGTATCCTGGCCCCGGCATCCTGGAGGATGAAGGCCAGTTCCCGGGCGGCCAGCCGGTGGTTGAGCGGCACGGAGACGGCCCCGATCCAGGCCAGGGCGTAATAGGCTTCCAGAAAATAATGGCAGTTGGGATGGAGAATGGCAATCCGGTCGCCCCGCTCGACTCCGGCGGCACGGAGCCAAGCGGCAAAACCGGTCAGACGGGTGAAAAATTCCTCATAGGTGAAGCGCCGGCTGCCGCAGAGCACCGCCTCTTTGTGGGGAAAGAGTTTGCAGGCCTTCTTCAGGGTATCTGTCAGGAGCAATCGCATCCCTCTCGCGGTCGGTATCGGTATCGGTATCGCTATCGCTTTCGACTCTTTTCGATCCCGATGCCGATGTTTCTCAAATCCCCCGCCTTAATCCCCTTCAACACCGGGGAAAAACAAGTACCCCCTGGGAAAAACCTTCCGTCTCCTCCCCCTTTGGAAAAGGGGGCCGGGGAGATTCGCTATTAAAGGGCTATCTCTTTCAGATCCACGCTGATCTTGAGCTTTGCTTCCGTGACGGCCTGGATCTCCTCGGGCGTATAGCCGGGCGCCACCTCGCGCAACACCAGACCGTCGCTCGTCACGTCCATGACCGCCAGATCCGTCACGATCATATTGACCACCCGGCGGGCCGTGACGGGCAGGAGGCAGTCCTTCAGGACCTTGCTTTTGCCCTTCTTGGTGGTGTGGGTCAGCATGGCAATCAGGCACTTGGTATGGCCCACGATATCCATGGCCCCGCCGATGATGGGACATTCACCGGGCAATAGCCAGTTGGCGATGTCGCCTTTCTCCGAAACCTCAAAAGCACCCAGCACGGAAAGATCGATATGGCCGCCCCGGAGCATGGTGAAGGCCTCGACACTGGAAAAACAGGCCGCCCCCGGGACGAGGGACAGCGGTCTTCTGCCCAACCCCATCAGGTCGCGATCCCTTTGGGCTGGCTCGGCCACCGTGCCCACTCCTAGGACACCGTGCTCGATGTGCATCATAGCATGGACGCCTTCGGGTATGTAATTGGCCACGGGAAAGGGCATGCCCGCGCCCAGATTGACGCAGTAGCCGTCCTGGATCTCCCTGGCCACGCGGCGGCACATCTCCTCTTCCGTCAAGGGACGTTTAGAATCTTGGCCCATAGTATCCTCCTTTGACAATGCGATCCACATAGATCCCCGACGTATGGATCTCGTTAGGGCTGAGACTGCCGACCCCGACGATATTTTCCACCTCGGCGATGACCACCTTGGCTGCCGTGGCCATGGTGGGATTGAAGTTTTGTCCCGTGTAGCGGTACTGCAAGTTGCCCCATCTGTCGGCCACAAAGGCCTTGATAAAGGCAAAATCGGCCTTCAGGGGCGGTTCAAAGACGCAGGTCTTCCCGTCGATGACCCTTTTTTCCTTTTTGTCCGCCAGGACGGTCTCCGCGCCGACATCGGTATAGAAGCCGAACAGGCCGTTGCCGCCGTGCCGGATCCGCTCCACGAAAATACCCTGGGAACAGACCTCGAACTCCAGCTCGCCGGCCTTGAATTGCCGGATGAATTCCTGGTTCCAGGCGTGGTAGGAGCCGATGAATTTCCGGACCTGCTTCCCTTTGATGAGGGGATGGCAGCCATAGATGATGCCGTCCCGGTCATTGCCCGGATCACTGGCCAGGGCTGTGATATTTTTCGTCCCCTTCTCCACCAGGGCCCGGATCAGGTTTTCCGGATCACCCGTAGGTCCCCAGCCGCCAAACATAATCGTCGCCCCATCGCAGACATCTGCGATGGCATCTGCGCAGCTCTCATAAATCTTGTTGGTCGCCATGCGTTTTTCCTTTCTCCTTTAATCGTTGCGCTCCAGGACCATCACCCCGGCCATCGCCGCCGGTCCTCCCAGACAATGGGCCAGCCCCCGGCGGGCATTCTTCACCTGCCGTTTATCCGCTTTTTCCTGAAGCTGCTGTATGACCTCATAAACCATCCGGATGCCCGAAGCCCCTAGCGGATGGCCGAAGGCCTTGAGTCCGCCGTCGGTATTCACGGGCAGGTCCCCGCCCAGGGAGGTGACCCCTTCTTCGATAAGCTTCCATCCCTCGCCCCGGGGGGCAAAACCGAGATCCTCGTAGTTGAGGATCTCGGTGATCGTAAAGCAGTCATGGCACTCGGCGATATCGATTTCGTGCCGCGGATCCTTTATCCCCGCCTGTTCATAGGCCATCCGGGCCGCCTCCTGGGTGACCTTGAAATCCAGGAAGGAAAAATCTGGATCGAAGATGTTCCGTTCCGTGCCCACGGCAAAGCCGATGCCCGCCACCTTGACGAAGTTGGCGTTGAAATTCTTCGCCATATCCGCCCGGGTGACGATAGCCGCGGCCGCGCCGTCGCAGCTCGCCGTGGCATCGAGCACAGAGAGGGGTTCCGACACCCAGGGTGACTTGAACACGTCTTCCAGGGTAATTTCCCGCTGCATATAGGCTTTGGGGCTGAGCGTGCCGTTATGGTGGTTTTTTACGGCCACCTTGGCCAGGATCTCCCGCCCGATGCCGTATTCGTGGAAATAACGGTGGGCGCAGCTGGCAAAGAAACTGGGTGCTGTCCGGCCCTTGCCGATCAGGGGATGGCCGTCGGTGCGGTTAGAGAGCATGAGGCTCCGGGAGCCGGCATCGCGCATCTTCTCCACGCCCACGGCGAGCACCACGTCAAAGGCGCCCGAGGCCACGGCCAGGCAGGCGTTCCGCAGAGCGTCGATGCCCGTGGCACAGATATTGGAGACGAGCGTCACCGGCTTGTAGAGGAAACCGAGGGCCTCGGCCAGGGGAGAGGCGATGTTGCGCTCTCCCGCAATCCAGGGACGATAGGAACCGAGCCAGGCAGCATCCACATCCTTTAGTTCCACGCCCGCATCGGCGCAGGCCTCGAAGGTGGCATCCACCACCAGGTCGGACCAGCTCTTGGTAAAATGCTCGCCGAATTTGGTACATCCCACGCCGATGATGGCGACTTCTTCTTTCATTGAACCCATGTGTCTACCTCCCTATGGCCGGTCTTGCTTTCCAGAAATAATTGGGCAGATTCTGCCCGTCATGCAGCTTGCGGAAACTGAGTTCCACTTCCAGGCCGATGCACATATCCTCGGGATTCACATCCGTCACCTGGCAGAAGAGCCGCCCGCCCCCTTCCAGATCGACCGCGGCCAGCGACTCCGGCGGGTCAGGGTTGAGGTAGAGATAATCATTGGTGTAGGTATAGACCTTCCCGCGCCGGCCAAGCTTGAAATCAGCCATCTGATCCTTGGCACTGCAGGAGTGGCAGATCCGGCGGCGCGGGAAACTGATCTTGCCGCACTTGGTGCACTTGACCCCGTAGAGTTTCAGATTCTGTTTTTCCTCCCGCCAGAGTAAGGCCGTGGAGGTGAAGGCGTCATAGGAACTCTCCCCGATGATGTCCCGGTAGTTTAAATATTTTGCGTAGCTGCTCATGGGCCGCTGCCGTTTCAGGAACTCCGGCACGCCCCGGCAGGCCGACGCCTGGGAGATATTTTCCGTAACCTGGAAGAGCATCGCCTCGGCCCCGTCGCCATAGCCCGCCACCACCAGTTTGTCCCCTGCCTTGGCCTTGGCGAGCACCGCCGCGAGACTCAAAAATACCTGGGCATTGCCTGTGTCGCCGATGTTCTTAAGGAGACCGTCGGCCAGCTGCGTGTCCGCATTGAAACCGGCCTTGCGTGCCAGGCGGGTCGCCAGGCGGGCATTGGGGGCATAAAGGATGACTTTGGTCACGTCGGCTGCGGCCAGACCCGCCTTCTTCAGGAGACCCTGCAGGGCCTCGTTCATGAGCGGCATGTACCCGTAGTCATCGGAAAAACGCCCATCGCCCACCTGCACGAAGGGATCGTTCTCGCGGCGCCAGAAATGGGGAAAATTGGCCTGCACCGCAAAATGCGCCTCCAGGGTGGCCAGGACATTTTCCTGTCCCATGAGCAGGGCTGCGGCGCCATCGCCGAAGGCCGCCTCTTCCCCCGAGGCCGGCGTCGCCATGCGCCGGTCGCTCGCCACGACCAGGGCCGTGTCGCCCGCGGGGCGGCCCGTAAGCGCGCTCGCCGCCATCCCCAGGGCTGTGAGTCCGCCCCGCAGACTGCCGCTCACGTCCGTTACCAGGGCCGAACGCCCGGCCTCCAGGACAGCCGCCAACAGGCTTGCCGCCTGCTTCTCCCGGAAGGGAGAGCTGGCACTGGCAAAAAGCAGGGCCTTCAGTTTCTCACCGGGAACGGCGCTGCCGAAACTGCGGGCATAATTGTCCAGACATTCCAGAGAAGCATCTACGCCCATGGTCAGGGCATCCTCATCATACTGAGCCACCGCCCTTCCCCCGCTGCCGGCCCGTCCGCCCGTGGCCTGGGCGATAACCTCGCGGGCCAGGCGGTAAGCAGGCACATAGACTCCAAAAGCTGAGATTCCGATCACTTCGCTCACCTCACAAAAAATGTTAAAAGTTAAAAGTCAAAAGTCAAAAAAACCCAACCCTTCAATACATACCGATCGCTTTTTCCTTTTTCCTTTTCACTTTTTACTTGTTTTCAAACGGACAGGCCGCCACCATGGCGTTCACATCTTCGGCGCGAATGGCGTACCGGAGCAGGAACTCCTCATCGGACATGTCGGGGCCCGCCCCCATCTGCCGGCGCAGCTCTTCCAGGGAGGGCTGGGGGAATTCCTCGGCCATCATCTTCTTCACCTTGGGAAAGCTCCTGATCTTGTCCAGGACATTGGGATCGATCGGGACCGGCGAAGGGCCGAAATACCCGGCCACATATTCCATGACGCCGTTCGAGACCACTTTATACCGCTCGCCGGACATGATATTCATCGTTGCCTGGCTGCCCACCATTTGCGAAAGGGGCGTCACCATGATCGGCCATCCCAGTTCCTTGCGCACCCGGGTGATCTCTTCCATGACCTCGGGCAGCCGGTCTTCCATCTTCCCTTCCTTGAGCTGACGCTTCATGGTGCTGACCATGCCGCCGGGCAATTGATGCTCATAGATGGACATGTCGTACTCGAAGGGCACGCCCCGGGGCTTGCCGGTCTTTTTGGCCACCTCTTCCAGATAGGCGGCCATGGCGGCCAGGGCTTCGTAATTGATCTGGGCGGTATATCCCATATATTTAATGTTATTAAGGATGTTGTAAATGGAAGGCTGGGCCGTGCCATTGGCGACAGGCGGCACGCCGGTGTGCAGGATGTGGACGCCCTGCCGGATCGCTTCGAGATAAACCAGGGGCGCCAGTCCCGTGTTGCAGTGGGAGTGGATCTCCAGCGTCTTGCCGTTCAGATGGGCCTGGATAGCCGGCACCAGCGTCTTGATGCGCTCGGGCGTCAGGAGCCCGCCCTGGTCTTTGATGTAGACCGTGTCCACCGAGGGATCACTGGTCACTTCCTGGGTCAGGCGGCCGTAGAATTCATCCGTATGGACAGGGCTCAGTGAAAAGGACAGGGCAATCACCGTTTCCTCGATGCCCGCCGCCTTGCACATGCGCGACACATTGAGCAGCGATGAGGCCTCATGGGCCGCGTCGAGGATCCAGATCCGCCGGATGCCGTTGGCCGCCATGCGCTGCATAACCAGGGACAGGATGGAATCGGGAGTGCGCTTGAACCCGATGAAGCGCCGGCTCGTGGTCCCGAAACTCAAGGGGGTGTTCGGCATCGCCTTGACGGCCTGGCGCACCCGCTCCCAGGGATTTTCCCGGTGGTAGCGCACGGCCGTTTCCATGCCGGAATTGCTGAGCAGTTCCACGGAGCGGAAACCCACCCGATCGACATCCGGACCAATGGCCTGGATATCGCCCGTCATGATGCCCGTCGCATCCCAGAGGCTCTGGTTGCCGTCCCTGAGGCTCGTGTCAATAAACTGTATTTCTTGCATTTCTTTCTCCTTGTGATCAGAATAAAAAGGGCAAAGGAACAAGAACGATTTGTGCGTTCGCACAGGAAGACATATTCACATACATGATATGCAGTGTTTTAGCGGTATTTTAGCTATCATAATTCCCAAAAGAAGGCAACGGGGTTTTTTTGGCATTGCCTTCCGTAAGATCTGATGTAAAGCGCCCGCCAAATGATTTGACTTATGTTCATTTAATTGCTATGTTCACTACCAATGAACACATGAATTAAGCGAACACAATATGGTTAGAGACAAGAATAATACAGAAGCGGACATCCTGCAGCGCGCTTTCGCTACACTCCAGAAGATGACCCCTTTGGGTGTAGAAATCAAGACGATAGCCCAAGAGCCGGCCTTAGCAAACGGATTAAGACCGGACAGAGTGGTGCGCATGGTGTTACCCGGCAAGGAACTAAAGTACTGCGCCGAAATCAGGGCTAATCTTACAAAAGCTCAGGCGCTTTTGCTACTTGTGCACAGGGAGAAGCTGCCCTGCCCGCTTCTCTTAATCGCCCGGCATGTGAATACAGAGATGGCGGAAGAATTACGGAAAAACGGCCTCGAATTTATTGACACGGCTGGTAACGCATATATCAATCAACCCCCAGTCTACATTTTCATCAAAGGTAACAAGACGCCACCGATCGCCGCACCGTTGCCTCCCACGAGGGCTTTCCGGACAGCCGGGCTCAGGGTGATTTTCGGCTTCCTCCGCAACCCCGGCTTGGAAAACAAGACCTATCGGGAAATCGCGGCAGCCGTCGGCGTAGCCCTCGGCACCGTCGACTGGATTATAAGGGAACTTAAGGAATTGGGCTTCCTCCTAGACATGGGAAAGGCCGGTTTTAAGCTGATTCGGAAGGAGGCCCTCTTGCAGCGCTGGGTGACTGCCTATCCCGAGCAGTTGCGACCGAAGCAGCTTCTGGGCCGCTACCGGGGACAGCAAGGATGGTGGCAGCAAAAGAAGCTGGACCCGCAGAAGGCACAGTGGGGCGGCGAAGTTGCAGCCGCTAGACTCACACAATACCTGAAACCGGAACTAATAATTATCTATACGACTGCTCAGGAACTCAATAATTTCTTGTTGGCAAATCGTTTAAAAAAGGATTTGACAGGAGATGTGGAAATACTGGAACGTTTCTGGCACCCCCTGGAGGTGCAGCCAAACGAGGACCTTGTACACCCGGTCCTTGTATATGCGGACCTTCTGGCCACGGGAAATCAACGCAACTTGGAAACGGCAAAAATAATCTATGAGCAACATATCATTCGACTTATCCGGGAAGATTGATGAGCAGACAGTAGCTGCTCTATCTGCTTTGAAGAGGATCGCCGATTCTCTGGAAATTCCCTTCTTTGTTGTCGGAGCCACGGCGAGGGATTTCCTTCTCAAGCACTGCTATGGTATCGAACCGCCGCGAATAACGAGGGACATCGATCTTGGGGTGGAAGTTGCCAGTTGGGACCAGTTCGGTAAACTTGCAGATGCCCTGACAGCCTCGGGGGAATTCATGCGCGACAGGCGGGAACAACAGCGGTTCCACCGTGATCACGTCCTCATTGATATTGTGCCTTTTGGCCCCATTACAGACGAAACCAAAAGAATCTCCAGGCCTCCGGAGCACGAGATTTTTATGAACATGATGGGTTTTCGCGAGGCGTATCAATACTCCGTCATGGTTCGGATAAGCGCGGAGCCTGAGATAAGCATCAAACTGCCGACGCTACCCGGATTGGCACTCATGAAGCTGATATCATGGAATGAAAAATACCCAGAACGTCAGAAAGATGCCGAGGATCTCCTGCTGATTATGCTGAAATACGAAGAGGCTGGTAACTTCGAACGACTCTACGATAGTGCCCAGGCTTTCCTTCAGGAAGAAAATTTCGATAACAGACTTGCCGGTATCAGGCTTCTTGGGCATGACATGGCAAAAATAGCAGACCCGGAAACATTGGCGGCTGTGAGGAAAATCTTAGACGCCGAAACGGGGAAAGGCACTCATCACCGACTGATTATTCACATGATAGGAGGATCGGCCCGAATTGACACCAGATTCGACGAGGCTCTTAATTACCTTGAAAAATTGAAAAAGGGATTTGAGCTTTAGAGGTATTTATCATGCAAAGAGCAGAAGCCCTTAAGGGAGAAAAATTTCTCGACGTGATTAAGAAGATCGAGAGCATGACCTCTTCCCAGCAGCGGTTCATTCAGGAAATGCTGTCGCAGCACAAGCAGGCACCCGCTTTGCCCAAAAAACGAATTCTGAAAAAGAGCTTCGGATTGTGGGCGGACCGCGGGGATATCAAGAGTAGCGCGGATTATGTGAATCAGTTGCGCGGCGAGTGGCAAGCGCCCCTCTCTTCATCTCCGTCATCAGTCGAAGCAAAATCCTCTCGGCGCCAGAAAAGGGGAAGATGAAATAATCCGACCCCTTTTCGATATCTTGACTTCCGTTGATGTTGAGTTGGCAGTAGCCGACGGGGCGGGGCGAATATCTAACGGGGCCACGACGAGGGCCCCGTCTCCTTTTCGCCAGGTTTCAATCTACCCGGAAGGGTTTGGCCAGGATCTCCAGGACCCGGAAATCAAAGAAATTGCTCGCATGGGAGGGCATCACGACGATGGCGCAATCCGCCCCTTTCCCCCGGGGGGAAGTGCCTCCTACGGCAATGGTCTTTTCCAGTGGGATGACCCCGCCGTCGGCGGCCATGATCGCACACTCGATGGCGACCTTCATGCCATGCCCGAAAAGGGACTTCAAACTCTCGGCCAGGAATTCCGTATGGGAGATTCCGGAAAACTTCGCGCTGATGCTTCGGTCGATCCCGGACAGGACATGGGTTTGCCTGAGCACGGTGCAGCCCAGCTCTTCCAGTTCCTTGAGGATCTCGCGATTGAAATCCCAGACGCCCGGCCTGTTCCTTCCGGGATGGGAAGAGACGACAACGAGATTTACGTCCTGTGCCAAACGCTTCGCGAACTTGAGCCCCGTTGCCCCGAGAGAGCTCGCCACGACGAGGTGCTTGATGTCCCCTTCTTTCAGCCGCTCCGCAACCACGTCAATGACGGCTTCCGTGTTCTCTTTCCCGCTCCGCTCAAAGTAAACAATTTTTTTGCCGATCATCTCTTCCTCCTTTTGTCCTTTACAATTTCTCATGGGGCGAAAAAAATAATTTGTCAACAGGTTTTTTTTTTGCCATAAGAGGTACCTAAACCCCGATAAATGGGACCAGTAAAGTGAGGATGGATATGGAAAAAAAGAACATTTTGTTCGGTTATCGAGGAAAGCTCCTGTGTTCCTTTGACTTCCTGAGGGACATGGCGATCATCGACTACCGGGAAGGGCCATTGAGAATCACACCGGAGCTTCTCAAGCAGTCCAATCCGCACATCCTGGCCGGCATCGGGTTCCAGAAAGTGGCTGGCCCCTACGCGGTGACGAAAGAGCTGCTGGAGGCCTGCGAGCATCTGGAGTTCATTCAACTCTTCGGCATGGGATATGACAATATCGACCTGGTTGCGGCCACGGAGCGGGGCGTCCTCGTGGCCAATGTGGGCGGCGTGGGCATTTCCTCGCAGTCCGTGGCCGAACTGGCCTGGGCGCACATCCTGGCCCTGGCTCGGAGAATGGCTCAGGTGGATGCGGGCATGAGGTCCGGCGAGTTACTGCCTGCCGGAAGATTCGGCGCCCATGAGGAGCCGGACTTGTCGTACTATCGGGGGGGACCGGTGCTGAACGGCAAGACCCTGGGCGTCATCGGGCTGGGGAAAATCGGCAAGCGCAGCGCTCTCATCGGCCGGCTCGGATTTAACATGCGGGTCCTGGCCTATAGTCCCCATGTGGAGCCGACGGATGCCGAGATGATCGGCGTCCAGTTGGTCGACCTGGACAGGCTCCTGAAAGAATCTGATGTCATTGCCGTCCACGCTTCCTTGTCTGCCCATAACGCGGGCCTGATCGGGGAGCGGGAGTTTGGCCTGATGAAGAGGACGGCGATGATCGTCAACGTGGCCCGGGGCGCCATCATCGACATGGCGGCCCTGGCCAAGGCCCTGGAAGAAGGCCGGATTTACGGGGCCGGGATAGACGCCTGGCCAACGGAGCCTCCGGATACTGAGGAAGCGTGGCTGCAAAGTCTTCTCAAATCCGACCGCACGAGCCTGACCCATCACGTGGGTTCTCTGCAGGAAGCGCTGATTGAGAGGCAAAAGGCGGGCTTTGAAAACATGGCCCGCTTCTGCCGGGGAGAAAAACCCTTTTGGGTTGTGAATCCCGCAAATTCACGTTGACAAAGGGGTAAATAAGCTCTATAAGTCACTATCATGACAAAGGTATTTTTCGCTAAGAACCCGCTGGCCCTATCGGCCCGGATGATCCTTACCAAATCAGGTCTCCGCGCAGGAAGCATCGGCATAATTAGGCCTCCCCACTGAGGAGGCCTGATGGCGGGGTAGTGTTTGAAATTAACAAACAAGAATCAATCCCATCCGTTATCAGAGCTTCTGGTAACGGATTTTTTTATTAAAGGGGGAAGCGGTTTATGACAGCAACGGACGTATTCATCTACGATACCACCTTACGGGACGGCACCCAGGGGGAACAGATCAACTTCACAGCGGAAGAAAAGTTGCGCATTGCCCAGCGGCTGGACGATATCGGCTTTCACTATATTGAAGGAGGCTGGCCGGGTTCCAATCCCAGGGACATGCGTTTCTTCGAACTGGCAAAAGTTACGCCCCTGAAGCACGCCCGTCTGGCCGCCTTCGGCAGTACCAGAAAGCCCTTCATCAAGCCGGAAGATTGTCCGAACCTGCAGGCCATTCTCGCCGCGGATACACCGACGGCGACTATTTTCGGAAAGTCCTGGGACCTCCATGTCCGGGAAGTCCTGGAAATCCCCCTGGAGGAAAATATCGCCATGGTCGGCGACACCGTTGCCTTTCTCAAAGGAAAGGGGAAAGAGGTAATCTTCGATGCGGAACATTTCTTCGACGGCTACAAGAACAACGCCCCCTATGCCCTGCAGGTCGTAGAAAAGGCCGCCGCCGCGAGCGCAGACTGGATCGTCCTTTGCGATACCAATGGCGGCAGCATGTCCCATGAGATCGCGGAGATCATCGCCGCGGTCGCGGCCCGGATTCCCCTGGCGCGCCTCGGCATTCATACCCACAATGATGCGGGCCTGGCCGTGGCCAATACGCTTACGGCGGCCCGCGCCGGCGTCCGCATGGTGCAGGGAACGGTCAACGGCTTTGGGGAGCGTTGCGGAAACGCGGACCTGATCAGCATCATTTGCAACCTCCAGTTGAAGATGGGGCAGAAGTGCCTCGCCGACGGGCAACTGGCGCAGATCGCCAAACTGGCCCACTATGTAAGCGATGTCGCCAATGTCCCTCCCCTGAACTCCAGCCCCTATGTCGGGCGCAGCGCCTTTGCCCACAAGGGGGGGGTCCATGTCAGCGCCATTACCAAAACCGCCCGGGCCTATGAACATGTCCGGCCGGAACTGGTGGGAAACCAGCAGCGGGTGCTGGTCTCGGATCTGGCAGGAAAAAGCAACATCGAATACAAGGCCCGGGAAATGGGCATCGATCTGGGCACGGACGAGCTTATCAGCCGCAAGATCGTTGCGGAAATAAAGACCATGGAAGACAAGGGGTATCAGTTCGATGCAGCGGAAGGATCGCTCGCCCTGTTGATCAAGAAGATCACGGGTGAATTCCAGGACCCCTTTCAGTTGGAGAGTTTCCAGGTCATCAACACCAAAACGGACGGCAGGCATTCCCAGTGCCACGCCACGGTGAAGATCTCCGTGGGCGACGAGGAAGAGCTGACCGCGGCGGAAGGCAACGGTCCCATCAATGCCCTCGACCATGCCTTGCGGAAGGCCTTGACAAAATTTTATCCCCAGATCTGGGAGATGCACCTCGTTGATTTTAAGGTCAGGATCATCGAGGGCAGCGAAGGGACCGCCGCCAACGTCAGGGTCTTGCTTGATTCCCGGGATGACAGCGACCTCTGGAGCACGATCGGCGTCTCGACCAACGTTATCGACGCCAGTTGGCATGCCCTGGTGGACAGCATCCAGTACAAGTTGAGCAAGGATAATCTGAATAAACATAGTCGGCAGGTGCGGAGTTAAGTGGATAAGAAGTTCATTGCCATACAGCGCCGTTTCTGATAAAGTGTCATGATAAAGGCAAGTTATTAGCGGTCTCACGATAATATCGTCATGCCGGACTTGATCCGGCATCCAGAAAACGCACTGGATTCCGGCTTTCGCCGGAATGACGGTGTAAAGACAATTATGAGACCGTTAATAATCGCCCTACGGGACCGACGGAAACGGAAGATGAACTATCATGTTGCTATCCATCCACAGCCAAAACCCTCAGATGCGGCTGATCGCGAAGGCCGTGGAGGTCCTCAAGGACGGCGGGCTGGTCATTTATCCGACCGACACGGTCTATGGCCTCGGGTGTGCGCTTTTCAGCAAAAAGGGTATTGAAAGGATCTACGAGATAAAGAGCCGCAATAAAAAACAGCCCTTGAGCTTTGTCTGCGCCGATCTCAAAGATATCAGCCGTTATGCACGGGTAACGGACTTTGCCTACAAGACCATGAGGCGCCTGCTGCCCGGCCCGTATACGTTTATCCTGGAGGCATCACGATTAGTGCCGAAGATCATCCTTCCCAAGAGGCAAACCAGCGGCATCAGGGTCCCGGACAACTCCATCTGTCTTTCTCTAGTAAAAGAGCTTGGTCAACCCATCATCAGCAGCAGCGTAAAGAATGAAGAGGGCGAATATTTAAGCGATCCCCGGGAGATCGAAGAGAAATTCCGGAACCGCGTGGATGTGGTCATCGACGGCGGCATCCTGACCCCCGAACCATCCACCATCATCAGTCTCATCGACGACCAGGTGGAGATCGTCAGAGCCGGCAAAGGCGACATCAAGGACTTCTTATAAATTATGAGGGAAATCATGAAACAGGAAATGCTCATCAACTCTGTCCACCGGGAACAGAAACGGATGGCCACGGTGGAAAACGGCAAACTGATCGAATTCGATATCCAAATGTCCTTCAAAGAGCCGATCACCGGTAACATCTACAAGGGGGTGGTTCTGAAAGTGGAACGGGGGCTGCAGGCCGCCTTCGTAAACTTCGGGGTCCGTAAGGACGGCTTCCTTCCCCTGCGGGATGTAAGCCCGGACTACTTTACGGAGCAAGGGGGCAAGAACGGGCCGGCCAGACCGGTATTAAAACCGGGGCAGGAGATCCTGGTCCAGGTCCTCCGGGAGGTAAGCGGCCAGAAGGGGGCGCTGCTCACGGCCTACATCTCCCTGCCCGGACGCTACCTCGTCCTCTTGCCGAATAAAGAGAGCAGCGGCGTCTCCCGCAAGATCGAGGACGAGGTTGATCGCAAGCGGTTGAAGGAGATTGTGGAGCAGATTAAAAAAGAGGAAGGCATCGGGTTTATCGTCCGCACCGCCGGCATGAGCCGGACAAAACAGGAACTGTCGCGCGACTATCAGCATCTGTCGCGCTTATGGCAAGAGATACAGAAAAAAGCAAAATCCGTCCCGGCGCCGGCGCTCATCTACCAGGAAAGTGATTTCGGCGTCCGGACCCTGCGCGACTATTTCACCCCGGAAATTGCGGAGATCTGGGTGGACGATCCGGAAACATTCAAGATCATGCGCGCTTACTGCAAGGCAGTGGCCCCCCGAAACTTGAAGATGATCAAGCTTTATAAGGAAAAGACCCCCATCTTCGACAAATACAACCTGGAAGAGCAGATCCGCACCATCTACCTGGAACGGGTGACCCTGAAATCGGGTGGCTATATCATTGTCAAACCCACGGAAGCCATGATCACGATCGATGTCAATTCCGGCAAGGCTTCGAACAAGAGAAACGTGGAGGAAACCGCCTTCAAGACCAATCTCGAAGCCGCCGAGGAAATAGCCCGGCAACTCCGCTTGCGCGACTTGGGGGGGCTGATTGCCATCGATTTTATCGACATGATGGACCGGAAAAACATTGCGGAGGTCGAAAAAACCTTTAAGAAAGCCTTGAGCGTCGACCGGGCGAGAATTCAGCTGGCCCGCATCTCTAAATTCGGCATCCTGGAACTTTCCCGGCAGAAAAAACACTCGACGATCCAGGAAATCAGCTACATCAACTGTCCCTACTGCCACGGCAGCGGCATCAGGCCGTCCCTGGAATACACGGCCCTGAGCGCCTTCCGGAAGATGGAATCCCAGGCCGTCAAGGGAAACTTCTCCAGTCTCAAGGTATCGCTGCCGGCGGAAGTGGCCAACTATCTGCTCAACCAGAAGAGAAACGAGATCTGCCGGCTCGAATCGGACTATGAAATGGCCATCAATATCGCTTCGGTTCCCGACATGGCCTGGGATGCCGTGTCCGTCGAGACCATGGCAAGAAAAATGGTCATCTCCAAGGAAGTGCCGGAAGAACCGGAAGAAGCTGAAGAAGCATGGGAAACAGAAGAGGGTGAGGAGAGCAAGGAGGCGGAAGCGCTGGCCGCCGCCCCGGAAGCAGGCCCGGAAGCTCCGAAAAAGAAATCCCGCCGGAGGAAGAGACACAGACGGAAGAAAGGCGGGGCCTTCGAGCAGGCCATGGCCGGTACGGAAGCGTCCCCCTTTGCAGAAACTGTTACGGAAGGGGAAGAGGTTTTTGAGACGATTGCCGAAGGGACAATCGAGGTGGAAGCCGATGCCGCACCCCCACCGGTGATTGAAGAGACAATCCCCGTCGCGGAGGAGGTTGCCGGACCGGAAGAAAAGGGCGAGGAAGTCGCCGCCGAACCTGCCCGCAAGAAGAGACGCCCCTACACACGGCGGAAGAAGAAAAAGACGGAAGCGGAAGAACCGTCTTCACCGGAGGGAGAGTAAAAGCAAAGGCACAGAGTGGCAGAGTGGCAAAGGCACAAAACAAAGGCACAGAGTGGCAGAGTGGCAAAGGCACAAAGATAAAAAAGGTACATTAAACTTTGTGCCTCTGTGCCCCTGTCCCTTTGTGCCTCTCTAAAAACTTTGTGCCTTTGTGCCTCTGCCACTTTGATCTCCTCAGGCAGGTGCCCCTGTCCCTTTGTGCCTCTCTATCTATTTCCTCCCAATTCCTTGGAACGCAGGGTGGCCGCTTCCACCGCCCCCATGAGGGTCGCCCTGATCCGACCTTTTTCCAGGGCCATCAACCCGGCAATCGTCGTGCCCCCCGGCGAGGTAACCATGTCCTTCAGTTCCGCAGGGTGCTTGTCGCCCTGCAGGCAGAGTTTGGCCGCCCCGAGCATGGTCTGGGCCGCAAGCTTCAGGGCGATATCGCGGCTCAAGCCCATGCGGACGCCCCCATCCGTGAGCGCCTCGATAATGACAAAACCATAGGCGGGACCGCTGCCGCTTAAGCCCGTGACGGCATCCATCAACTCTTCCTTCAATAAGACGGTGATCCCCAGAGACCGGAAAATCTGGTCGGCCAAGGACAGATCCTCCTCAGTGGCGTTTTTTCCACCGGCCAGGGCCGCTGCCCCTTCCCCGATAAGGGCCGGGGTGTTGGGCATGACGCGGACAACGCGCACGCCCTCCCGGAGATGGTCTTCGATAAAGCCTGTGGGGATGCCCGCCGCGATCGAAATGACCAGTTTTTTTCCGTCGAGGGCCGGATTTATCTCCGCCAGCACACTCGCCATGTCCTGTGGTTTAATGGCGAGAATTATCACCTGGGACGCCCGTACCGCCTTGAGGTTGTCCGTAGTTGCCCCGATCCCATAGGTCTCCTTCAACCTCTTCAGGCTCTCCTGAACTTTGTCGGCCACGGTGACGTCACGGGCTGCCGCCAACTTGTTGGTGACAATGCCGCCGATGATGACCCCGCCCATCTTGCCGCCGCCGATAACACCGATCTTTTTCCCCTCTAACATCCCTTCCTCCTCACAGTTCAAATTGCATTCATTTCTCAGGCTTCCCCGGAAGCCGCCCGCAGGCGGCAGTCTTCCACTATCTCGCGGGGTATCAGCTTCCCTCGATGATCTCCCGCACCCGGTTCAGTTCTTCCCGTGTATCCACTTCCACGGAATCATGGAGTGTTTCCACCACCTTGATCCGATAGCCATGTTCCAGGGCCCGCAGTTGTTCGAGGGCCTCCAGTTTTTCCAACTGGCCCTGGGGCAGGCGGGTAAAGGCATCCAGAAAGTCCTTCCGGTAGGCGTAGATACCGTGGTGCTTGTAATAGGAAGCCTCTTGCCCCCTGTCCCGCACATAGGGAATGGTGGCGCGGGAAAAATAGAGGGCAAAATGGTCGCTGTCAAAGACCACCTTGACCGCATTGGGGTGGGTAATCTCCTCTTCCCGGATGATCCGGTAGATCAGGGTCGCCATGGGCAGGGCCGGATCGGTCAGAAGCGGACGCACCACCTCGTCGATCTGGGCAGGTACGAAGAGGGGTTGATCGCCCTGGATATTCACCACCACGTCCTCGCCGGCCAGGCCGAGCCCAGACACAGCCTCGGCAATCCGGTCCGTGCCGGAATGGTGCTCGGGAGAGGTCAGCACCGCCCGGCCGCCGAATTTCTCCACCGCCGCAAAGATCCGCTCGTCATCCGTGGCCACGGCGGCGTAGGAAAGGAGCGGGGATTGCATGACCCTTTCGTAGACGTGCTGGATCATAGGCTTGCCGCAGAGGTCCGCCAGGGGCTTGCCGCTAAACCGCGAGGATTGATAGCGGGAGGGAATGATGCAGACGACCTTCATGTAACATCCTCTTAACTAAAGATAGGGATCGGCCTTTTCCAGGTACTCGACCACATAATCACGTACCGCCTCTTCGAGGGCCCGGAAGGCCAAGGGGCAGCCGGCATGGCGGAGTTTGTCCATCTTCGCCTCCGTGAAGTACTGATACTGGTCGCGGACGGCCGGGGGCATCGCGATGTATTCGATGACCGGCTTCATTTTGAGCGCGGAAAAAACAGCGCCGATCAGATCATTCCAGGTCCGCGCCCGGCCGGTGCCGAGATTGAAGATCCCGTTTACCTCGCGATTCTTCAGGAGCCACCAGAGTACCTCCACACAGTCCTTCACATAGACGAAATCCCGCATTTGCTCCCCATCGCCATAGGACCGATGATAGGACTGAAAAAGGCGGACCCCGCCCCGCTCTCTGATCTGCTGCACGGCCTTATAGACGACGCTTACCATGTCATCTTTGTGGTATTCATTCGGACCGAAGACATTGAAGAATTTGATCCCCGCGATCCGTTGCTCTGCGCCGTGCTTCAGTGCCCAGAGGTCGAAGAGCTGCTTTGAGTAACCGTACATATTGATCGGCTGGAGCCTTTCGGTCACGCTGTGCTCGTCCGAAAAGCCCTGGGCGCCATCGCCGTAGGTCGCCGCCGAACTGGCATAGATGAACCGCACCCCATGGGCCATGGCCCATTCGGCAAGCCGCTGGGTGTAGCGGTAGTTGTTCTCCAGCAGGTAGTCGGCATCCCGTTCCGTCGTGGAAGAACAGGCTCCCATGTGGATCAGAGCCCGGACATTGAAGGGCAAGCGATCTTCCCTGATCATTCGCAAGAATTCGTCTTTATGGAGGTAATCGGCGTATTGCCTCTTCACCAGGTTCTTCCACTTGGCAGACTGGCCGAGTTCATCGACGATGATGATATCGTCGATCCCTTCGCTATTGAGTTTCCAGACAAAGGCGCTGCCGATAAACCCAGCGCCGCCGGTAACCACGATCATGTTAAATCTCCCTTAACTGCTCAGGTTCAAAGTGGCAAAGGCACAGAGGCACAGAGATAGAAAAAAATAAACGCCCAACTAAGTTGCCAGGCCCCAAAAATAATGAACTTCATAAGTTATAAATGAACAGTCCAAAAAACTTTGTGCCTTTGTGCCTTTGCCGCTCTGTCCCTCTTCCCTTAGTGCCTCTGCCCCTCTGTGCCTGCCCTTTTCCTTATATTTCTTCCGCTGCCTTGGCGATCCCCTGCTGCAGGGCGGCAATCCTCTCCTCGGACATTTTGACCTGTATGGCCATCACGAGGGTCCGGCCCAGGATGTCCTCGGCCTGGGGGATGTCCTCCCGCCGGTAGACGACCTTCCCCTTGTAACTGGGATCGGTAAAGGGGTATTTCCGGGAATTGGCCGTGGAACGGGCCAGAAAATGTTCCCAGTTCGGGACATAATGCCAGAGGTTGTCCTTGTAGCGGACCGTATCGACCTTCTGGCTAGCCAGGGCCTTCTGAAAGGCCTTGGTCTTGTCTTCCGCAGGCAGATTGAAGGCCAGGAAGGTGGCTGTATCTCCCCCGGGATCGGGAATTTCCCGGAACTTGACACCCGGCACGGCCCGCAGGGCTTCCTTGATCCGCTCCTTGTTCTTTCTCTGCTCGGCCACGATGTAATCTAGCTTCCGCAGTTGGGCAAGCCCCAGGGCCCCCTGGATCTCGTTCATCCGGTAATTGAAACCGAGGATGGTGCGGCCGTCGAGGGCCCGGTTCGCGGCCTGATGATCGTGGCCGTGGTCATGGTACCATTCGGCCCGGTCGGCGAATTCCTTGTTGTCCGTCAGGACCATGCCCCCTTCGCCGGTCGTCACGGTCTTCACGTAGTCGAAGCTGAAGATCCCCATGTCGCCGAAGGTGCCGAGTTTCTTTCCCTGAAAGCCGGCGCCGCAACCCTGGGCGTTATCTTCCAGTACCAGGAGATTGTGCTGCCGCGCCACGGCCATGATCCGGTCGATCCGGGCCGGGGCCCCGCACATGTGGACAGGAATCACCGCCTTGGTATAGGGGGTAAGCTTACGGGTGATATCTTCGGGGTCCAGTCCCAGGGAAGCGTCGATATCCGCCATGACCGGGATGGCGCCCACCTCGAGGACCGCCTCATAGGTGGCCAGAAAAGTAAAGGCGGGGACGATTACCTCGTCTCCCGGACCAACGTTCAGGGCTGTAAGGGCCACCTTGAGGGCTGCCGAGCCCGAGGTCACGCCCAGGGCGTACCGGCTGCCGCAGTACCGGGCAAAGGCCTCCTCGAATTCCCGGCACTTGAAGACGCCCTTCCGCTCCTGATCGAAATTATATCTGATGAGGATGCCCGTCTCCAGGACCTCCATAACTTCCTTGATTTCTTCCTTGCCAATCATTTCCGCACCGGCCATAAATCCTCCTGTCTTTGGGGCGGAGCCCCCATGTGTTGAGTGCTGAGTGTTGGGTGTTGAGTTAAGGTACCTCTTTTTGTCTTCACGCAAAACTGCGAAATAGAGGGGCGCCAGTCCCCTATTTCACAACGCTTCTTCGTAAATCCCGATCGCCTGCTCCATGGTCACCTTGCGGGGGTTGTTTTCCAGGGGCCGCGCCACCGTCATGGCCACCCGGGCCAGGGCAGGAAAATCACTCTCCGAGATATGGAAATCGCTGAGTTTTTCTTTAATGCCGCAATCCTCGATCAGCGCCTCCACGGCCTCCAGGGCTAGATAGGCGGCCTCGCGGAGCGGCAGGTCGTCCGTCACCTCGCCCATGGCCTCGGCAATCACGGTATATTTCTCCAGGGCTGCCGGTAGGTTGAAGTTCATGACGGGCAGGAGCATGATCGTATTGGCCAGGCCATGGGGGATGCCGTATTGTCCACCCAGGGGATAAGAAAGGGAATGCACGGCCGTCACGCCGGCGTTGGCGAGTCCCAGACCGGCATAGAGGCTCCCCAGGAGCATCTTCTCCCGGGCCTCCCGGTTGCCGCCGTCATGGACGCAGGTCCGGAGGTTCTCCGCGATCAGTTGGATTGCCTCCAGGGAGAGCAGCTCGCTCATGGGCGAAGCATTGAGCGAGGTATAGGATTCGATGGCGTGGCAAAGCGCGTCGAGACCAGTTGTCGCCGTCGCCTGCGGGGGAAGGCTCAGGGTAAGCTCGGGATCGAGCAGGGCCAGATCGGCGTAAAGATAGGGGCTGTTCATCCCCTCTTTTTTCTTCAAGTCCCGGCGGATGAAAACAGCCGTAAAGGTCACCTCGCTCCCCGTTCCCGCCGTGGTGGGGACCATGATCGTGGGCAAGCCCGGTCCGGGAACCTTGTTCAAGCCAAGATAATCCACGGCCTTCCCTTTATTGGCGGCCAGCACGGCCACGGCCTTGGCTACATCCATGGAACTGCCACCGCCGATGCCGATGACGCAATCGCATTTCTTCTTCAGTGCCAGTTTCGCCCCCTCATCGGCCAGCTCCAAAGGGGGCTCCGGCACGACCTTGTCGAAAAAGTCAACCCCGAGGCCATCCTGCTTAAGCAGCTGGCTGATCCGCTCCCGGTAGCCCGCCGCCGCTAAATTCTTGTCCAGAACGACCAGGGGATGCCGCGCCTTTAGTTCCTGCACATGTTGCGCAAGATCGGCAAAAGAACCGTTTCCGAAGAGGATTTTCTTTGCTCCCGTGTAGGAAAAACTCTTGATCATCGCTTCGTCCTCCCTTATTTTTCCGCTGCCAGCCGCGGCGGAATCTCTCGTCTAATAAGCAGCCAGGCAGGGAAAGTCAAGCATTTTTACGGCCCTGTTCCCCATACCAGGCGAGTTGCCGGCAAATGCCACGGATGATCTTCACCTCCCGGGCCTGCAGTTTCACCCGGGAAAAGAAACGCCGGATATGGAGCATCCAGTAATCGGGGTTCTCCGGATTGAGGAAGCCTACCTGTTGCAGGACTTCCTTGATCTGGTCATGCATCCCCTCCAGCTCCGCCACCGTGGCCAGCTTGGGTGTAAAGGACGGCAGCTCTCTTTCGGCCACAAATAATTCGTAACAGATGATCATCACGGCATGGGAAAGGTTGAGGGATTTGAACTCCGCCGTGGGAATGTTCACCACGAGATCGCAGAAGTGGAGGTCCGCGTTCGTGAGTCCCCGGTCTTCCGCACCGAAGAGGAGGGCCACAGGGTTGTTCTGCGAGATGTCGACAAGCTCGGCGGCCATCTGCCGCGGCGTGATGGCCGGCCCCCGGACCGACCCCATCCGCGCCGTCATGCCGACCACGGTGCGGAATCCTCCCAGCGCGTCCTCCAGGCGGTCGCAGTACCGGATGTTATCCACCAGGTCGGCCGCCACATGAGTCGCCATCTGTTTCATTTCCTCGGCCGGAAAGGGACGGTCGGAGACCACACAGAGCTTCTCCACGCCCATATTGCGCGCACCCCTGGCCACGGCCCCGATGTTTCCCGCATATTTGGGCCTGTTCAGGACAATGGTGATATTTTCCCTGGCAACCTGCATTTTACGCCTTTTCTCCGGAAAGGTGCGCTACCTGGATGTTTTCCGCACTCTCGGGAACAACCTTTCCGAGGGTGTCTATAGCACGGGGTGGGAAATAATGCAAAAAACCGGATAAAGAAAAAAATTGCATGGAAAGGAAAACAATGTTAATTTTCCACAGCATACAAGATTTATCTGAAAGGAGAAGGAAATGTACCAGAAAGTCATGGTCCCGTTGGACGGTTCAGCATTGGCCGAGTGCGTGCTTCCCCATGTGGAGGCCTTTCTGCAGTCAGGGGTGGTAAAAACCGTCGTCTTCATCCGCGTCGTGGAACCAATGCCGCTCATGCTCTATGGCGAATCGGTCGAGACCTTCCCTGTATCCGGCCAGGGTGAATACTTTGCCGACAAGGGTGAATTCTGGGACAAGGTGGAAGATGACCGCAAAGCAGCGGCCGCCGAGTATCTGGATAAGGTAACCAGCAACCTGCAACAGTACGGAACGCAGATCCAAAAAGAAGTGCTCGCCGGCAGGGTCGCCGATACGCTCGTTAACTATGCCGACAATAACAACGTCGATTTGGCGCTCATTGCCACGCACGGTCGCTCCGGTGTGAGCCGGTGGATCATGGGAAGCGTGGCGGACCGCCTGCTGCACTCTTCCCGCAGCCCCGTGCTGATCGTGCGGGCTGAGAGCTGTGCACCGGCCGGCAAGGCCTGACTTTCTACCACAAAAATGTCGCCCTGGCAGCCGGGGAAGGGAATCCCTCTCAATCCCCCTTCCCCAAAGGGACAGCGTCATGATTTAATCTCGCCGGCCCGAAGTTTTAGTTCCCTTTTTTTCATAGCCACCAGCAAGGCCGTGACCGCGGCCTGGGTCATGCCCGGGATGCGCTCCGCCTGGCCGATCGTGGCCGGCATGACCCGGCAGAGTTTCCCTTGCAGCTCATTGGAAAGACCGGGAATGTCCGCATAATCCATGTCCCCGGGTATCTTCCTCCCTTCCATTTCCTTCATCCTGCCGACGGCTTCCTGCTGCCTTTTGATATAGCCCTCGTATTTGGCCTCGATCTCGATCTCTTTCTTTACCAGGGGATCGGCCAGCGGTTCCCAGCCGGGAAAGACTTGCAGGTCGTCGTAGCCGATCTCGTTCCTTTTCAACAGCTGGTAGAGGCTCGCCGGGTTCTTGAGGGGCACGGAACCCATGGCGGTCAGGGTGTTGTTGACCTCCTCCTGGGGGTAGACCTTGGCGGACTCCAGCCTAGCGATGCCTTCCGCAATCGAATGAAGCTGCGCCTGCATCTTTTCATGGTGCTTCCGCTCGATAAGCCCCAGCTCCCGGCCCCGGCCCATGAGGCGCAGGGCCGCATTGTCCTCCCGCAGAAGGAGGCGGTACTCGGCCCGGGAGGTAAACATCCGGTAGGGTTCATCCACCCCCTTGGTCACCAGATCATCCATCAACACGCCCAGATAGGCCTCTGACCGATCCAGGATAAAGGGTTCCCGCCCCTGGACGGCCGAGGCCGCGTTGATGCCCGCCCAGAGGCCCTGGGCCGCCGCCTCTTCGTAGCCCGAGGTGCCGTTGATCTGGCCGGCGAGGTAGAGCCCGGCCACCAGCTTTGTTTCCAGGGTAAGTTTGAGCTGCGTGGGCTGGACGAAGTCATATTCGATGGCATAGGCCGGCCGCATGATCTCGGCGGCCCTGAGGCCGGGGACGCTGTGGACGATCTCTTCCTGGATCTCCAGGGGCAGGCTGTTGCCCAGGCCCTTGGCGTAGACCTCTTCCGTGGCCAGTCCTTCAAACTCCAGCACCACGGGATGCTTGTCCCGCGCAAAGCGCATGACCTTGTCCTCGAGAGAGGGGCAGTAACGGGCGCCGATCCCCTTGATGGCGCCGGAATAGAGGGGCGAGAGGCCGATGTTTTCCCGCAGCAGGCGATGGGTTTCCTCCGTCGTATAGCCGAAATAGGAAGGCAGGCACTCCGGGCGCAGGCTTTCCGTCCGGAAGGAGAAAGGCTGCGGCAGAGGGTCGCTGTCCTGGCGCGCCAGGCAGGAAAAATCGATGCTCGCGGCCCGCAGGCGGGGAGGCGTGCCCGTTTTCATCCGGCCCATCTCGAAGCCCAGTCCACGCAGGTCCTCGGCGAGGGTGTGGGAGGCAATCTCCCCGGCCCGGCCGGCAGGGTAGCGCACCGTGCCGATATGGATCAGGCCGTTGAGAAAGGTGCCCGTCGTGACGATCACCTGCTTGCCGCCGTAGAAAAAGCCTGTGTTGTCGGTGACGCCGGCCATCCGCCCGCCTTCGACGATCAGTCGCTCGACCAGGCCCTGGCGGATGTGCAGCCTTTTTTCCTTCTCCAGGACGGTTTTCATGGCCAGCCGGTAGAGCTGTTTATCGCACTGGGCCCGGGATGATTGCACGGCCGGCCCTTTGGAGGCATTGAGCATCCGAAAGTGGGTGGTCGAGGCATCGGCGATGCGGCCCATCTCGCCGCCCAGGGCATCGAGTTCCTTGACCAGTTGCCCCTTAGCCAGACCGCCGATGGCCGGGTTGCAGGACATGAGGGCGATGGAGTCCAGGTTGATATTAAAAAGCAGTGTCTCACAGCCCATCCGCGCCGCAGCCAGGGCCGCTTCGCAGCCCGCATGTCCCCCGCCCACCACAATCACATCGTAAAGTTTAGACAAATTTCACAGTCTCCGAAAATGACACCTCTTAAAAAATCAGCAAAAGTCCGTCATTGCGAGGGCCTAGCCCGAAGCAATCCCACGCCATTGCCACCGGATTGCTTCGTCGGCCTACGGCCTTCTCGCAATGACAACCCAAAGGGACTTTTTTCGAGCCCCAAAATAATTACACTGTTACACTTGCAGTTCCCGCCTCAATCTACTATCATCCTCCCGCAAATTCAAGAGAAGGAAATAGTTTTGACAAGACCGGAATTCTGGAACAACACCAAGAGGTATTACGACTTAAAGAGCTACTGGCGGAACCTTTTCGGTTGCAAGGTCTATAAACTGCAGATCGATGCCGGTTTTACCTGCCCGAACCGGGATGGCGCCATCGCCACGGGCGGCTGTCTCTATTGCGACGGCCGGGGCTCCCGGCTGCGCCGGGAAGGAGCCCTGCCCTCGGTGGGCGAGCAGGTTCGAGGCGGACAGTCTTACTACCGCAAGCAGCGGCAGGCGGGGAAATTCATCGCCTATTTCCAAACCTTTACGAACACCTACGGACCCGTTGCGCAGCTGAAGGCGCTCTACGATGAGGCCCTGGCCGAAGAGGATGTGCTCGGCCTTTCCGTGGGCACGCGTCCCGATTGCCTGGGCGACGACGTCCTGGATCTGCTGCGGGACTACGGCACGCGCTTCCACGTCTGGCTGGAACTCGGGCTCCAGTCCAGCCACGACCGGACCCTGACCCGCATCAACCGGGGGCATGATTATGCCCAATTCGTTTCTGCTGTACAAAGAGCCGCCATCCGCGGCATCCGGATCTGCACTCATATCATCGTGGGATTGCCGGGCGAAAGTCGGCCGGACGTCCTTGCCACGGCCCGTGCCCTGGCGGCCCTCCCCATCGAGGGTATCAAGATCCACCTCCTCCTGGCCCTGGAGGGGACAAGGGTGGGGGAACTATTTAAGCAGGGTCAGGTCCCCCTGTTGGAAAAGGAAGAGTATGTCCAAACAGTCTGCGACGTCCTGGAACTCCTGCCCCCGGACGTGGTCATTCAACGCCTCACGGCCGACGGCTACCGGGACATCTTCCTGGGCCCCGGTTGGGCGGCAAACAAGCTGGCCGTCCTCAATGCCATTGACAGAGAAATGGAAATAAGGGATACTTTTCAGGGAAGTAAATATGAAGGTGAAATATGATCGGCATTATTGACTACCGGGCGGGAAACCTGACCAGCGTGGCCCGGGCATTGCATTATCTGGGCGAGGACTTCCGGATCACCGATGATCCGCAGCTGCTCGCCTTATCGAGTCACATCATCTTCCCCGGTGTCGGGGCCGCAGGCGAGGCCATGGCCAACCTCCGCGAGCGGAAGCTGGACGATTGGATCAGAGCCTGGGCGGCTGAAGGCCGGCCCCTCCTGGGCATCTGCCTGGGCACCCAGGTGATCTTCGAACACAGCGAGGAAAATTCCACAGCCTGCCTCGGGATCGTGCCGGGCCGGGTCAGGCGTTTCCCCGAGGGCATGGCCCTGGACGGACGGCCCCTGAAGATACCCCACATGGGATGGAACCAGGTGCGTTTCACCAGGGAACATCCCGTGTTTCGGGAAATCCCCGCGGAAGCGGAGTTTTACTTCGTCCACTCCTATTACCCGGACCCGGCGGAAGGAAAATGGGTCCTCGGCCAGACCGAATACGGCCAGACCTTCTGTTCCGCCGTGGCCCAAAAAAACCTGGTAGCCGTACAGTTCCACCCGGAAAAGAGCGGCCGTCCGGGCCTGCAGATCCTGGCGAATTTCTGCCATTGGGGAGGCGGGGATGCTGAGTAAGAGGATCATCCCCTGCCTGGACGTACGGAACGGCCAACTGACCAAGGGCGTCAAGTTCCAGGGCAACGTGGATATCGGCGATCCCGTGGCCGTGGCCGAGCAGTACTACACCGAGGGCGCCGACGAGATCGTCTTCTACGACATCACCGCCTCCGCCGAAGGCCGCAACATCATGATCGACGTGGTGCGACGCGTGGCGGAACGGATCTTCATCCCCTTTTCCGTGGGCGGTGGCATCAGGAGCGTCGAGGACATGCGCCAGGTGATCCTGGCGGGGGCCGAGAAGGTGAGCGTCAATTCGGCGGCCGTGGAAAATCCGTCGCTGATCACCGCCGGCGCCAAAGCCTTCGGCAGCCAGTGCATTGTCCTGGGGATGGACGTCAAGAAGGTGGCCCCGGCGCGGACGCCCTCGGGCTACGAGATCGTCATCCAGGGGGGTCGGAAAGACACGGGGATCGATGCGCTCTGGTGGGCACAAGAAGCGGAGCGGCTAGGCGCAGGAGAGATCTGCCTGAATTCCATCGATGCCGATGGCACGCAGAACGGCTATGAGCTTAGCCTTACCTCCCTGATCTCGACCAATGTCCGTATCCCCGTCATCGCCTCGGGCGGCGCGGGCGAACCGCAGCACCTGGCGGAAGTCCTGGATACCGGCCGGGCCGATGCCGCCCTGATCGCCTCCATGGTCCACTACCGGACCTATACGATCCCGGAGATAAAAAAATATCTTGCCGGCCGAGGGATTAAAGTGAGAAACCTCTGGTAGCCGCTTCAACATCCTTGATTATTGGGCCGGTAATTGGTAATTAGTGATTTGTAAATGGTGACAAGTTCGTAAAAAGTCCCTCTTGGCTGTCATTGCGAGCGTAGCGAAGCAATCTCACGATCGTAACCTGTTGATATCAAGAGATTGCTTCGTCACTGCGTTCCTCGCAATGACGGGCTTTCTGACTTTTTACGAGACCGTCAATGGTAACTAATTACTAATCACTAATGACTGATAACTGATTGGAGGAGGATAGGGTGGATAAAAAACGCTATGAACTAAATGTCCAGTTGGCACAGATGCTGAAGGGCGGCGTCATCATGGACGTAACCAATGTGGAGCAGGCCAAGATCGCCGAAGAGGCGGGGGCTGTGGCTGTCATGGCCCTGGAGCGGGTGCCGGCCGATATCCGGAGAGACGGCGGCGTGGCCCGGATGTCCGATCCGGCCATGATCGCCGAGATAAAAAAGTCCGTCACCATACCGGTCATGGCCAAGGCGCGGATCGGCCACTTCGTGGAGGCCCAGATCCTGGAGGCGCTGAGAATCGACTATATCGACGAAAGCGAAGTGCTGACGCCGGCCGATGAAGAGTGCCACATCGACAAGACAAAATTTGCCATCCCCTTCGTCTGCGGCGCCCGCAACCTCGGCGAGGCCTTGCGGCGCATCGGCGAAGGCGCAGCCATGATCCGGACGAAAGGCGAGGCCGGCACGGGAAACGTGGTGGAAGCGGTGCGGCACATGCGGACCATGAACAGGGAAATCCGCCAACTGTCCCAGATGCCTGTGGAAGAAGTGACTGGTTTTGCCAAGACAAACGGCCTGCCCTATGAACTCGCCCTGCAGGTTCGGGAACTGGGCCGCCTGCCCGTGGTGAATTTCGCCGCCGGCGGGATCGCCACGCCGGCCGACGCGGCCCTGATGATGCAGCTGGGCTGCGACGGTATCTTCGTCGGTTCGGGCATCTTCAAGTCGGACAACCCGGCGCTGCGCGCCCGGGCCATCGTCAAGGCGACGGCCTTCTTCAATGACCCGCTGAAGGTTCTGGAGGCATCGATGGGGCTGGGCGAAGCCATGCCGGGCCTCGAGATTTCCGCCATCCCGGAGCAGCAACGGCTGGCCGGCCGAGGCTGGTGAGAAAAGAGTTGTGAAGTTATCGAAAAAGAAAAGCCCGGTCCGCAAGACGATCGGGGTCCTCGCCCTGCAGGGCGGGGTTGTGGAACACATTGATCACCTGGAGCGACTGGGCATCAAGGCGCTCCCTGTCAAGGAAGCGGCCGATTTTGCAGGGCTGGCCGGCCTCATTATCCCCGGTGGCGAAAGCACCTGTCTTTCCCGACTGCTGCGTATCTTTGGCCTGGACGAGGTTATCATGCGGGAATTCCGGCGGGGCCTGAAGATCTGGGGCACCTGTGCCGGGACGATCCTGCTTGCCCGCTCCCTCGTGGGTGAAGCGCCGCACTTGGCCCTGATCGACATCGAAGTGGAGCGCAACTGCTTCGGCAGCCAGTTGGAGAGTTTCGCCTGTGAGGCACTGGTCCCCGCCGTTGCTCCCCAGGCCCTGCCTCTGACCTTCATCCGCGCCCCGAAGATCCTCCGCGTCGGCCCGGGGGTGGAAGTGCTGCTGCAGATAGGCGATTTCATCGCCGCTGCGGAGAGTGCCGAAGTCCTGGTCACGGTTTTTCACCCCGAATTGACGGGATGCATCTCTTTTCATCGTTACTTTGCCCGCAAATGCGGCCTGGAACCTTACGACGAAAGCCAGGTCCCGCCCTTGGATCCCGAGTGGGACAGCAAAAGCTGGACCCGCTTCACCCGCATCGCCTCCTAATCATTTCCAGGCCCAACAGCCTCTCACCTGTCATTGCGAGGGCGCAGCCCGAAGCAATCTCATGCCCATGGCTGCAGATTGCCACGTCGGCCGAGGGCCTCCTCGCAATGACTGTGAAGGGGCGCCGCGCCATGACGGGGGGCATGGTTCGGAAGCCCACAGGGGCCAAAACTTGTCCCTCGATTAGGGGGATTGAGGGGAATTTTTTTAGTCTGTGTCGCCGTGCTCGATGGTCTTACTGAAGGTCAGCTCCGGCCATTGCTTCAGCGTATCCTCCAGCCGCCATTCATTGGCCGCCAGATAGGCGAGGTTGCCCCCCCCGTCGATGGCCAGGTAATCCTTCAGGGACTTCTCGAATTCCTTCAGCCGGCGGCGGTCGGCACCGGTAACCCAGCGGACCGTTGAGAGGTTGACGCTCTCATAGGAAGCCTCCACGCCGTATTCATCCCGGAGACGGGCCATGATCACTTCAAACTGCAACTCGCCTACGGCGCCCAGGATGAAGAAACTGCTGTTCAAGGGGCGGAAGAGTTGCACGGCACCTTCTTCGGAGAGCTGCCGCAACCCCTTTTCCAGCTGCTTCGTCTTCAGAGGATTGTGCAGTCTGACCCGGCGGAAATGTTCCGGGGCAAAGTTGGGGATGCCGGTAAATTTGAGCGGTTCTTTTTCCGTAAAGGTATCGGCGATCTTGATGGTGCCGTGGTTGTGGATGCCGATGATGTCGCCGGGATAGGCCTCCTCCGCGCTGGCCCTGTCCTGGGCCATAAAAACGATGGCATTGTTGATCTGGATATCCTTTCCCAGCCGGTGATGCCGGAGCCGGATTCCCGGATAGTACCGGCCCGAGCAGACCCGCAAAAAGGCGATGCGGTCCCGGTGGGCCGGGTCCATGTTGGCCTGGATCTTAAAGACAAAACCGGAAAATTCCTCCTCGTAGGGGGAAACGAGGCGGGTCGTGGTGGGCCGCACAATCGGGGAAGGCGCCAGCTCCACAAAGGCATCGAGCATCTCCCGGACCCCGAAGTTATTGACGGCGCTGCCGAAAAACACGGGCGTCTGGCTTCCCTTCAGATACTCCTCCCGGTTCCAGGGATTGGCCGCTCCCGCCAGGAGCGCCACATCGCTGCGCAACTCCGCGGCCTGGCTTCCCAGGAGCTCATCGAGGCGCGGGTCCTGAAGATCGGTGATCACGATCCCCTCCTTGATCTTGCCGCTGTGGGTCGGGGAGAAGAGATGCAACTGCCGGCGGTAGAGATCGTAGATGCCTTTAAAGGACTTGCCCATCCCGATGGGCCAGGTCATGGGAACGCACTCGATCTGGAGGGTGTCTTCGATATCGGCAAGCAGATCGAGGGGCTCCAGGCCGTCCCGGTCCAGTTTGTTAATGAAGGTGATGATGGGGGTGTTCCGCAAACGGCAGACCTCCATCAATTTTCGCGTCTGTGTTTCCACACCCTTGCCGCTGTCGATGACCATGAGGGCGCTGTCCACCGCCGTAAGCACCCGGTAGGTATCTTCGGAGAAGTCCTCATGGCCCGGGGTATCGAGCAGGTTTATCTCGTAGCCGCGATAGCTGAAGGTCATAACGGAAGAGGACACGGAGATGCCCCGTTCCCGTTCCATGGCCATCCAGTCGCTGGTTGTATGGCGCGCGGCCCGGCGGGCCTTTACGGCGCCTGCCAGCAGAATCGCCCCGCCAAAGAGGAGGAGTTTCTCCGTCAGGGTCGTCTTACCGGCATCGGGATGGCTGATGATGCCGAAGGTGCGGCGGCGATCGATTTCTTTCTGTAAATTTGTATCCAATTAAAATCCTTAACTAAGTGTTGACCGGGCAAAAAAAAGCGGGCCAAATACTTAAGCCCGTTTTATCCTGAGTGCTTTACGCTCCTCATTCTACCGCTTTCGTCCTCTGTTTTATACAGGAAAGCAAAAAAAACGTCAAGCACGCCTTTGCGCACCTTTACGTCATACCGGCGTAGGCCGCAGCAATCCCGGGGGGCTAGCAAATCTCCCCTGACCCCTCTTTTCCAAAGAGGGGAAAAAAGGACTTCCCCCCCTTTTATCTGTTCTTATTGACAAACTTCCCGGTGGTGCTTAATTTTTATTTATTACTTATAAATAAAAAGGAGGTACAACCATGAAGAGTCCGGCATCCCATTTGCTTTCCTGTCCCGTCGTTTTTATCAGCACCGCCCACGAAGGTCAGCGTGATATCATGATCGCTACAGCCATGTTTGTTTCCGAGAAAGATCCCATCCTCGTAATCAGCGTGGCCAAGGGGCACCTCACGTCCCAGTTGATCGCCAAGTCGGGAGGATTCACCGCCATAGCCGCCTCCGACAGCCAGGAAGATCTCTATGAGCAGTTGCTCGGCCTGCGCAGCCAGACGGGCGACAAGTTCAAGTCCTTGACAATCTCCACTCTTCCGACCGATCCGGCCAAACCCCCGATTCCGAAAGGCGCAGCGGCCTGGTTCGAGTGCAAGACCATCACCAAACAGGAACTGGATAACTACGAAGTAATCATTGCTCGCGTTACGGACTATGAAGACATGGGCAATCCCCCGATGATCTGGCAGAAAGAAGGTCTCTTTTCCGTAAAGACCCTGTAAGAGAGGCAATTCTGGATTCTTGGTTTTGGATTTTGAATTGCACTTGTCATTGCGAGCATCTGACGCCGCTGCTCTGCAGCGGCGTCATTAATGTAAGAAACTCATGCCGTCATTGCGAGGAGGCCACCAGCCGACGAAGCAATCCTGCGGCCAGGTCAACGGAAGTGGAATGGTGGCTACGGCAGTGAGATTGCTTCGCTCGCCATGACAGAGCATTGATTACGCCGGTATGATCAGCAACTGCTTGATTCCCTTGATGAACATTTCCACAGAAACGGTGATCAGCAACATTCCCATCAACCTCGCCAGAGCGATCAGGACGCGGTCCCCGAGCAACCTATGGAGCCAGGGCGAGGTAAGGACGATGAGGCCGGTGGCAAGCCAGGCCAGAAAAAGGGCCATCAGCCATTCCGGCCAGCGGTCCGGTTCGCGGGCCATGAAGAGCAGAATCGTCGCCATGGCCGAAGGTCCGGCAATAGCGGGAACGGCCAGGGGCACGATGAGCGGCTCCGTGTAAATGTCGTTGGCAACGATTTTTTCATGGCCTCCGAAAATCATCTTCACTGCAATGAGAAAGAGGACGATTCCCCCAGCCATGCTGAGCGACGGTTCCGAGATCTGCAGGAGGGCCATCAGATGCCGGCCTCCGAAGAGGAACAGGATGAGGACGCCCAGGGCGATGAGCATCTCGCGCCTGATCACGGCGCCGCGGCGTTCCTCGGGCACATCCTTGAGGACATAGAGAAAAAAGGGCATGTTGCCGAAGGGGTCCAGGACCAGAAAGAGGAGGACTGTGGCGGAAAGGAGAGACATGGCCGGCCTCAGTCCGCCAGCGGCCAAAGCGGCAGGCCGGTGGTCTCGTCCGGGACCCTCTCCAGGGTCGGACCTTCAAAGGCTTCCAGGACGAATTCACAGGCAAAGACCACTGTTCCCGACGCCAGATGGCCGCCATAGGCCTTTCCTTCCCCGTCTGCCAACGTCACATGGGCATGGACCATGGGTTGGCCATCCTTGAGGGAAACATTGCCCACCAGACTGGTAATTTCCAGATGCTGCGCCAATTCCAGGTATCGGTACGCACGCTTTTCCTGGTCGTAAAAACCCAGGCGCGCCCGCTGCACGGCTCCCAGAGCCTCCACACGGCCAAGCCGGATATTTTCCCGGCGGCAGACAGCAGTAAGTTCCTCCAGGACGTCACTGCCGTGGCTGAGTTTGCCCATGAACAGCTCTCGCGACTCGACCTTCTTCACCATCGTCATAGACACCCCCGGTAAATCAAAAAACTGCCATCAAATTTTGATTCTATACTTGCCGGGCGAACAAAGCAATGGTAGATCAAAGTAAAAAAGTAAAGAGGTAAAGCATGCGTATCAGTAGCAAGCGGCAAATCGCCATCCCCAAGAATGTCATGGATGCCTTGAAATTGAAGCCGGGCGACGAAATAGAATTCAGAGTTGATAAAGACACCGCCTATCTTGTCCCGATTACCACTATCAAGGTTCCCCGGGAACAGGCATGGTTCTGGACCGAGGAATGGCAAGAAAAGGAGCATGAGGCAGACGCAGAAATCACCTCGGGAGATTTTTGTGAATTTGAAAGCCTGGAGGCGCTTTTAAAGGATTTGCATGGTAATCATTAGACGGATCAAGGTCTTCCTTAAGGATTTTAAGGATTACCTGGAGCTGCCCAATGACATCAGGGAACGTGTCGACAAGCAATTAATGCGGTTATGTGAAAATCCGCGCCATCCTTCCCTCTGGCTGAAGAAATTGCGGGGTACGGATAAGTTCGAGATTCGTATCAGCAAGGGCTATCGCCTCACTTTGCAGATCGAGAAAGAAATGCTGGAGCTGCTGAGAATCGGCACCCACGATCTGTTGCGCGAAGAAGGCAGACGGCTTCGTTGAGTTTTGAGTTAAGTGTCGGAAGCTTTTTTCACGCAACACGCAAAACTTAGCACTCAACACTCATTTTATATAGGCCTCGTCGCTGAGGTAGTCCGTCGCCGTCAGGGAGTGTTCGGCTTCGGGCATGCCGTAGCGTTCGGCAAAGGCCTGCCATTTCTTCGCTCCCGTTAGCTCGCCGTACCTTTCGTGGCTGACCATTCCGCCCAGGATCTCCTCGGTAAATCTCCCTTCCCGCTTCAGACCTTCCAACACCTCCAGCTGCGCCTGCATGGCCGTATACAGCAGGGTGACGGGAAAGGTGAGGATTTGGAAGCCCAGGTCCACAAAATTCTGAAAGGGCAGCTTGCCTTTGGGGGAATAGGGAGAAAGATGGGTCATGAGGGGTCCGGGAACTTCCCGGACGATGGCCTGCAAGTCCGCCATGCTCTTGCCCGTACAGAGGATCACATCGGCCCCCGCCTCTTTGTAGGCCCGGACCCGGCGGATCTGTTCCTCCAGGTAGCGTCCCTGGCGGTCATACTCCGTATTCAGCACCTGGCTCCGCACGATCAGGACGAAGTCGGGATCCTGGCGGTTGTCCAGGACCGCGTGGATCTTCCCCACCATCTCCTCCCGGGGGATGACGGCGCTGGATATCCCGCCGATCAGCCAGGGGCACTTGATCGGCGTCACCTGGTCGTCGATGTGCATCCCCGCGACCCCCGCGGCTTCCAGTTCCCGCAGGGCGCGCCGCAGATTCAACACGTTTCCGAATCCCGCCTCCCCGTCCACGATGAGGGGCAGATCGATGGCATTGATGATGTTCCGGGCGATCATGACCAGTTCCGGCATGGTCTCCATGCCGTAGTCCGGCTGGGCGAGGAAGCTGGCCGAAAGGCCGTGGGAACTGAGATAGACCGCTTCGTAGCCCGCCTCTTCGATGAGACGGGCCGACAGGGCGTCATGGGCGCCGGGGATCATGATGGGCCGGCCGGTGGCAATGCGGGCCCGCAGTTTCTTTGCCATTGTCATGCTGACCTCTCTTTTCTGCAATCTTCTTTTCGGGGTCGGAATCGGTATCGCTATCGCTTTCGACTTACTACGAAAATAGAGCGAAAAACGTAATAAAATCAACAAAAGCCTATTTTCATGCTTCGTGGTGCCCCACGTGGCATGGGGGTTTATTATGAAAATAGAATTGTCATACCGGCGCCCAATTTGTCATTCCCGCGGAGGCGCATGTGCGCCGTGGCAATCCGACCTGAAAGGTCGTTGCGAGGGCAAAGCCCGTGGCAATCTCATGCCTTATGAGATTGCTTCGTCACTGCGTTCCTCGCAATGACGGGTTAGCGTTAGCCACTAGATTGCCACGTCGGCCGAGGGCCTCCTCGCAATGACAGACGCGGCCGAGGGACCCCTCGCAATGACAGGGGTACCCCATACCCCAGGGCCTTCCTCGGTTCCCCTCTTTGGCAAAGAGGGGTATGGGGAGATTTTTCAAAAGTATTTCACTCAACACTCAACACGTAACACTCAACACAGTAGTTAATTCCGCCCCCGGAAGGTCTTGAGGAAGAGTTTTTCCAACTCCTGATAATTCTGGGCCGTCTCGGGCTTCAGAGCAAAGAATTTGAGGCCCTGGGTGAGCCGCGGCGGATCAGCCGGCACATCGGGCCGCACCGGCACGCGGTGCATGCTGCTGATGACCGTCTGCCCCTCCCGGGAGGTCAGGAACTCGACTAGCAGACGGGCCGCATTGGGGTGCGGCGCGCGAGCAGTGAGCCCCACGCCCACCAGGTTCATGAAGATGGGCTGGACAGGCACCCAGCCGATGGGCGCCTGGCGGGAGATGAATTCCTCCGCCCCATGGGCGTAGCCGTAGACCATCAGCGGGAATTCCCCGGCCGCCGTCAACTGGGTGAGCAGGGTCACACCGGTCCGGTATTGCAGATCCTGAGCGGCCAGCTTCTTCATAAAGGCCATCCCCTTTTCCTGCCCCATGATCTGCAATTGGGCGGCAAACCATTCCCACTTGGAGCCATCCATCCCCATCCGGCCCTTCCAGCGGGGGTGAAGGAGATCCTCATAGGACTTGGGCACATCCTCGGGCTTTACCATCCGGGTGTTGTAGACGATGACTGCCGTAGGGCCGTACAGACCGGTCCAGCAGCCGTGGCGGTCCTTGAAATCTGGACCATAGGCGGCGGCCTCCGGGTTGTCGTATTTTCCCAGGACGCCCCGCAGACGCAGCAGTTCCATCACCATGTCGTTGACCGACACGACGTCCGCCGCGGTGCGCTGGGCCGCGTCTTCCGCCAGCAGGCGGGCCACCAGCCTCTCCTTGGTAATGCGGAAAGACTCCGTGGCGATCCGGGGATACTTCTTCTTGAATTCCCGCAAGATCCGGTCTGTTTCCTGCACGCTCATGGTCGTGTAGTAGACGACCTTGCCCTCTTGCTCGGCCGCCTTGATCGTCTGCGGGCTGGCGGCCTCCACCGGTGCCGGCAGAAGACCGCAGATCATAAAAAACAATAAGATTATTATGTTCATCATCTTTCCCCCTATTGGCAATTGCGAGGAGGTCTTAGGGCCCAACCTCGTCATTGCGAGGAGGCGCTGCGCCGACGAAGCAATCCCGGGGCAATGGCTTCGGCCAGGGGATTGCCACGGCGTCCAAGCGACGCCTCGCAATGACGGAAGGGAATTCAGGCCTCGACCAATTCCCGTTCAAGGTCCTGAATGTTTCCCAAACCGATGATCTCTTCCCGGTCTTTGAAGGACACCATCAGATCACCGCAGCCTTCCGTCCCCCCATCCCGCTTAAGACAGGCCAGCACCTCCATCATCCCCTTGATGGCGGCCCGCTGCGGAACAGAGGCGAAAACCACCGCCTTGAAGCCCATTTTTTCCAAGTCCCGCACCGTCTCGATCCCCGGAATCGTGCTTGTCTCCAGGGCTGGTGTCTGCAGCTGCGGGAAGGTCAGCATGACCGGGACGTCAAAGGCCCGGGCCGCCTTTTCATGCTCCGCCACGGTCTTCATGCCCCGTACCATCACCACATCCGCCCCCGCTTCCACGTAGGCCCGGCCCCGGGCGAGCATGCCGTCTTCGCCTTCGACACGGGTCTGCATGACCCGGGCAATGAGGACGAAGTCCGGATCACGGCGGGCCCGCACGGCACCTCGGATCTTGTTTGCCATCTCCTTGATCGGCAGCAGCTGGATACCCGGGTATTTGCCGCACTTCTTGGGAGTTTCCTGATCCTCGAGGAACATCCCCGCAGCCCCGGTGGCCTCGAACTCGCGGACCGTCCGGAGGACATTGATGGCATTGCCGTAACCCGTATCGGCATCGGCGATCACCGGTATACTCACGGCATTGACGATATTGCGCAGCGTCGTCACCATTTCGACCATGGTGAGCAGCCCCACATCGGGAAAGCAGTAGCTGCGGGAGACACCCCCGCCGGTCATGAAGATCGCGGGAAAGCCCGCCTTCTCGATGAGCTGGCCGGAAAGGGGATCATAACTGCCGGGCATCACGATTATTTCGTCTTTTTTCAGCAGCGCGCGGAACTCAGCACCCGCGCAAGGGAACTTTCTTTCTTCCATGCTCTTCCTCCATTCATCAAGCAAACAATTTTGAATTTGTCTACCCTATCGGAAAGCCTACCTACTTTTCTCCACCAAGGCATCGATTAAACCCGTCAGGCCCACAAACGTCACCTCACTCCCTTTGTAATGCCGGACAAACGGCTTTTCCACATCGGCTGCCGCCACCAGGGAATCCCCTTCTGGATAACGTTCACGAAACCGTTGCAGATTACGCGGATCGAATTCGGCCGCCGACCATTTGCATTCAATCGCCACAGGCGGCCTTCCTCTTCCCGCAACCACAAAATCAATTTCATGGCCGCGTTTATCACGCCAGTACATGACATTCCTTATTTGTAGACGGCCCTGAATCTCGTTCAGGACATAATGCTCCCAGAGCAGCCCCATATCTTCCCGTCGTAGTTCACGCCACCCTCGGTAATAACAGACAAATCCCGTATCAAAGCCATACACTTTGGGAGCTGAAATGATTTCCGCAGCCTTGTTGCTACTGAAAGGCCGTACAACGTAAGCCACGTACGTCGCATCGAGAACGGAAAGATAATTGGCAATGGTCGGCCGGCTGACCTCGCAGGGTGCTGTAAAACGTGATGCTTCAAAAATACCGCCGCTCTGCCCCATCAACAGCTCGAAAAACCGCTGGAAGGCGTGACGGCGTTCCAAATGAAAAAGCTCTTGAATATCCTTTGCCCAATAACCGTCCACCCAATCCTGGAAATTCCGCTCCGGCAAGGTCTTAGATAAATAAAACGGTAACTACTTTTTCATATAGTGACACTAATTGCAAAGATATTTTCCCCCTCACCTCGTGAGGTGGCGGTATTTGATGCGGTGGGGTTGTTCCGCGGCGGCGCCGAGCCGGGCCTTCCGGTCGGCCTCGTATTCCGTGTAGTTCCCGTCAAACCAGTACACCTTGCTGTCCCCCTCGAAGGCGAGGATGTGGGTGGCGATCCGGTCGAGGAACCAGCGGTCATGGCTGATCACCACGGCACAGCCGGCAAAGTTCTCCAGGGCCTCTTCCAGGGCGCGCATGGCATTGACATCGAGATCGTTTGTGGGCTCGTCGAGGAGGAGCACATTGGCGCCTTCCTTCAGAATGCGCGCCAGGTGGACCCGGTTCCGCTCCCCGCCGGAGAGCTGGCCGACCTTTTTCTGCTGATCCGCCCCGGAAAAATTGAAGCGCGCCACATAGGCGCGGGAATTGACTTCGCGGCTGCCCAGCATGATGGTGTCCCGTCCTTCGGAAATAATCTCCCAGATCGACTTTTGCGGGTCCAGGACATCGCGGCTCTGATCGACATAGCCGAGTTTTACCGTCTCGCCGACCCGGATTTCGCCGCTGTCCGGCTTTTCCTGGCCCGTAATCATCCGGAACAAAGTGGTCTTCCCAGCGCCGTTCGGGCCGATGATGCCCACGATGCCGCCCGGCGGGAGGGAAAAGGTCATGTCCTCGACAATGAGCTGCTCGCCGTAGGCCTTGCTCACCCGGTCCACCTCGATGACAAGCTTGCCCAGGCGCGGCCCCGGGGGAATATAGATCTCCAGGTCCTTGGCCATTTTATCGCTTTCCTGGCTCAAAAGGGCCTCGTAGGAATTGATGCGCGCCTTGGACTTGGCATGCCGGCCCTTGGGGCTCATCCTGATCCACTCCAGTTCCCGCTGCAGGGTCCGCTGGCGGTCGCTTTCGCTCTTTTCTTCGAGCCGCAGGCGATTCTGCTTTTGTTCCAGCCAGGAGGAATAATTGCCCTTCCAGGGGATCCCCTGGCCCCGGTCGAGTTCCAGGATCCACTCGGCCACGTTGTCCAGGAAGTAGCGGTCATGGGTCACGGCGATGATGGTGCCGGCGTAGCGCTGCAGGTGGTGCTCCAGCCAGGCCACGGACTCCGCGTCCAGGTGGTTGGTGGGTTCGTCCAGCAGCAGGATGTCGGGCTTCATCAGGAGGAGCCGGCAGAGGGCCACGCGCCGCTTCTCCCCGCCCGAGAGGACCTTCACGGGCGTTTCGCCCGGGGGGCAGCGCAGGGCATCCATGGCCATCTCCAGCCGGGAATCGAGGTCCCAGGCATCGTGCGCATCCAGTTTCTCCTGGATTTGGCCCTGTTTATCGATGAGCTTGTTCATCTCGTCGTCCGACAGGGGCTCGGAAAATCTCTCGGCCAGGGCGTTGTATTCCTTCAAGAGGTCCGCTACTTCCTGCACCCCTTCCTCGACCACTTCCTTGACCGTCTTGTTTTCCGCCAGCCGCGGCTCCTGTTCGAGGAAACCGATGGAATAGCCGGCAGAGGGCAGGGTCTTCCCGACAAAGTCCTGATCCACCCCCGCCAGGATGCGCAGGAGAGAACTCTTCCCCGAACCGTTCGTGCCCAGCACGCCGATCTTGGCCCCGTAAAAATAGGAAAGAGAGATATCCTTGAGGACCGCTTTCTTGTCGTAATACTTGCTCACACCCATCATGGTGTAAATGATCTTGTTGCCTTCGTTGGCCATTTAATTCTCCCTAAAAAATGTGTTGAGTGTTGGGTTTTGAGTTTTGAGTTGTAAGAGGTACTTCTTTTTTCACTCAACACCCAACACTGTCCATATAAGTCGGTATCGGGATCGCTATCGGTATCGAACGTTTTTTCCTGTGTTTCACTCAACACCAAACACTGTCCTTATAAGTACTCTTTCATTCCCCGTTTTTCCAGCTCTTCCACAATCTTCTTCACGTCCTGGGCCCGGTCTTCGGCGCAGACCATCAGGGCGTCATCCGTGGAGACGACGATCAGATCCTTTACCCCCACCAGAGCCACCAGCTTGCCGCCGCCATAGACCATACATCCCCGGGAATCGATATTCACGCTCTCCCGGATGTTGATGAGCACGTTGCCGCTTGCATCGGGCGGGATGACTTCGGGAAAGGCGCGCCAGCTCCCCACGTCGCTCCAGCCGAAGGCGGCCGGGATGACCTGGACGTTTACGGCCTTCTCCATCACGCCGTAGTCAATGGACTCACCCTTGATTTGGCTGTATAGGGCTGCAATTCGCCTATCCAAATCAGCAACCTTCCCGCTGTCGCCAGAAAGATCGAGGCGCCCCAAAGCAGCGGCGAGTTCGGGCATGTTTGTTTCCATCTCCCGGAGGATAACCCCGGCCTGCCAGACAAACATGCCGCTGTTCCAGTAAAAATTGCCCGCCGCCAGAAACGTCAGCGCCTTTTCCAGAGCGGGCTTTTCCACGAAACGGCGCACCCGGTAGGAACCGGCGCCGCTTAAGGTTTGGTCCGCCTCGATATAGCCGTAGCCCGTCTCCGGCCGGTCCGGCTTGATCCCGAGCGTCACGAGGCAGTCCTGCCCCGCTTCCTCCTCTGCCCTGCGGAGCGTGGCCCGGAATCCCTCTTCATCGGCAATGTAATGATCCGCCGGCAGGACCGCCATGACCGCCTTTGGATCGTCCCGGGCAATAAGGACCGCGGCGAGGCCAATGGCCGGCGCCGTATTGCGCCCCACCGGCTCGGCGATGATCTCGATGGGCGCATCCTTCAGGTAGGCCAGTTGCGCCGTTGCCTCCGCCGCCTGGAGGGCATTGGTGACGATCATGATGCCCTTCGGTCGAAGGGGCAGGACCCGCTCCACGGTACGCTGGAGCATCGACTTGCCGCCGAAAACGGACATCAGCTGTTTCGGGTGCATTTTCCGGGAAAGGGGCCAGAACCGTGTCCCTGCTCCCCCGGCCAGAATAACGATGTACAATTCACCCTCCTCTAAAAATTCGGGGTCGCTATCGGTATCGAAACCAATTCACTGCACTAACAGGCTCTTAGTCGTGGCGAGGGCGCAGCCCGAAGCATCCTCAAAAATCTTCCTTCACTCAACACTCAAAACCCAACACTCAAAACATTTCCTAGCTCATCCCTTCTCGCCACAGGATTGCTTCGTCACTCCGTTCCTCGCAATGACGGGTTAGCCGCAGGATTGCCACGTCGGCCGAGGGCCTCCTCGCAATGACAGGTGGGGTCGGGAGGCGATCGGGAAGCGTCACTTTTTTATAATGTGCCTATTCCGATGATTCCGCCAGTCGATTCCGAAGGAAGTCGCCACCCTGTTCCGATGCAAAGCGCCAGGGTGTTCCGATTGATTCCGCCACCCCTGGTCGGAGCGTAGCGACGCT
>Ga0082335_1000160_pt1:62500-181341 | contig 181341 bp, 148 predicted proteins | sample Subgrocontami58m_FD_72375 | JGI IMG/M metagenome (GOLD analysis project Ga0082335, IMG submission 72375) | Subsurface groundwater microbial communities from S. Glens Falls, New York, USA - GMW37 contaminated, 5.8 m (SPADES assembly) (version 2) ... | reverse complement strand
CAGCAACATTTCATCAAAGTCCCGTAGGGACGAAATATTTGTAGCACCATGCGCGTGCCTAACCTCAAAGCTCCGTCAGGAGCGACATCATGTTTCTGCCGCCCATAAATGGGCTGAAAAAATTCACTTGATTCATCTTGTTCTATAGATATTTCGTCCCTACGGGACTGCCCGGCCCAAAACCAATAGGACTCAAGTGTCTGTGCGTTCCTTTTCCTGAGTCACTTAATCAGAGTTTCCTTTAGTTTATCGTGGTCGGCCCTAACACCGAGGGAGAACGACAAACTTAAGTTTGTCGGACTAAATCCTATGCGGCGCGCGCGCGCAGCTCGTGCCGTTTGCGCACAACCTGGTCCAGCCATTGCTGAGCCTCGCAATAGCTTGGAAAGCTGCGCTCTTCCTCACGAAATCCGGGCGAGTGATAGTAGCGCCGCCCGTTAATAATGCGGGCGGGATGTTTAATGTGCAGCATTTCGTGAAAGACGATGTATTCGACGAACCACTCGGGAACCTCGGGTGAATCGAGGGCCTTGCTAATCGTAATGGTTTCGTGGGCGGCGTCGTGATGACCGAGGATGCTGCGAGCGCGTCGCTTAGACCAGGTGAGCGCTGGCTTTGCGATTTGGCCGTTGAAGTAAAGACTATTAACGCGCGCGAAAATCTGCTCGATGTCGTAGGTCTTGCCCTGCGCCGAAGAAATTACTTTCCGACCACGCTGCCGACGAGCTATCTCAGACGCGCGCAGAACGTTCGGACTAAAAGCATAGGCTCGATAGATTTTTTCCTGGGCCGCGGGCGCCTTTCGTGAAAGCAGACGCGCAACCAACAGAAAAGCCAAAGCGCGCATCACTTCCTCAGGCGCGGCTTGAACCAGGTCGGACAGCCGGACATAAACACGGCCGGCCCGTACACGGATCGTGTGATGCATACCGGCGTAGGGATAGAACTTGACCTCGATATCGCGCAGGTCGGGCCGAAGGCGGCTGCGGCGTTCACGATCAAACTGGTGAAAGGCCTCGTTGAAGACCCGCTGAAGATGAAGATTTGTCGGCGCCATCGTACGAATCCTACAAGCTCGCCAATCTTATGGGTCGGTTCGCTGGCACGTCAAACCGAGTTCGATTCGTTAACGCGAAGCCCTTATGATTACAGGGAAATCCTGCTCGGATAGTCGCGCGTGGAGTGGTGGCGTGTCGAGGACAAGCGGGTAAAGTTTGTGCCAGCAATGGCTTAAGTCGGTCTTCGCGGCTACGGGCAGGTCGGTGCGGAGATGTCCGACCCTTACGAAAGCTGGATTTGCGAGGCAATTCCTTATTCGCTATACTCGCCCAGTCGCCCAGAAATCTCGCGATAATTCACAGTGCAGCCGTATGGCATGGTTCAACCCAGCCTTGAACGCTGTGCGAAATAAAGACCGATGACCACTCGCATCTCAAGTTCACCCAGATCGACAACATCGCAACCAGACTCGCGTCGCGAGGCAGTTCTCTCGGCGATCATCAAGGAGCATTTGGTAACGGGTGAGGCGGTTGGGTCGCACGCGCTGTCCGATCGCTTTGAGCACGCGGCAGGTTGGAGTTCCGCCACGATACGTTATGTGATGGGCGAACTGGAAGAATCAGGACTACTCGAACAGCTGCACACCTCAGCAGGCCGCATCCCCACTGACCAGGGATACCGCTATTACGTCGATCATATTCTGGGTGACGCGCGCCTGTCGCGAGGTGATCGCAAGGCCATCGAGAGCATAGGCCAGGTTGATGCCGCTCGCGCTCGACCGGATCGATTGATGGCACGAGCTTCGCGCGTGCTTTCAGCGCTCTCAGAGAATGTGGGAATAGTGGTGTGGCCGCCGCTGGCTGAGAACCGTCTGCAGCACATCAAGTTCTTGCAACTGCCGGACAAGCGCATCCTCGTCGTGCTCGTCTCGGCGTCGAACATTGTCCAGGACAAAGTGATTCGTCTCGAGGAAGATTTCAGCCAGGATGAATTGGATCGGACGGCTAGTTACTTGAACACTGAGTTTCGCGGCAAGAGTTTGCTGGCAATTCGGGCGGAGATCATTGCGCTGATCCGGGAGGAGAAGGCGCTGTACGATCGTCTGCTGCGCAACGCGATGTTGCTTTGCGAAGGCAGTCTCGTCGGCGAAGAAACAGCCGCGAGTGAAGTCTTCGTTGATGGCGCCTCAAACATCCTCGCTAAGCCGGAGTTTGCCGGTGGCGAAACAACGCGCGACCTCTTTCGGACGTTTGAAGAAAAGTCGCGATTGGTGGCGATCCTGAATGAGTGCGTGGCCGGCGATTACGGCCCCGGAGAAGTCAAGGTTGTCATCGGCCGGGAAAACGTTACGCCATCGATGAAAGGGTGCTCCGTGATCACGGCGTCGTATCAGGTGGGTGACGACATTTCGGGCACGCTCGGCGTGATCGGGCCGACCAGAATTGAGTACGCGCGCATGATGGCTGTGGTAAACTATCTCGCGCGGTTCATCGAACGCGCGCTGTCGCATGAAACGTCTCTTCATTGAACTGAGTTAACTTCGCACGCCCCTCGAGCTTAAGTAAAGACTTCGCAATTCCGTAATGGCATCGGATCGAAAAAAGAAGCAGTCGAACAGCATCCCTATTAGCTTCTTCGACGAAGAAGAATCGCGCGCGGCCGACGATTTGGAAGAATCGCTCGATGACGAAGGTGCGTTGCTGGAGTCACTGAATGATCCGCCGGCGAATGAAATCCGCATCGCGGGCGAGCCGCTATCTCCGGGCCAAGGGGGGCCGGCGGTGGCTGAACTGGTGGCGACGCGAGCCGAGCTTAAGCGTCTGCAGGGACAGCTTGCCGAAGTCCAGGAGTCATTGGCCCGACGACAGGCCGATTTTGAGAACTATCGCAAGCGAATTGACCGCGAGCGCGGCGAAGCTCACAACCGCGTGGTCGCTGAGGTCGCGCTCAAGCTACTGCCCGTTGTCGACAACCTCGGGCGCGCGCTCGAAGCCGAGCGTTCGGTCGAAGTTAACGAGTCCAAGGAGTTCCGGCATTTTCTCAACGGAGTTGAACTGATCAGCAAACAACTGAGCGAGGTACTGGAGTCGTTTGGAGTCCAGCCGATTGTCGCGCTGGGCGAAAGTTTTGATCCTCACATACACGAAGCGGTCGTCACTGAAGCCTCCGACGATCACGAGCCGGACACGGTTATTGCTGAGATGGCCCGCGGCTATCGCATCGGCGATCGACTGCTGAGGCCTACGATGGTCAAAGTGTCATCGCGGGGCGCGGCTCCTGATGATGAATCTTAGAAGACGTTTGCAAAGAAAACCATGGGCAAGATCATCGGGATTGATTTAGGGACAACAAACTGCTGCGTGGCTGTGCTGGAAGGCGGCACAGTGCAGATTGTCGCGAACAAGGAAGGCGGCCGCACGACTCCCAGCGTCGTAGGTTTCACCGACAAGGGTGAACGTCTGGTTGGGCAGATTGCCAAGCGCCAGGCAGTAACGAACTCCGCGAACACCGTTTACGCGGTCAAGCGCTTGATTGGCAGGAAATTCGACTCGACTGAAGCGCGGCGCACGCGAGAGACCGCGCCGTTCGAAATTGTCGATTCGCAGAACGGCGACGCGCGCGTGCGCGTTCAGGGCCGAGTCTACAGTCCGCCAGAGTTGTCAGGGATCGTCCTGCAGCGCCTGAAAGCCGCCGCCGAAGATTTTCTGGGTGAGGCGGTGTCCGATGCGATCATTACCGTGCCTGCGTACTTTGACGATACTCAGCGTCAGGCGACCAAGGACGCGGGAAAGATTGCGGGACTACAGGTCGAGCGAATCATTAATGAACCGACTGCGGCGGCGCTGGCTTACGGGCTGGGGAAATCAGAGTCCGAGCGGATCGCCGTTTACGATCTGGGCGGCGGCACCTTCGACATTTCGATTCTCGAAATGAACAACGGCGTGTTCGAGGTTCTCTCGACTTCCGGCAACACCTATCTGGGCGGCGAGGACTTTGACGAGCGAATCATGGACTGGATGGCTGAACAGTTCATGGCTGATACCGGCATCGATCTACGCAAGGATCGACTGGCCCTGCAGCGCCTGAAGGAAGCCGCTGAGCGCGCCAAGTGCGAACTCTCCTCAGCCAGCGAGACGAATTTCAACCTGCCGTTCATCGCGGCCGACGCCACTGGACCAAAACATCTCAACAAGACTCTTACGCGTGAAAAGTTTGAAGAACTGGTCAAGGATCTGGTGCAGCAGACGGTCGAACCGTGCGAGCGCGCGTTGAGCGACGCCAAATTGCAACCAGCGGAGATCGATAAGGTGCTTCTGGTAGGCGGCCAGACACGTTCGCCGATCGTTGAGCGCGCAGTGGCTGATATCTTTGGCAAGAAAGCTTCCGCCGAGATCAATCCAGACGAAGTCGTCGCTATGGGCGCAGCGATTCAGGGTGGCGTGCTGACCGGCGACGTAAAGGACATCGTGCTGCTCGATGTGTTGCCGTTGAGTCTTGGGCTGGAAACTCGCGGCGGTCTTTTTACGAAGATCATCGAGCGCAACTCGACCATCCCGCTACGAAACAGCCTGACGTTTACGACGGTCGTCGATAACCAGTCATCGGTCGAGATTCACATCCTGCAGGGCGAGCGCGAAATTTCCAGCGGCAATCGATCCTTAGGCAAGTTTGAGTTGGTTGGCATCCCGGCGGCGCCGCGCGGTGTGCCGCAGATCGAAGTCTCGTTCGAAGTGGACGCCAACGGAATCGTTTCGGTTTCGGCCGCCGACAAAGCTACCGGTCGCGAACAGCAGATGCGAATCACGCCAACTTCCGGTCTGTCGCCGGATGAAATCGAGCGGATCATCGCGGAGGCAGCCAGCTCGGTTGAAAGCGATCGCACACAACGCGAGAGAGTTGCGTTGCAAAACAAGCTCGTCAGCTCAGTGAAGAATACGCAACGCAGCTTTGTCGAATTCGGCAGCCTCCTTTCCGAAGAGGCTCAGGAAGCCGGGCGGCAGCTTTTGGCTGAAGGCGAGTCCGCAATCAAATCGGAGGAAATCGGCGAGGTGAAATTGGCGCTGGACGGAATTGAGCGCTTAGGGCGACAGCTCACCGGCGTGATGATGGAGTCCTCCAAGTCGCCGACAGACGCGCCGCCGGCGGGATTGAGCGAACCAGATTAGTTTTAGTAGAATTCCAAACGGCGGTCAGTGGCTTTTCCAGTCAACCTGGTTCAACTGCTGGCCGCTCGCTAGTGATAGCTTGAAATAGATCATGGCCACGAAACGCGACTATTACGAAATTCTAAACGTTAGCCGCTCAGCCAGCGAGCAGGAACTGAAGAGCGCCTACCGTCGTTTGGCAGTTCAGCACCACCCGGACAAAAACCCTGGCGCGCCTGAGGCCGAGGACAAGTTCAAGGAAGCCGCCGAGGCTTACGCCGTTCTCTCTGATCCTGAACAGCGCCAGCGTTACGATCGATTCGGTCACGCGGGAGTATCGAGCGCCGCTGGCGCGGCCTGGGGCGCTCCCGGCTTCAGCAATATCGAAGACATTCTCGGCGACCTGTTCGGATTCGGTGACGTGTTTGGCGCGGGCGCGCGCGCGGGTTCGCGACGCTCGGCGGCGCAGCGCGGCGCTGACTTGCGTTACGATCTCGAAATTACTTTGGAACAAGCCGCGGTCGGAATGACCGCGCAGCTACGCATTCCCAAACTGGAAACTTGCGAGAGTTGTAAAGGGTCCGGCGCTGCTGAAGGGTCGAAGCCGGAAACTTGCCGCACTTGCGAAGGCGCGGGTCAGGTTCGTTATCAACAGGGATTCTTTTCCGTCTCGCGCACGTGCAGCACGTGTCGCGGGATGGGTCAGGTGATCAATTCACCTTGTCAGAGTTGTCGGGGCGCCGGTCGCGTCGAACAAGAGAAATCGATTGAAGTCAAAATTCCTGCGGGCGTCGAAACGGGTTCGCGGTTGCGGCTTCAGCGCGAAGGAGAGTCCGGGGCATACGGCGGCCCGGCCGGAGATCTCTACGTCGTGATCCACGTCGCCGAACACGAACAGTTCGAGCGTCAGGGAAATAATCTTTACGCTTCCGTGCCGATTACTTTCGCGCAGGCTGCACTGGGCGCTGAGGTTCCGGTCAGGACATTGAAAGATGATCAGTCGCTGAAGATTCCGGCGGGCACACAGACCGGGACGGTGTTTCGCGTGCGCGGGCAGGGAATGCCGGTGCTCGGTGGCCGCGGCCGCGGCGATTTGTTTGTGTCGGTTTCAGTGGTGACGCCGACAATGCTGACCCGCGAACAGCGAAAGCTTTTGGAACAGTTGGAAAAGGTTGAGACGAAAGATCTGGAAGACAAGAACATCGCCGACAAAGTGCGCGACATCTTTGGGTAGGTACAGGCGTTTAGAGTACCAACTTCAGTTGGGCTTTTCGTAGCCAGCGCAAGACCCGACTAAAGTCGGTACTCTGAACTCGGATCAAAGAAAGGCATCTTATGAAATCCGGCTTATCTCGAATATCTCTCCCGCTGCTGTTGCTGGTCCTGTTCTCCGCTGCTTCCGTCGCCAAAGCGCAGGATGAATACGCGGCGGTAAAGAACTGGGAGACTTTTGACTTTGCCTCCAAGAGCATCGGCACGGCGGACCTGAGCGCGCTTTCGATTGACGATCTGAAGCTGGTGCGTGGCATCGTCTTTGGCAAGCACGGCCGCGTTTTCAAAGACCCGGATATCAAACGCTATCTCGACTCGCGTTCATGGTTCAAGGCGGACGCTAGCTTTCAGAACTCCGCGCTGAACGATACTGAGCGCAAGAACCTGGACGTTATTCGCATTGCGGAAGCGCGAAAGCATGAAACAGTGCAACCCGGCGACATGCGCCTCTACCAGGACCGCGCCTTAACGAAAAAGAAACTCGGCGCGCACACGAATGCCGAGTGGACCGTGCTCGCTTCGGAGATCGAAGCTATTCACGGCAAACGCTTCGACGGCACGCCCTGGTTGCAGCAGTATTTCGACGAGCGCTATTGGTACCACGCCGCCGACCGCTATGACCCGAAAGGCCTCAGCGAAATCGAGCGCAAGAACCTGCAACTGATTGATTTGATCCAGAGACAGCAGCGCCGCGTGGCCATTTCACCCGGCGACATGGAATTATTCGAGAACAAGCTGATTGCGGAAGCCATGCTGCGCGGCCTGAGTCTGCACGAACTGCGCCTGCTGCGCAACGAAATCTACGCGCGTCACGGCCGCATCTTCAAGACGATGTGGATTCAGCAGTACTTCGGCGGCCAAGCGTGGTACGACCCGAAAGAGGAATTCAAAGACGAAGAGATTTCCGGCAGCGACAAGACCAACATCGAAACGATCGTGGCGTACGAGAACAAGCTGCACGATCAGATCAGCAAGAAACCAATTACGCGCGCGTTGCTGGCGGGCTTGTTTGTCGAAGACGTGCGCAAGATGCGCGACGAAATTTACGCGCGTCACGGCAAAGTCTTCAAAGATGTGTGGACGCAAAAATACTTTGCCAGCTTTGACTGGTACAAAGCCAACCCGAATTACAGCGACGCTTCGCTGAGTCCGGTTGAGACAGGCAACCTCGCGGTGATCATCGCCTACGAAAAGAAAGCCGTCACGGCGATGAGCACGATAGAAGGTTGATAAGGCTACAACGGGTCCCGCGTGCCGGGACCGAAAAAAACAGAAGCCCGCGCGTAAGCAAGGGCGCGGAGTTCGTAAGCACTGGGCAGTGGCTTCTTCACGCTGAAGGCGTGAAAGATAGTAGCCAGGGGTAAGCGACGAAGTCGCGCCACCCCTGGACTGAGGAGCTTTTGTCCGAGCCCGCGCGGGCGACAGATTCCGCCAGACTCAAGCGGTAGTCAGCAATCAAGCATGGGCAGGCTTCGGCCTGCCCATATTTTTTGGAAGCGTGTATCATGGGCGCGATCCTTGAGCCGGTCCCGTAGAATTCTGAACGCGCAAGTCCACATGAATCCTCAAGCGTCGCTTTCACTAAACAAGCAAAAGCTTGATAACCTCGCGAGTGAGATCTGGAAGTCTGCCACGCGTCTCCGCGGCAAGTTCAAAGCCTACGAATACCAGAACGTTATTCTCCCGATCATCGTAATCCGGCGGCTGGAATGCGTGCTGCTGAAATGGCGCGCGGATAAGAAAGCGGAAATTCGTGCGAAGAAACCGAAGCTGACGGAGAAGGAAATCGACGCACTGGTCAAGAAGTTGGAACTCAACCCTCAGCAAGCGCCTTTCTCAAACAAGACCAAGTGGACGCTGCGGAAAGTTTACGAAGAGGATCACACCCTGCTGGCCGAGAACTTTCGCGACTACATCAATGGGTTCTCCAAGAACGTCGATGACATCATCGACCACTTCAACTTTCGGGAGACCATCACCCAGATGGTCAAACGCAATCGGCTGGCTCCGATTCTTAATCAATACAAGGAAGAACCACTCGGGCCAGACAATCTGTCCAACCTCGAAATGGGCTACGTTTACGAAGAACTGCTCAGGCGCTTCTCAGAAGAAGCAGGCGAGGAAGCTGGAGACCACTTCACTCCGCGTGAGGTTATCCGCCTCATGGTTGAGTTGTTAGAGATTCCGATTCCTGAGAAGCATCTCTCGATTTACGACCCAGCCTGTGGCACCGGCGGTATGTTGTCTGTAGCTCAGGAACATCTTCTTGATCGCGCCACAACTGACGCTGAAAGGCGTCGCGTCGAGCAACTGGTAACGGTACACGGTCAGGAGTTGTCTCCGCCCAACTACGCAGTCTGTAAGGCAGACCTCTTAATCAAGGATGATCGGCAGGCAAAGATCTTTCTGGGCAATTCGCTTATCCCACACGACCGGCATAGTCGCGAGCCAGGTGATCAGCTACCGGAACCAAAATCGACTTTTGACTATATGCTGAGCAATCCACCGTTTGGCGTCACCTGGGGCGGCAAAGACGGTTACGACGCTGAGGTGCGGAAGCTGGCGACGACCCGCTACAAAGCGGGAATACCGCGCGTAAACGACGGCGCTCTGCTGTTCCTGGAGACGATGCTGGCAAAGATGAAGGACCCCGAGAAAGGCGGTAGCCGCATCGCGATCATCTTCAACGGCTCGCCGCTTTCCAATGGCGATTGTGGCTCTGGCGAAAGTGAAATCCGCCGCTGGATTTTGGAGAAGGACTGGCTCGACGCGATCGTGATGTTACCGGATCAAATGTTCTATAACACCGGCATCTTCACTTATGTCTGGTTGCTGCGAAATGAAAAACCGCCGAGCCATCGCGGCCGCGTCATGATCATCGATGCGCGCAAACAGTTTGAGAAGGAACCCAAAGCGTTCAGCAACAAGCGCAACCGTATGACTGACGCACACCGGAAATGGATCGAAGAGCGCTATCGCGATGGTTGGAAGACACACTCCTCAGACGATCACGTGAAGATCTTCCAGAACAACGGAAAACAGAAAGATTTCGCTTATCACAAAGTCAGCGTCGTCTTCTGGCAAACCGACGAAAACGATCAGCCCGCGATTGTCACCGAAAAGTACGAGAAGACTTTCAGCGCCGCCAATATCGCTAAAGAGCAAGCATTCTATGACAGCGATCTGGAATTCAAGCTTCGGCTCACTGATAACGACAGTGGCTGCTTTGCGATCGTGGCTTTTATGCTCGGACCAAAGGACAGCTTTCCGAAGACTTATGAAAGAGTTATATGCAAGGCTTTCCCATCTGAAATCGAGGCAGTAACGAAGAAACTCACTGATGCCTCCGCCAAAAAGAAAGCCGCCAAGCGTTTCATCGATTTGTTGCAGGCCGAGGTTGAGTGGACGCATCGTCATTACGTGAAGGACGACGAATATATTCCGTATGGCGAAAACATCGAAGAGTTTCTGAAGCGCGAAATCGCCAAGCCGATCATTCGCTGGGAAGACAGTCCGCAACTCGGCTACGAAATTCTGCCGAACAAATATTTCTATCGTTATCAACCACCCACCCCTGCGAAGGATTTGCTGGCTGAGTTTTGGAAGCTTGAAAAAGCCGCCGAGCAGATGTTGAAGGGCTTAGCGATAAACGAACAGTGATATGCGCAGTGAACATGACAGTTTTCTTGACGCTCTTCCTGATGGCTGGACATTCGATCGCCTGAAAGATGTCGTGTCGCTTCGCAATGAGAAAACCGCCGTGGCGAGCGATGAGGAGGACTACCTTGAACTGGAAGACCTTGAATCGGGGACAGGGCGAATCCTGAACCGTCGCAACACGCTCGAAGTTGAAAGCGCAGTCACCTTGTTCAAGAAAGACGACGTGTTGTTCGGCAAGCTGAGGCCGTACCTCGAAAAATACTACCAAGCTGAGTTCGATGGAAAATGTACGGGTGAAATCCTCGCATTCAAACCAGAAAGAATCGAGAGTCGCTTTCTTTTTTATTGCATTGGTTCGCGCTGGTTCATCGAGCGATGTAACGCTCTTGCTTATGGCGCGAAGATGCCGCGCGTGAGTTGGCCGACGCAGCTTGCTCAGTTCAATATTCCGCTTCCGCCATCACCGGAACAGGTGCTAATCGGTTCGTATCTGGATGCGAGTTGTGCGGCGATTGATGCAGCCGTGGGCGCGAAACGTCGACAACTCGAAACCCTCGACGCTCTCCGAAGAAACGTCATCCAAGAATCCGTTACCAAAGGTCTTGACCCAAATGTTGAGATGAGAGATTCCGCCATCGACTGGCTTCCCGAGATCCCGAAGGGTTGGAACAAAGCGAAATTGAAGCGACATGTCGAGATGATCCGTGGGCAGTTTACGATCCGGCCTCGAAATGATCCTGCCTACTACGACGGACCTTATCCGTTCATTCAAACGGGCAGCATCTCCGCAGCCGACAAATTCATCACTGAGTTCACCCAAACTCTCAACGAAGATGGACTCCGAATTTCGAAGCTGTTTCCGACCGACACTGTTGTCATGACCATTACAGGCGCGAAAATTGCTGAGGTCGCCGTGACGACGTTTGAAGCATGCTTTCCCGATAGCATCGTCGGCTTTGTTCCAGATCACCGCCTTAATCGGGATTATTTGTATTATCTCTTGGTCGCGATGAAGCCGGCGCTACTGCGCGCAATGGTCGTAACGACGCAGCCAAACATTAACTACGTTCAGATCGGCGGAAATTATATTCCCTTGCCGCCCGTCAGAGAGCAAGAATCGATTGCGAAGCACATCGAACAAAGAATTCAGGGAATCAGGGAGATTCAGAAATCACTCAACGAGCAAATCGCCACGCTCACCGCGTACCGCAAGTCGCTGATTCACGAATGTGTGACGGGCCAACGGCGAGTAACGGAGGCGCACTTGAAACACGCACAGAGCTATGCCTGAAGCCAAGCCGATCAGAGTCGTGTTCGATACGAATGTCCTCGTGGCTGGCGCGCGTTCACGACAGGGCGCAAGCTTCGCCCTAATTAACTCGATTCCAGCAGCAGAATTCCAGTTATGCCTTTCAATCGGGCTTTACGTCGAGTGGCAGGCAGTAATGACGAGAAGCGAGAATCTGCCTCCAGGGCGAACGGAGAACGACGCCCTTGGCTCTCTTCGCTATCTGGCAAGCCAGGCGCATTTGCAGGAGGTCCATTTTCTTTGGCGGCCATTTCTTCCCGACCCCAATGACGACATGATTTTGGAATTGGCTTTTGCCGCAGGCTGCCGTTATATTGTTACCCATAACGTGAAGGACTTTCACGGTTCGGAGGAACTCAGCGTGGCGGCCATTACCCCCGGTGATTTCCTTCAACTTGTACGGAGCCAATCATGAGCACACTAACCATCGAATTACCGGATTCACTGAGGGAGAGCATCGAAGAGCTTGCCGCGAAGGAGGGCTATTCGGTGAGCCAGTTTCTTGCCAGCGCCGCGAGCGAAAAGCTGGCTGTGGTATTGACGATGGATTATCTGCGCCGCGAAGCGGCGTCAGGTCGCCGCGAAGATTTCGAGCGTTATCTAAGTGCAATACCGGACGCCGAGCCGCTGGAGAGCGATCGCCTCAACTAGGCTTGGCGTCACCCTACGCCCAAGTCATGAAGCAGAGAAGAAACACCAGCGACAAGGAAATCAAAGGTGTGGAAGCCGCCTTACGGCGTGCTGGGCGGCGGGCGCGCGAGCTGGCCGCAAAAACCGGTACGCCCCTGGTTATCTATAGCGAAGGCAAGATCAAGAAGATTTGGATTCGCCCCAAGTCTGCGACCCGGCCCAATGAGTAGCTATGCCTGCCCCACCCGAGATCACTTTTCAGAATCACATCGCGGACTTCCTGATCCGCGAGCATAAGTACGGCGCCCTTGAGCAAACTGACATCACCGACACAGAGAACTTTATCGTCGAAGATCATCTCTGGGCATTCCTCAACGACACACAGCCCGAAACAGTAAAGAAACTGGCGGAAGACTACGGCACCGATGCGCGTGATGAAGTCTTTCGCGCGCTACAAAACGAACTGCGGCAGACTCCCCTCTGGTTGCTCATCAGACATGGCTTGAAGGTGCGTGGGCTGGAGTTTCGGCTCTACTATCCGAAACCGCGTTCGAGCGAAAGCGTCGCAACAAAACTTTACGACAAGAACCGCATCACCTTCCGGCCGCATTTTTATTTTGGCGATACGAATACCGAGATTGATTTCGTTTTCTTCCTGAATGGTCTGCCGATTGTCGCGCTGGAGTTGAAGCACGAGAAGAACCAGGTCATGGACGATGCGGTTGCGCAATTCACCAGGCGCGATCACGCAATCAAGATCTTCCAGCATCCTTTTCTTTATCTAGCCGCGGATACCTCCGACGTGATGGACGCTACCGATCCGCGCCACGAAGAGAACTTTCGTCCGTATAACACCGGCCTGACGAACGCACCGCTGACCGAAGGTGAGTACCCGGTCGAGTTCCTTTATCGTGAATTACTGTCGAAAGAGCGTCTGCTCGAAGCGCTGGCCTTTTTCCTCGTTTACGTACCGAAGCGGGAGGCCGAAGAAGATAAGCCGGAGCGCCCAGCGTTTACGCTCTTCCCCCGTTATCACCAAGGCAGAACCGTCCGGCGAATCGCGGAGGATGCGCTGTCGCATTTCACGGAGAAAGGAGACATCGGACGAAAGTATCTTGTCAATCACTCCGCCGGCAGCGGCAAGACACTCACGATCTGTTGGCTCGCTGATCGCCTTCACAGTCTCTTCAAGCCCGGCACAAGTGAGAAATTGGCGGATGTCATTTTTGTTCTCACCGACCGGAAAACGCTGGATAAGAACATCAAGGATGAGATCGAAAACTTCATTCATCTCAAAGATGTGGTTGGCTTGGCGAAGAAAGCTGAAGACCTGCCGCCCTTTCTGGCGCAGCGAAAGCCGATCATCATAACTACTCAACAAAAGTTTGCCTGGATTCTGAAAGAGATAGAAAACGATCCGGCGCTGAAACAACTCCGCGTCGCCTTCTTGATCGACGAGGCGCACCGCTCTCAGGAAGGCAGGATGGCCACGGCGATCCGCAAGCCTTTTCGGGAAAAGGTTGACGTTGATGCTGCCGATGCAGACGCCGAGCAGGAACCCGAAGATGAAGAAGAGGAGATTGCTCGGATCATCCGCGAACACGATCGCAATCAACTCTTCGTTGCTTTCACTGCCACGCCCGCGCCCGCCACGGTCACACTGTTTGGCGAAGCGTTCGATACCTATACCGAAGCGGAAGCAATCGCCGAAGGCTATATCGTAGACGTTGCCGCGAGCATTATTTCGTACAAAACGCTTTATAACTTGCGTTCCCGCGTAGTGCCGAAACCGGATGAAGAACAGAAGCTCTATCCAAAGGGAGTCGTGGCAAAGGCGCTAAAGAATGTCGCTTTCCAGGATGACGAGTTGATTCAGTACAAGTCTGAAGTAATGCTTCGAATCTTTGAGGAAAACGTGAAGCCGTTAATCGGCGGACGCGCTAAGGCGATGATTGTTACGAGCTCACGAGTCGCCGGCTTGCGCTATTTCCAGATCATCAAAGAGAAATTGAAAGAGCGCGGTGCTGACTACAAAGTACTCTACGCCTTCTCAGATTTCGTTCATCCGCAAACGAACGCCAGCATCAGCGAGCATTCCCTTAACGAGCTGAAGGACGGTGAGCAGATCGAAGACCGCTTTGAGGGCGAGGACTACCGATTAATGGTTGTGGCGAACAAGTTTCAAACTGGCTTTGACCAGCCGTTATTGGCGGGGATGTTTCTCGACAAGCCTGTGTTTGACCGCAATGCGGTGCAGACAATCTCCCGCTTAAATCGTTGTTACGACGAGAAGAGAGACGTCGTCGTTGTCGACTTCACGAACAACGCGCGGGAGATTTTGAAAGCGTTTGCGAAATATCGCAAAGGAACGCCATTTCCGCCCGGTGAGCCGGACGAAAACGAATGTGTGCGACTGCGCGAAGAAATTCTGTCGGCAGGCGTGTTCACGCAAGATGATGCGAAGGAAATTGTGAAGCTGTTGAGGGCGAATAGTGATGCGCGGGTTCAATTCGCCGTTGCGGGACTGCGTGCTCGGTTTCAAAAGGAGATCGCTGACTTTGATCAGCGCAAGGCTTTGGTCTACTTATTGGCCCGCTTCGTGAAGAGCTATCACTTCCTGACCTGCTTCTTCGCCTACCCTTCCGAGATTGGAGAATTCGCGGCTTTCGCGGAATACGTTGGACCACAACTCATCAAGCAAGGCACTGTGTCTGAGTTGATGAAGCGAATTAGCGAAACGCAAGTTGTGAAAGCAGCTGTTCAGTATCAGGGCGAGGTTCGCAGCGGTGGTCCAGTTAAGATTAAATCCGGAACAGGCAGGAAAGGTCCGGGGCCAACGCCAAAGAAGGTTTCAATACAAGATATGATCGACGAGATTCGAACCAGGTTTAATATCACAGACGAAGAAGCGCTCTACATTCGCGAGGTGACAGAAGAGAAATCGCAGGATAAGTCAATTCGAGCGACGGTCAGAACGCATCAGGAAGACCTCGTCTACCTCGAAGGGCCGTTTCGCGGCCAGGTGAACGGTCAGATCCAGTGGGCCTATCAGGAGCGCGGGCGTTATGACGAACTCGCCGACGACAAATATAAAGATCCGGGTGGTATTTTCGATATCATGGCTGTCACCGTCATCGATAATCACTTGGAGGCCGCCGCATAAGATCATGGGCAAGTCCATCGATCAGATTCCCAAACAGGATCGCCCCCGCGAGAAGCTACTCGCGAAAGGGGCGGCGGCTCTAAGTGATCAGGAGTTGCTGGCCGTGCTGGTTACCCCTGCCAAGGACTTGATGACGTTGGCCGAGAAATTGGCGCGGATTATTGATGAGAAAGGATTGAATATCAAAGTTGAGGACTTGAGTCAGTTCGACGGTGTAGGAGACGCGAAAAGCGCTCTCGTCTTGGCTGCCATTGAATTCGCGCGGCGCCGCATCAAGCCCGAGGGTTTTAAGATTGGCAGGCCGGCTGATGTTCTTCCTTTAATTCGTCACTATGGCGACCGCAAACAGGAACACTTTCTCTGCGCGACGATTAATGGAGCGAATGAAGTAATTAATGTTCACGTGGTTTCCATCGGCCTCGTTGATCGAAGCCCAGTTCATCCACGTGAAGTCTTCGCTTATGCAGTAGCAGATCGAGCCTCAGGCATCATCGTCGCGCACAATCATCCAAGCGGGCCAGTCGATCCTTCAACATACGACCTTGAAACGACGGAGCAACTCAAGAGGGCCGGCGAAATCCTCGGCATTGAATTGCTGGATCACGTCATATTTAACCGCTCTAGTTATTTCAGCTTTTTGGAGAGCGGAGTTCTCTGAGTGTCTGGATAGTCTAAGAGAAATTATCGTCGTTAAAGGAAGCGAAGCGCGATGATGAAGGGGAAGGTTAGGGGTGGACAGCTTAAGGCAGCGGTTTCGATAACACTGTCGAGATCAGTTCACTCAGGCCGGCGTCTGAGTTGTTATGAAAGTTCTTGTACAGATCCGTCAACTGGGCCAGGATTTTGTTTCTCGCTTCTTGTTGCTCTGGTCGCGAACTGAGGGCCACGGCTCGGGCGTATGCGTCAATCGCTCGCTCAACCAGATGTTTGATGCGCTCGAACATGGCCGTCTGTTCCGCTGACGGCGGTTTGGCGCCAAACTTCTCGTTGTATTCGACCGAGAGCTGAGCGAACTCGCCCTTGAGAATTGCTACGCCCAGACGATGGTAGATCGACGCGTCGGTTCGGTAAGGACCGTCAGACTGGGCCGCCTTCCGAAAAGCCGCCGCCGCTTCAACCGGCGACTGGTCTTTTAGAAACCATCCCAGCGTTGAGTTAAGAAAGCCGCGCGCAATCTCGATGTTCTTAAACGGATCGGGTTTAGTGACCTGGCCAGCCTCGATCAGGTGAATTGCTTTCCGCGCACAGTCGATCGTCTCAGCGTTTAAACTCGCTTTTCCGGCAAGCGCATTTTCATAGCCGGCTTCCGATAAAATCGCGAACGCAAAAAAGTATTCCGGGTCCTCCTTCACCAACGGGCGGCCGATCTCAAAAGTCTTTGCATAGTCCTTTGCGTCATACGCGGCGTAAAGCTCGCCCTCATGCATGGCGCGCTCGTATTCTGTGACCCAATGGCGCACTTCTTTCGTCTCGACGTCCTTCTCGCCTCCCCAACGACGCAGATATTCCTTCGCGGTGGGATACGTAAATCGCTGCTGTTCAGGGTTGGGGTTTCTCTTAAAGTCGGTGAAGCGCGCGTACAGCGCTTCCCTTTCGCTGTCCATGTAGCCCGAGGTCATCGTGGGATTCGTCGGGCTGATAGGCGGTGCGTTAGGGTTTGCCGTAGTCGTTGTCTGAGCAGAGGTTGATGCGCAGAGACAAAGCAGGAGAATGGTTGCGCTAATGAGCGACGGAAACAGTCGACGCGCCATGGTGCTCATGATAACAAACAAGAGGGCGGGCGCGGAAAGGAAACCCGAAGCTTACACCATCGCGTCGAGTCGCTTCATGATTTCTTCTGCCCGAGTTTGCAGCAGGCGTTCATCTAAGTGGCTCATTCGATTGTCGCTATAGATCGCGTTGCCCGCGACCAACGTCAGAATTACATCGCGGCCTGACGAGCAGAAGATTAGCGCTTCGGCCGGATCGCGCACAGGCTGTTGATGAGCGCCGCTGAGGTTAACGATAGCAATGTCTGCCTGCATTCCTTCGGCGAGTGCGCCAATCTGATCGCCGAGACGGAGTGCGCGCGCGCCTCCGAGCGTGGCGGCGAGGAGAGCGTCCTTAGCGTTAGGGCCATCGCCGAACCCACCCGCTAACGCAGGTGGTACTGACAGAGCGCCCACGCGCGGGCTACTGCCCCGATCAAGACGCGTGAGCAGTGTGGCGAAGCGAGCTTCTTCCAGGATGTCGCAGGTGTTGTTGCTGGCGACTGAATCGCTGCCGAGGCCAACGTTGATGCCGTGGGCGAGAAACTGTGCGAACGGCGCGCGGCCGTGCCCGAGTTTGGCGTTCGACTTAGGACAATGCGCGATGCCCGCGCCGTGCGCTTTGATCAGTTCGAGGTCGCGATCGTCGACGTTGATGCAGTGAGCGAGCAACGGTCGCGTTTCGAGTATCCCGTGCCGTTCCAGATATGCAACGGTCGAGAGTTCCGGCGCCTGCCAGTCAATCCCGCGGGCCTTCAGTCCGTCGGCAAACACGCCGCGACCCTCAAGCATGAATTGCTTTTCGGCGTGCGATTCAGCCGCATGCATCATCAGCGGCAGCCTCTCTTCGATCGCGAGCCGCGAGATCAGTTCCAGTTGCGGCGCGCTTACGGTGTAAGGGGCGTGAGGCGAAACGCCGGCTCGCACCAGATCACTTTCGAGACCACGCAACTCCCGTATCTGTTTACGAAGCGTCGCGACATTTTCGTCGGCCAGTCTCGGATCGGGACCAAATGATTCCTGATAGACAATGCCCCGCAGGCCAACTTCTCGCAGCGCTTTCATTGCTTCGCCGGCTGATGAACTTGAATCCCCGAAACAGGTTACCCCGGCACGAACTGCTTCGATTGCGGCGCAGGTTGCCGACACGAGAAGGTCCGAGTCCGTCATGGCCATGCGGGCCTTCGTCAGCTTTCGCAGCCACGCAGCGAAGTCGTGCTCTTCGTTTTTCAGAAAGCCGCGCATGACGGTCAACTCGAGATGAGAATGCGCATTCACCAGGCCCGGAAGAATTGCAGCTTGGCCAAAGTCAGAAACGCGCGCGTCCGGGAAGAGGGAAGTGACTTCGGCGCGCCCGCCAACCGCAAGTATTTTCGAGCCATCGATAGCCACAGCGCCATTTTCGATCGCAGATGAGACGATCGGCAACACCCAACGCGCGGAATAGATGGCAATCATTGACTTATCTTGTAGGCAAAGCCGCGGGCGCCGCGCTTCGTGACGACTTCAATCGGCGGTAGCGATCGAGGATTGACGTCACGTATGCACGCGTCGAAGCAATATCGATCCGGGCGATGAACTCCTGCTCCGTCAGCGGCCGGGCGCCCGGCGCAACGCGGTTCCATTCGATCGCCCGGCTATCGCCGGCGTTGTAGGCGGCGAGCATGCGCGCTTCGCGGCCAGAGGCGTCGTGGTATTCGTCTCTGAACTTTTCCAGATACCAACAACCGATTTGAAGGTTGTGCTCAGGGTCGCGCAAGAGTGTAGCCATGTCCGGGCCGACGCCGTGCTCAGTTTCGGTCGCCCACGCGCGCGCCACGGCCGGGGTAATCTGCATCAATCCAATCTCGCCGTTCTTGCCATTCATCCAGGGCCGAAAATACGTTTCTTCGTAGGCGATGCTCCAGACCAGATCGGGATCGATGTGATGCGCGGAGGCTTCGCGGGCAATCAGCGAGTCGTAACGATGAATCCAGTACTGGTCAAAGAAATAGAGGCCGAGCGCCAGAACTAGGAGCGCGAGGATGATGACAACAAGTCGCTTCATTCAATCAGAGCAAGGGGACATTTCAGAATCAAGCGACATCAAAGAAAGTTAGTTGGTTCGCGCGAAGCGCGACCAGAAACTTGTTATCGAGCAGCCAGGGTCCACGCCTTCATAGCGAAGGCGCAACGCATGTTCGTCGAGCACATGGCCCTGCAACCAAACCTCGGCCGACATGGTCCCACCGACTTCAAGCTGGCCGCTGAGCGCGCGGGCGTTCACCAGCACTTCCAACTTTAACCTTTCCAGATCGAGATAGACCCAATAGAGCTCGCTGCCAGAAAGCGGATTGCGCAAAGGTTTGAATGCCAGAACGCGTCCGCGCAGGCTCCAGTCGTTTTCATGCGCGGCGCGCGATGGGGCAGCTCTTTCCAACGGCAGCCAGCGCGAATTCATTTCTCGCGAGCAGACGCGCGCGCGGTACGCCAGCCCACACAAGCCCACATGCAGAGCCTTCGCACGAAAACCACCCGCGCCAACTTCGGTTAGATTCTGCAACTCGAACAGCACCTCGGTCTCGCTGCCGTCGCAGTAGCCGTGGACGACGGCTTCGCCTTCTTCGTCATATTCGGTCAGTGCCCAGGGTCCGATGCGCTGCATGTAGCGCGCTCGGAACCCCGGACGACAGTTTGCATAGAAGACATCGCCGGTGCCCGATTCGTACAGGACGGTCCAAACTTCCAGGCCTTCGCCCAGCTTCCAACAACGTCCGTGCAGAACCGCGCCACGCCGCGACAATTGCGTCGGCTCACCCTGGTTTTCGGCCCGTTCAGCCAGAAAGTTGATGGCCTTCTCGCTGGGAACCTCAAGCCCTATTGTTTCGAAGGTCGCGTCCATTTGAGCAAAGAGCAAAGAGCCGAGGGCTAGGCGCGGTGGCGTTTGCCTGCTGGCGTCGTATCGATTTGGATTTCGTCGTTTCGGGGCGCCCGCTTCTTGAAGCCGCGAATATTCCGCTCGGGTCCGTGATCCGGCTGCGCGCCGGTGCGTACCATCTCGGTGAACAGATCGACGTCATAGTCCGCTTCGCGCGACATCGTTTCGCGAATCTCATGCAGCACGGACAGGAACTTGGGTTTGCGATACATCATGCTGGTTTGAATTCAAGATTCCAAATTCAAAATTCAAGATCCGAAAATCCGCACGCCAACTTTAGAATCCAAAAAATCAAGACGCCTTTTCTTTCTCAGTCGCTTCAGAAACCAGAAACTCGGGTGTAACGATCATCGGCACAAAAAATCCGGCCGCGGTATTGAACAAACGAATTCGCGCTTGCCGGCGCACGTTCGCCAAGTGCCCAAAGTTCCAAGTAACTAGATAGTCGATTTTGTGAAATGAAGCAACTGCCACATGCAGCGCATCGGCCATGTACTTGCGATGAAAGATACCGCGCGAGATATAGCCTTCAGCGAGGATCGCCGCTTCTTCAGTGAGTTCGACCTGCTCAAGATTGCGGATCAGGTTTAGATAAGCGGAACGATGCGGCTCAGCGACGCGCTCGAGTTCGCGTACCACCAGTGGCGAAATCACGGCCCGATATTCCGACAGTTCGTGCTCCCACCAGCGGATGGTGAGATCGCGCCGGAAGGGCTCGCCATTGTCCAGGTAAGCTCCGATTAGCGACGTTTCGAGGTAAGTACTTTGCTTCATCGCTGAGGTGTCGCCGTTTCCGGTCGTGCCGTGTTTTCATTCTGGACGGTACTGCCTTCGAGCGGCTCGAGCCGCACGATGCCCCGCTGAAAGTCAAACACGACACGAAAATATCTCAGAAAGTTTCCACCGAGAATGCCGCTCTGCTGAAAGCCCGAGGTTTCATTCACAGGTTCAAGATCCAGAACTGCCGCGTCGATCTTCTCGCGCATATATGTCCCGACGATCAGTTTTGGCAGCAAGGCCATCTTAACGTTTTCAGCAATACCAGCGGCGCCGAACACGCGCATGCGGCTTGGCAGAATAAACCCCTGAGCTTCGTCGAGCCCCGCCAGCTTCTCAGACAAAACCGTGGTTGTGGCGCCAGTATCAATAATGAAATTGAGCGGCTTTGCTATTCCTTCGATTGATACCTCGCCGCTGAGAAACCCACTTGAAGTCGTCCTCACCGGGACGTCAGTGCCTGGTCTCGCTTCGGTCGGGCCACTGCGATCGTTTTTGCCCGGGCGGTTAATCACGGTTCCGAGATCAGCCAGTTCACTGCTGCGTTGACGGATCAATGTCAGACGGCGTGTGCCGTAATCAACCTGGGTCACCAGGCGTCCCAACGCGGCGATACCCAGATAGCCATCCACCGGATTGCGCTCGTCAAAGAAATGTCTGATGTAAACCGGCACGTTCTCAACTCTCAGGTCGCCAACTTCGATCGAATTGACATAGCCATAAACAATTTCAAAACGACCGCCACCGCCAACTGCGCGCGCCAGGCCTCCGCGCGCCACAGCCTTGACTCCGATTTTGCGCGCCGTCTCTTCCGAAAGCACAGACATTCCCGATCCTGTGTCGAGGACGAAGCGTAAATCCTTCCCACCATTGATGCGGACGTTGATGATGGGACGAAAATCGACGGCGTCGAAAGGAACTACGGTGCGGTCAGCGCCGGCCAGAGAGTAGAGCGTGCCTTGGTGGCCGAGGTAGCGTAGAAAGTCAATCAGTCCGCGAATGCGTGCGCGCCGATCCTCGTCCGTGCGCGGCGCGATAACGAGAAAGCGTTCATACGCATCCGCAGCTTCCTTATATCTTTCGGATCGAGCTGCCGCCTGGCCCAGGTTGAAGACATAGTCGGGTTCGTCCGGGTCGATCCTCGTGGCGCGCCGCAAACCCGCCACACACGCGACCGTTCGATTCTCGTAGAAGTCGATCATCGCCAGGCCGGCGATCGCCATGGCTTCGTCTTCCTTGAGGCTGATGGCCGTACGAAACTCTTCGATTGAAAGGCGAAAATCTCCAGTGGCCAGAACGACAGATCCCAGCAACGCGTGCGCTCGCGCTGACAGCGGATCGATCGCGATCGCCCGCGCGGCGTGATCGAATGAATCCTGCAGCCGCCGCTGTTTCAGGAGTGTATGACTTAGTCCGAGCCGCGCGTCGAGGTCCTTATCGTCCTTTGCCAGCAAGTCCCGATAGATCTTTTCCGCCCCCTCGAAATCGCCAGCGTGCAGTGCCTTAAGGGCCCTGTTACGCGTCTTCTCGTTATCAATCGGCGCGGAGGCCACGATGGTTGCTAGCGCTAGAACGATAGCCGCTGCCGCCAATCCGCAGACAGCCAGTCGATTGAAACCCGACCTGTTCGATGAATAGTTCATCATTTGCCCTACTTCAAAATCTCGCCCGTCTTCATTGACCAAAGGACCAAATCAAGTTCGTCAAAGTCGATGCCGACTTCGTTGGAAAAGCGCTGCATGCGCGCTTCAGTTTCAAGATAACGGCTGCGCGTGGCCGGGGGTTTCGGCGAGTCAATCACGCTCAACTCAGCCAGACAGCGAACGATGTGCTTGTCCAGAATCGCATAACCCTTGAAGCCGATATTTCTAAGAAAGTGACTCGACTCTTTGTAGCCGAGGCCCTTGATGCGACGCTCGCTCGCTAGCCAGTCACGGCGCTCGACCGGGCTGTCAAAGCTCTTAAGGTGATCGCGCAACCGCATCGCACACGCAGACTTCAGATAGTCGCGCGTCGTGACGACATAGTGGGGACGGGCATTCGGAAAACGATGTGCGCCAGCGGCGACCAGCGCGCGGGTCATTGCTTTTGGTTTTCCGTTTTTCAGCAAAGGCCGCACGGCTTCGACCGATCGCAAACCCATTTTGGCTGATGCGCCGGCGGTGAAGATGCAATAAACCAACTCTTCCCACAAGCGCGCATCAGAACCAGCGCGCCAAACGTCACGAAACTCTCGCAGCCGTTTGCGAATTTCCGCGCGACGCACATTGTGCGCGAGACGCAACGCTTCAACTGTCACCGGGTCTGCATTACGACGCATGACATTTCTCAACTGAAAGAATTCTATGGGCGCGTTGCTAACCTGTCAACGAGCTTACGGACAAACAGCGCACTCGGCATCTCGACCAAATGCATCTTGCTATCTTGTCCAACGCATCAAAGCTTGGTCGTCAAGGCAACGACGCTCGAAAAGGGACTATCCTTCCGTGGTATGATGAGACCAAGGGGCGCCGCGTGGCTTGGCCTCGCGACCCGTGGTGAGATTTCATGAATATGAAGAGGGCAGTAACCGAGACAACTGGCGCAGTCGCCTCAATGCTGATGGCAACGGCCATCGTGTTCGGACAACAAGCGCCGACGTCCGTGGTGCGCCCTACTCTGAATCTCCCTGAGCCTACCGTATCGGATGCAAAGACGACTATCAGGCCCGCGTATTTGACGCAGCTTCACGGAGTGCAAGGCGTGCTGGCAGAGACGTTAGATGGAGCTACGGTTGCCGAGCAATCGGTTAGCGAGAAGTTTAATCCGGCATCTTCGATCAAGCTGGCCACGGCGTTGGCGGCGTTGAAGACCTTCGGGCCAGACCATCGTTTCCTGACTTCAGTCTGGTCCAACGGCAAAATCGATCCGGCAACGGGCACTCTGAATGGTGATTTGATTATCGCTGGACGCGACCCATCGTTTCATTACGAACACGCCGTGATGTTGGCGCGCGAACTGAACGAACTGGGAATACGCACGGTCAACGGAAGGCTGATCGTTTCGCCCGGCTTCACCTTGAACTTCGACGGCTCGACGAAGCGGTCGGGAGATCAACTGCGAGCCACGCTCGACACGAAACGTCGATCGACGGATGCGATGCAAGCGTGGACTGACGAGCGGACCCTAGTAAAAGACGCCGCCAGCCTGCGCACGGTTCCCAGCGTTGTGGTGCTTGGCGAAGTGCAGGTTGGCGCCGCGCCTCCCGCAGCATCTGCGCTGTTGACGCACAAGTCGAGCAAGTTGGTCGACATTCTCAAAGCGGTGCTTTGCTATTCGAACAATTTCATGGCTGAGCGCATTGGGGAAACAGTAGGAGGCCCGCAAGCGGTGCGAAATTTGGTGGTCCAGCGGCTGAATATCAACCCGGACGAAGTCTTTATCTCTTCGACCGCCGGGCTGGGCACGAACCACGTTACACCGCGCGCCATGATGAAGATTCTGCGTGGGCTCACTGAAGAGTTGAAGCAGGACAGACTTTCGCTTTTTGATATCTTGCCGGTAGCCGGAATCGATCCCGGAACCCTGGAAGATCGATTTACTACCGACGTTGCGCGGGGAAGCGTTGTTGCCAAGACGGGAACTCTAGCGCGTACCGATGGCGGCTCCAGCTCGCTGGTTGGGGAGATGAAGACAAAGAGCGGCCGCGTCGTGTTGTTCGTGATTTTCAACGAGCACGGAAGTGTACTTCGCTTTCGCCAGAACCAGGATGACATCGTGACCGCGATTCAGAACTCCTTCGGCGGACCCGCGCCGTTCGCGTATCGTCCAGTTGCCTTGGCAATGCGCCTGGCTGATTCAGACTATGCTGCGGCAAAAAGCCGCGGCGAATACGAGCCACGAAACCAGCAATGAACCTCGCCGTGTGACACCTTGTCAGTGTGAAATTGCCTTCCAATTCCTGTCACCAACAGTGACGCGACTCGCTAAATTCCCAAGCCCATGCATCAGAGTTCTCCAATTGTCGAAATGAATATCACTGGCACAATGCTTGCCCCAGACCCTCACGGACAGGCGTGCATTCCTGCCGTTCCTGCTTGTCTCAGGCTACGAGAATAGAAGGGCTTCTTATTACTTATTCATGAATTCCTCCGAAGCACACATCCAACTTTGCAATTCTCTAATGGCGACGGATCGCATGTGGGAAGCGACCATCGACACGCTCCCGGACGCGGTTTACATTTTCGGCGCCGATAAGCGTCTGACAAAAATTAACCGCGCCGGCGAAGCTCTGGAGCACGCGGGACGGTCGTTCCTGGCTACGCGCCGTTGCTGTGAAATGCTCTGGGGCGTCGAAGGCTCTGACTGCATGGTCGATCGGGCCATCGCCAGTGGCGACGCCGTAGAGGTTGAGCTGCCTGCGGGAAACAAGTCCTCACGGCCGCTCCTGGTACGCGTGATACCGACCAGCAAACAGCAGCACCACGACAACGCTACTGGTTGCATCGTGGTTGCTCGCGATGTTTCCGAGTTGCGTGACGCCGAGCAGGAAGCCACCAAGCAACGCGCGTTTCTTGCCAGTCTTGCCGACCTCGCGCCCAACGAAATTTATACGCTCGACAGCCAATGCCGCTTTACCTGGATGAACAAGCGCGCCGAGGTCGACAGCGGGCTGACTCCGTCGGTGATGCTGGGTCAGGAATTCAGCATCGTGGTAGCGGCCGAATCGAAAGACGAAGTGAAAGCGATGCTGCAAATCGCGCTCGGCGGCGAAGAGAAGCAGTTCGAAGTCCGTACCATGTGCACTGACGGGCGCGTGCGCTGCATGGAGGCGCACACGACACCGTTGTGGCACGATGGCGCGATTACCGGCGTCATGGTCTTTATGAGCGACATCACTGAGCGCAAGCTGTCGCAGGAGCGCGCCGCGCGATCTGATAAGCTGCGCGCGCTGGGCGAACTCGCAGCGGGAGTTGCGCACAATCTCAACAATTCCCTAACCGTGATTCAGGGACGGGCCCAGCTTCTGTTGATGCGGAGCGCCGCCGATGAAGGGAATAAGAAGAGCCTTGAAGTGATCACTCAGGCGGTCGGCGACTGCTCGCAGACTTTGCGGCGGCTGCTCGACTTTTCGCGCCGTGGCTCGACGCGCGCCTCGGCGCCGGTTGATTTGAGCGAATTGATCACCTCCAGCGTCGAGATTGCGCGGCCCAAGTGGCAAGCTGAGGCGGCGCATCGCACCGGGACCATAGAAGTCCGAGTTGACGCGCCGCGGCCGGTGATGACCATCGGAGACTCTTCAGAGTTGCGAGAGGTCGTTTTGAATTTGATCTTTAACGCTGTCGATGCGATGGCCCAGGGCGGAGTTATCGAGGTTGGCGCGCGCGCCGAAGGGCAGACCGCCCGGTTTTGGGTTGCCGACACGGGCTCTGGCATGACGGCTGAGGTGATTGCGCGCATCTTCGAGCCGTTCTACTCAACCAAGGGCGAGCGCGGCACCGGACTTGGTCTTTCCGCCTCGCACGGCATCATCGAAAACCACGGTGGCGACTTCAACGTTACCAGCGAGCCGGGCCAGGGAACTCGCTTTGAGGTGATCCTGCCGCTAAATGAAGCCACCGCCCCGTCCATCGCCAAGCCGGTTGCAGCTTCCTCAAATGGATCGAAGTCAGCACGCGTGCTCGTCGTCGAAGATGAAGCACAGATACGCACGCTCTTGAACGACGCCTTTCGCGCCGAAGGTCATCAGGTCACGGAAGCTGCTACGGGCGCCGAAGCCCTCGACCGCCTGAACAAAGGTGAATTCGATCTGATGGTTTGTGATCTCGGCTTGCCGGAATTGAGCGGTCTGCACGTTGCGCGCTGGGTGAAAGAATTTCGACCCGAGCTGCCCGTGATCATTGCCACCGGCTATGCCGAAATGATCGCCAAAGAGGATTACGAGAAAGCCCGCATCGATGAGGTGATCCGCAAACCCTACGCCGTCGCCGACGTGCTCGCGCGGGCGGATGCTGTCATCGCCGCGCAGCGCGATTCAGGTCGGGAGACAGTTCTCGTTTAATCGGTTCGTTATCATTCCAATTTTTCAAATGACGGCGACTCGCACAGTTATGTGCTAACCGCCAGAACATTTGTGCGTTCAATAAAAACTATTGACAGCGCCCCCCCCCCATTGGAGTATTGTGCCCGCGTTGTTTGAAAGCAATGGCTAACCCACGAGCCTGCACCCCCGGCAAACTCGCCCGCTAGCCTCCCTATCAACCGTCAAACCCGAAAGGCGGTGCTTCATGCGCGGAACCTCCAATCTCAATCGGTTAGCCGGTGAGCGTCTTGGTTTTCTCTTGTTCGCTGCGTTCATAGTGGCTCTCTCGTGGTCACTCCATTCAAGCGCTTCAAATTCTGATGTCAATCTCACGCGCAAGCCAGCAACATCCGATGACTCTGCGCTCTTACCTGAGCCGGTAGAGAGCCCCACGCCCTGCTGCAATGACAAGCCGCATTTGCTTGTCGGTACTTATTACAGGGTGAAGAATGGTCTCACCGCGAAGCTCTTGCTTAACAACAAGGGGCCGGACCCGCTGACTGCGAGCCCAACCTTCTTCAGCATGTCTGGTGAACGGTTCGATGCTCCGCCGGTCACCGTTGATGGTCAGTCATTCCGGATGATCGACATGTCAACGTGGATCAATGCGGCTGGTCCGCAATTCGAGGAAGGCAGCATCGAAGTATTTCATCTTGGCAAGGATCTTGTTCTCGGCGCGCAGGTCTATCTCGTTGACGAACAACACAGCCTGAGCTTCGATGAAAAACTGGTCGAGACGAAGTCTTTTAAATCATCGCGGCTGGAAGGCATCTGGTGGCTGCCATCGCAAAAGGGTCAAGTGTTGCTTGCGCTCTCAAACAACTCCGATTCCGCGATAGCCGTAACAGTGAACGCGGATGGGCACACACCCGAACGTTCGGGACAGGAACCTGTGACCCTCGCGGCGCACCAGACGCGTTTGTTGGACGTGCAGAGCGACGTGATTCATCATGCGAACGGAGCGATGTCGAGGTTCGGAAGTATTTCCCTCCAGCATTCCGGCGCGCCTGGCGCTTTGCTGGCGCGCGCGATGGTTCAGGAACCGTCGATTGGTTACTCTGTTACGGTACAGTTTTCCGATCCGAAGGCCGGCAAATCATCAGAGCTTCAAGGAGTCGGCTTGCGCCTCGGAAGTGCGGGCGGCGAGTTGCTTACGCCCGTCGTGGTCGCGCGCAATCTAGGGAACACAACGACCAGGATAACGGGACGGGTACCTTACACCGCGGCTGACGGGAGCGGCGTCGTGGTTCCACTTCCCGATCTCCAGTTGGCTTCCGGCGAAATGGCGATCATCGACGTGGCGAAAACGTTACGCGAGCATGGGACGCCAACACGTCGAGGCAATAGCTGGATTGGAGTTTGAATATTCTACCGGGCCGGGAAGCGTGATGATCTCAGCGCTGAGCGTTAGCGACAGTGGCAATCAAGTCTTTCGTGTGCCTATGTGGGATGCCTACGCTCAACGAAGCGCCACAGGCGGCTATCCGTGGCGCATCGAGGGGAACTCTTCAACGATGGTTTATATTAAGAACACGGAAGAGCAGCAGCAACACTATTACCTGCAACTAAAATATCCGGACGGCATTTATTCTCTCGGAGTCAGATCGATTGAGGCGGGACAAACCGTTAGCTACGATTTACGGAAATTGCGGGATCTGCAAGTGCCTGATGCTCAAGGACGGGTCATTCCCCTAGACGCCAGCAGCGGTCAGGTTCACTGGTCCAAAACCGGAAATGAAACTGGAATGCTCATTGGACGCTCAGAGCAAGTGGACACGGTGATGGGAATAAGCAGCAGCTACGCTTGCGTGAATTGTTGCCCGGACAACGCCGTGAATGCTCGATTAGTACCCGACTCTGCTTCCGCTGCCGTTTCAGCCAGTAGTCAGTTCGTCGCTGAATACCAACTGACTACCTGTTACGGGGCTTACAGCGATTGGCTTACACAATACGATGCCGATTGGAGCAGCAATAACGAAAGCGTGGCCTCGGTGTCAGTAGGATTAGCTCAAGCAAACGCACCTGGCACTGCTACGATCAAGGCCGAGTGGTACGCGGACCATTACCACTTTGTGAGTGACGATCCGCCGGGCGCGGGTGGAATTGAACCTATCGGAGGAACGGGCAGTTGCGAGCTAAGTAACCTTCGGGATCATCTCAGTGCGACTGCGACGTTCACAGTCGTCCAATGTGCAACTCCCAGTGGTGAATCAACAAGTGGCGTTGGCTGGGATACACTCGATCCTACACTCCACAACTATGAACAAACACTTGCTCCTTCAGGAACAAGTTTTGTTGGTCGCACGGTAACGGAACAAGATCCAGGCGGCGGCGGACCCGACACATGCCATTTCACGGATGCGGCTTGGGACCCTTACGATAAGGTTACTGGTGGCACATGGACTGTTATCACGGGTAACAAATGGCACAATGACTCTGTGGGTTACCATTCTGGAGCGGTTTCATACTACCGAAATAACGGTCGCGCTCCTTGCGGTACTACGTATCAGCAGAAGATGGTGATTAGCTGCTCGAGCGGTCCGATTCTATACGTTACAAACACATTAAGTGCTGAGATCACCGGCACTACAGTTAGCAGCACGCGCGCTGGAGACACGGCAATTAAGACTTGGCCATGAGACTCTTGCACCGTTTTCGTGTTGAGCAACCATGTTCTAAAACACTGACGTGCTAGAGAGGATAGACCTATGCTAGACATTCACAAGACATTCGACAAGAAGCCACGACGTAAATTTCAACTGTTCTTAGCCTTCGCGGCCCTCACTATCTTTTTTGTGTTGTCGTTGGCCCAAAGTAGATCGATCTCAGTCGGTTATCTGTTTCCTACAATTCGCTCGCCGCATGTTTCCTTAGACATGACCATGAAGAGCGTCGTGGCGCGAGCGAACGACGTAGAGCTAAAAAACGGCAAGACTGAAACGTTATCGGTCGATAGTGGGCGACCTTTGGCCGAGGCAATCACAATACTTGAAGTTAGGTTTGGATCGGCGATCACCTATGAAGATCCGCCATATGCCTATGCTGGCGACATAAGCGATGTTACTAACACTGTTCGACGAGACCTCGATAAGTTTAAGCCAGGTAAGGCGCCGCGGGTCCTCGTTCCGAAGGGCGGCAAATTCGATTTTATTGTTCTCGCTAACGCGGACCGAGTGCCGGACCAAGGTCGCACCTTAGAACGACTACTTCACGATTACGAGGCAACCAGCAAATCAGCACGTTTTCGCCTTGAAGCAACAGCTGACACATTTCACGTAATTCCCATCGCTGCGAGAAACGCTTTCGGTAGGCTGGAGCCCAAACGGCCGATTCTCGACGCGAAACTGACGCTTTCGGAAAAAGAACGAACCGGGTTGCAAGAGATCCGGGATTTTTGTGCTGAGGTTACAAGGGTCACTGGCGTCAAGACCGTAATGGGTACGGTGCCAACAGCATTAGCTTCATACAGACAGCGCTACGGCGTAACGAACGCTGTGGCGAGAACAACTCTTGCGGAAATTCTCCAAAGGGCGAAAGCCGGGCAGCGCCTCTCGTGGCGCCTTCTTTACGACCCTGGAATGAAGATGTACGTCCTCAATATTCATGCTGTCGAGAAGAGGTGAAGGACGATCTAATTCCTTAAAACTCGGCAGCGCGAAACCGAATTTCGACCTGCGAGCCGACAACGGATTGACCTGCCCCCAATACCGCCCACCTCATCGTACGATCTCACGATGGCCGATTTGATTTCTGCGGGACAGCGCAATGGAAGAACACGAGGCCGTTCTAGTTTAGGCTCGCGTCCATTCTCAAGCTTGACACTCTTGCGAGTGGCAGTGAATGATGAAGAGCAGAAGTCAGAGGTCGGAAATCAGAAGTCAGAGAGTGACCTGCAAGAAGAATATTGTCGACAAGACGACCCTGACCTCTGATCGCTGACTTCTGGCCTCTGCTCCAATCATGCCTGACATCCTTCTCGTCGAAGACAAAGAAAGCTTGCGCCGCGTATTGCGTTTGACGCTGGAACATGCCGGATACTCTGTCACGGAGGCCGCGGATGCGCGCGACGCGATCAGCGAAATCGGCCGCGTTCCTCATAAGGTGGTCCTCACGGATTTGCGAATGCCGAACGGAACCGGCCTAGACGTTTTGCGGGCAGCGCGCGCCGCCGACGGCGACGTGCCGGTGATCGTGATGACCGCGTACGGCTCGATTGACGAAGCCGTACAGGCGATGAAAGACGGCGCGCACGATTTCCTGCAAAAGCCGGTCGATTCGAATCATCTTCTGTTGCTGGTTGGCCGCGCGCTTGAGCAGTCGCGCTTGCGCACGGAGAACATCTTGCTGCGCGAGGAGTGGTCAAAGCGCTACGGATTTCCGCGCATCATCGGCGAGTCGGAAGCGATCAAGAGAGCGGTCGCGGAAACTCAACGTGTCGCCCAAACTGAAGCGACAGTTTTGTTGCTGGGCGAATCCGGAACCGGCAAAGAACTCTTCGCGCGCGCGGTCCATCATCTATCCAACCGCCGCGACAAGCCTTTGGTCGCAATCAACTGCGCCGCAATTCCTGAGACGCTGATTGAAAACGAGTTGTTCGGCCACGAACGCGGCGCGTTCACTGGCGCTGGCGATCGGCGGCTTGGCAAGTTCGAATTAGCTTCCGGCGGGACAGTGTTTCTCGACGAAATCGGGGAGCTGCCGCTCGCGGTGCAGGGCAAACTTCTGCGCGTCATCGAAGAGAGATACGTCGATCGCATCGGTGGCCGCGCGCCCGTGCCCGTTGACGTGCGCGTCGTCGCTGCTACGAACAAAGACTTGCGCAAGGCAGTGGAACAGGGCGAGTTTCGCGGCGATCTGTTTTTCCGGCTGGCGGTTTTCCCGATCGAGATTCCGCCTTTGCGTGATCGCGGCGAGGACGTGGTGCTGCTCGCACATCATTTTGCCGCGCAACTTGGCAAGGAGATGCGGGGCAGGGAAGCGACGCTCAGTGACACGAGTATCGCCGCGCTGCACACGCGTCGCTGGCCAGGCAACGTGCGCGAACTCGAAAACGCGATCGAACGTGCGTGTATCCTGGCCGATAGTTCGACGCTCGAGCCGCACGACCTTGGGTTGATTGCAGAGACGAGCGAGGAGCAATTGTCAGGCTTTGACGCGTCGGGAACGCTGAGCGAAGCAACCGATCGTGCGGTGCAGATTGTCGAGCGGCGCAAAATTGCCGAAGCGCTCGCGGCGCACGACGGTAACAAGTCGCGGGCGGCTGAAACGTTGGGTGTCAGTTACAAGACGCTCTTGACCAAGATCAAAGACTACAGTCTCTAAAGCCACGATGAATGACGAGCAGGACTCAGGTCCCAAGTCACAGGTCCCAGGTTCCGACGCTCAGGGCAGCTCTTCTCAGTCCTCGAATACCGATTCTGATCAAGACGTCTTTAACGTCGGCGTGAACGCGGCCGAGATCGCCGGCGAAACTGTTTCCGTAATCGGCGAAGCGACGGGTCGCTTTCCCAGACCCTTGAGCGTTGAACGCAGCGAGCGTGAAAGCACGGGCCGACATGCGTTCATGGTCGGCGCCGGAATTCTGATCAGCCGGATTATCGGCGTGATTCGCCAGCGCGTCTTCGCACACTATCTGGGTATCGGAGACGCGGCCGGCGCGTTCACTGCCGCCTTTAGAATTCCCAACTTCCTCCAGAATGTTTTTGGCGAGGGCGCGCTGTCCGCATCGTTCATCCCCGTTTACGCGAACCTGTTAGCACGCGGGGATAAGAAGGAAGCGTCCCGCCTAGCCGACGCGGTGCTGACGATGTTGGCGCTCGCGACCTCAGTGGTTGTACTCATCGGAGTTTTGACAACTCGCTACTTCGTCGGACTGTTTGCCTATAGCTTTGATGACGCAACGCGTGAACTGACGATCCGTTTGGTTCAGATTCTCTTTCCCGGCGCTGGGCTGCTCGTAATGTCGGCGTGGTGTCTGGGCGTGCTTAACAGTCATCGTCGATTCTTTCTTTCGTATACCGCCCCGGTTATCTGGAATGTGGCGATCATCGTCACGCTGATTTGGTTCGGACGGCGGACAAATGAATTTCGTCTGGCGGAAGTTACAGCCTGGGGATCAGTCGCCGGGAGTGCCCTACAGTTTGGCGTCCAACTGCCGACCGTACTGAAACTGATTAAGCGATTGCGCCCCGTTTTTGATCTAGCTAATGCCAACGTTCGCGAGGTGCTGAAAAACTTTTTCCCTGTTTTTGTCAGCCGGGGAGTTGTGCAGATTTCGGCTTTCATTGACGCGATGTTGGCCGGACTAATTAGCACCCACGCGGTTGCCGCGCTGAACGTCGCGCAAAGCCTCTATACCCTGCCAGTCAGTTTGTTCGGAATGTCGATCTCTGCCGCCGAGCTGCCGGCGATGTCGAGTGTGGTGGGAACGACAGGCGAAATTGCCTCGCAATTGCGACAGCATCTGGACGGAGGGCTAAGGCGGATCGCCTTTTTTATCGTCCCTTCGGCGATGGCGATGCTGGCACTAGGCGATGTCATGACTGCGGCGCTGTATCAAACCGGCAAGTTCAAACACGACGCTTCCATTTATGTTTGGGGAATCCTGGCTGGCTCGACTATAGGCTTGCTGGCTTCGACGCTGGGCCGGATGTACGCATCAACCTACTACGCGCTTCATGATACGCGGACGCCATTGCTATTTGCCGTGATCAGAGTTGCGCTCACGACCGGCCTCGGTTATTTGTGCGCGATTCCGTTACCGCACGCGCTCGGAATCGATCCAAAGTGGGGCGCGGCTGGATTGACCGCTTCGGCAGGGATGGCCGGCTGGATCGAGTTTGCTCTGTTGAGGCGAACGCTGAACCGGCGCATCGGTCGCACCGGATTGTCGTTCGCTTATGTGACGAAGCTTTGGATTGCGGCGGGTGTGGGTGCCGGTGTCGGTTGGGGAATCAAACTGTTGATTGGCGGCCGCCATCCGGTGATCGTGGCGGCACTGGTGCTGGTGCCGTACGGTCTGACGTATTTTGCCATCTCATCAGCCTTGGGCTTGTCGGAAGCTAATGCGGTGGTCAGTCGCGGGCTGAAGATCTTAGGGCTGAGAAGGCGCTAACAAGACAAAATGGCTTCGCGCCTTTCGACGCGAAGCCCGGTTCGAGGACAGAGAGAGTGAGACGGCTCTCGCTTTATTCTTCGGCCATGCTACTCGTGTTGTCCGAGACGACCACACCGTCGCTTACTACGACGCCATCGCTGACTACGACACCGTCGCTAACCACGACGCCGTCCGCGACCAGCACGCCGTCACTGATGAGTACGCCATCGCTAACCAGGACGCCGTCAGCGAGTAGAACACCATCGCTCAAGAGCACTCCGTTGGTCATCAGGATTCTTCCATCGCTCAGGGTGACGCCGTTGCTTACCATGATGTTGTCGCTCAACAGTACGCCGTTTGACAGCATCCTGGCGTCGCTGAGGAGCACGCCGTCGGTAATCAATACGCCATCGCTCAAGAGCACGCCCTGGCCGTAGATTCCCTGATACTTAATGATCAAGTCAGAGCCTTTGGCCCAGTCATACTTAAATATGACTCCCTGCGCCCACTTGACAGTTTGCCCGGCGATCGTGCTTTGCGGAGGTGGAGCCGCGGAAGTCAGGAGCGACGTGCCCACTGGCGTTGTGGCTGACAAATCTGTGCGCACGAGTTTCGCCAGACGCACTGCGCCTTCGACGTTCAGTTCGCCGGCACCTTGTTCGAGCATGTTGAAGTTCGCTAGTGGCTGCGCCGTGTACATCAGGATCATTTTAACCATATTCGGCGTTAGCTTTGGGTTCGCTTGCAACAGCACGGCGGCGGCGCCCGCCACGATCGGAGAGGAGACCGAAGTACCACTCAGCCGCATGTTGCCCCGGCCACTGTTATTCACCTTCCCTACGCACAACTCTGGGTGCAGTTGGATGAGCTTATTGCTGGGAGCGGCAGCGCCAATGATCTTGTTTCCGGGCGCAACCATGTCGGGTTTGATTACGTTGTCGTAGTGCTTGACGCCCGCCGAGTCTTTCCAGTAGCTGCGGGTCGGCCCACGCGAACTGAACGTGTCGATTACATCGTCACTGCGCACGTCGGTACCAAGAGTATTCGCGGCGCCGACTGTAATCGCGGACGGTTCGTTGCCGGGCGAGTGAATTCGGCCATAAAGCTTCGGATGCGTTGCGTCCTTGCCATTATTCCCCGCGGCGGCGACGACCACGATGCCGGCGTCAACCAGGCGGCGGACGGCGCGGCAGAGCGGATCGTTCCGATAAGAGTCAATGGCTGACATTCCCAGGCTCATGTTGACGACGCGGATGTTGTAAGCACTGCGATTGACCATCACCGCGTCCAGGGCGCCGAGAACGGCGGAGAGCGATCCAGTACCGTTCGAGTCAAGAACTCGGAAGTTAATCAGGCTCGCGCCGAAAGCGATGCCACCGTAACTGCCGTGCTTGGCTGCGACCATCGAGGCCACGAAAGTTCCATGACCGTAGTAATCTTCGGTCGTACCTTCGCCGGTAAAATCCTGACTGAAAACTATGCGACCGCTCAGGGATTTCTGTCTGGCTGAAATGCCTGAATCAAGAATGGCGACGCCGATGGTGCTGCCATCCAGAACGACGTTCTGTGTCTGGGACAACATGGCCTCGTCGCCAGTTGTGTTTTCAACGTGACCCAGACCACCGACGGTGCGGTCGAGCGAGAGGTAATTCGTGCTGTTGCTGTCGGCAAGCTTCGCGATGGCCGCAGTAGGAACGTCAACCGCAAGCGCGCCAAATCGCGACATCTGCGCGTCGACTTTCACGCCGTACTTGGCGAGTTCAGTGCGCAGCGCGGAGCTGTTTGTATTATTGACTTGCAGTATTGCCTTGACGTGACTTGGAGCATTCGGGCTTTGGGCGAGTTCGCGCAGGTCGGTCGAGACTTTGTCGCCCACGAAGTCTTCCGCGGACGAGTTCTCGGGGCTAGCCGACTTTGCGTCGTCAGCGCTTAGCTGAGCCTGCGCGTCCGCAACTTCCTGCATTTCGACGGTCGCAAACAACGGAGCCAGAGTTTCATCACTGGCGACGTTTTGCTGAAACGTAGTGTCGGTTGAAGCGCCCAGACACTGTATGTCTCCGTTCTTGATCGCGTCGCGCAGCAATGCCGAGGTGGCGCCGTCAAATGCAGCGTTGTTCCCCATCAATGACTGAATCGGATCGATCAGCAGGATGATCTTTGGTTCGGATTGGGCGACAACCGAAAGGATTTCGGAAACTTTGCTAACGAGTTCGACGCCGTTCTGAGAGTCCTTGAAGAGCACATCGAGGTTCAGTTTCGCCAGCCGCTTTCCCTGGAGTGCTTCGGGCACGTCGCCGGTGGCAATGCGTTGGGCGACGCGGGCGCTGACCAAATCGCGGATGCCTTGTGAGTCAGTCAGTACTACGGCACTGTTCTTCTGGGCGCGAGAAAGAATCTGGATGGCGCGACCAACTTCATCGCCTCTGTCGGTAAGTGAAGCAAAGCGGCCTAGCTCCGCGTCCCTGGTAAGATCGTGCGTATACCTGGCCAGCAAGGTTTGGGCTGCCGTAAGAGACGACTTTTCGATCGTCTGTGCATTCGCGTTGTCGCACACGATGATGCCGGCGACAAGTGATATTGATATGCCGAGGGCTGTAAGCCATCGCCAGCCTGTCATCCTTCTGATTCGTTTGCTTCTGGTCATATTGTTTTTCCGCACTTTCTACCGGGTTCCAAAGCGGCACTCACAGGTGCTCGCGCCGTCTACTTAACAACGCCCGTGCCAGGGGGCGAATCGCTGTTGTTCGGGCAGTTTTCGACTTTTGCGATGGGTAACACTGGTCGAAGCAATCAGATTGGGAGAACTCGGTCAGTCAGATTGAAGAGCGTTCGCGGAAGCGAGGACGTTGCGTTTGCCGCAAGCAGCAGCCGCATGAACTATCTTTTTGAGTTTTCTGGAGGATCGAGGACATTGAATCTTTAGTTGAGTATCCCAAAAGACGGATAGGCTGGAACAGCGGCAGGGCGGCGGGGAAACCCGGACCGCTTTTTCTGTATTTGGAGCGCGACGGTGCACGCATCCTACGTGCGGACCATCAGCATCCTTGCCGGCTCATCTCCACCACAATTGACCCGCCCGCAACGTTCTTCTTATCATCACCACGTGCAGCAAGTAATTTCGGCCGCGCAGATGCGCGAGATTGATCGCCTGACAACTGAACGCTACGGCACGCCGTCGCTCCGGTTGATGGAGAATGCCGCGATCGCGACGACGCGAGTGGTGATAGCGCGTCTGTCGGGCGACGTGGTTGCCAAGTCCGCGCTCGTGTTGTGTGGAAAGGGCAACAACGGCGGTGATGGCGCCGCGACGGGCAGACTCCTCGCACTTGCCGGTGCGCGCGTGGAGGTTGTTCTCTTCGGCAAGATTGAAGACACCCAAGGCGACGCGCGGACCAATTTTGAGAAGGTGCGGAACGCAAGCCACTTCCACGAATGCGCCTCAGCAACTGCGTGGGCCGCGCTTATTGATCAACTAGGCCCGAGTTTTGATGTCTACATCGACGCGCTGTTTGGTACGGGCCTGACACGTCCGCTCACCGATGTTCACGCAGACGTCGCTCGGTACCTGAATCGGCGTTGCGAGGGCTCTGAACGGGCTGCGAATCAATTGGTCGTCTCAATCGATATCCCTTCCGGGCTTAATTCTGATTCGGCTGAGCCGATCGGTGAAGCTATCCACGCCGACGTTGCCGTTACGATGACAGCGCCAAAGCCGGCTAATGTTCTGCCGCCCGCAGCACACTACAACGGCGAGTTGATAGTCGCGGATATCGGCTCACCCGTTGAATTGATCGACGAAGCGAAGTCGCAGCTCTTTATGACCGAAGCATCCGACGCGCGCCGTTGGCTAATTCAAACGCGATACATGCCCGACTCTTACAAGACGACGCACGGGCACGCGCTGATCATTGCCGGCTCGCGAGGGTTTACCGGCGCGGCAGCATTGTGCGGAAACGCCGCAATGCGCGCGGGCGCTGGGCTGGTCACGGTCGCGACACCAGCCTCAGTGCAACCTTTGGTGGCAACGCAGGTGATGCCGGAAGTGATGACTGCCACGCTCGCTGAAACAGATCGTGGCGCCGTGAGCGATGACGCCGTGGATTACGTTTTGAAGTTCGCGGGGCGTGCCGACGTCATCGCGATCGGTCCGGGCCTTTCGTCAGAAGACGAGCGCACGCGCAACTTCGTGCGCGCGGTGGTTGAGCGCCGCCGGACTCCAGTCGTGATTGACGCGGATGGCTTGAACTGCCTTGCGCCTTGGCCTGCGGAGGTGCGCGGCACTGGCGATCTTCCGATCGTGCTAACACCGCATCCCGGAGAAATGCTGCGGCTGATGGGAGCGGAAGAAAAGGCTGCGCTTCACGATCGCGTCGCGGCGGCGAGAGCATTCGCGACCACGCACGAAGTCATCCTGCTCTTGAAAGGCTCGCGCTCTTTGATCGCCGCGCCCGATGGCCGCGTGTTCGTTAATCCAACCGGGAACGCGGGCCTGGGTACGGCTGGAGCGGGCGACACGTTGACGGGAATCATCGCCGGCTTTCTCGCGCAAGCGTACGGTTGCAGAACCCCGACTCGTCGGGGTAGCGAGCGGGTAAGCGCGCTCGACGCGGTTATCGCCGCGCTCTACATCAGCGGCTTAGCTGGCGATATTGCGGCGCGCGAAATCGGAATGCGCGCGATGGTCGCATCAGACATTCGCGAGCATCTCAGCGCGGCAATTCGCTCGCTCGATCCTGATGGCGAAATGCCGTAAGGCCCAGCGTCGCCGTTTAAGGCGCTTGTGCCGCCCGATGTTGGGACAATTCCCAACTCTGAACTTAATCAACTTCATGCCTACGATTGTGCCATCAATTTCAACTGGCGAATGGGTCTCGTCTAACGAACGCGAGACGTTCGATCTAGGCCTGCGAATCGGCGCACAGCTTTCGGGTGGCGAGATTCTCTTGTTGAGCGGCCCGCTGGGTGCCGGCAAGACCATACTGGTGAAGGGAATCGCTCAAGCGCTCGGCATTGAAAAGGAAGATGTAACCAGTCCCTCGTTTACTTTGGTAAACCCGCACCGTGGGAAGTTACTGCTTTACCACATCGATCTCTACCGCCTGGATGAAGGCGCGTCGGCGGCGCATGCCGTCGATCTCGACGAGATCCTCGCGGATGAAAGGGCCGTTGTGCTCATCGAGTGGGCTGAGCGCCTGCGTCGCTATCCCTTGCCCGAGAATGTCTGGAGAGTCTCGATTGCTGGTGATGGCGATGAACCTCGGACGATCTCGATCGCGTCGGCAGCCAGGTGACCGAACGTGTTACAATCGCGCCGCAAACAAGTTTAGAGAGGATAGTTGAAGGAGAAATTAGAAATATGCCGTACCCAGAGTTTTTGATCGCGCCAATGCGTGAAGACCTAACACGTCTCGGAGTTGAGGAATTGAGAACACCCGAAGCAGTTGACGAAGCCGTTAAGAATTCAAAAGGCACTGTAATGATTGTCGTGAACTCGGTTTGTGGTTGTGCCGCCGGCAAGGCGCGTCCGGGGGTGGCGTTGGCACTGCAAAACGAAGTGCGACCCGACAGAGTCGCGACCGTGTTTGCCGGAGGCGACGTTGAAGCGACCGATCGCGCGCGCAGCTACTTTACCGGTTATCAGCCGTCGTCACCTTCGATCGGAATCCTGAGGGAAGGAAAGCTTGTCTATATGATGGAACGCCATCAGATCGAAGGGAAAGGCCCCGAACAGATTGCCGCGGAATTGAAGAGCGCTTTTGAGCAATGTTGCGCCACGGCGAGTGTGGCCGCGAACTAGGAATTCGAATCGTAGTTCTGCTACGCGTTCTAATCGATGAGCGACTCCCATCGTTCATCTGATATTATCGCGCCGATGTTCGCCGACGTATCCATCTCCCTCGAAACCAGAATTCTCGATTTACCCGCCAGCGGCGTCGCTGGTTTCAGGCCGCAGAATGTGCGCAAGTTGGCGCTTGCGCTCATTGAAGTCTCCCGCGGAAAAGACATCAACAGCGTCAACGTCGAAGACCTGCTGTCCTACCTGCCGATGCGTTACGAAGATCGTTCGAAAATGATTGCGATTCGAGACCTCGTGGATGGTAAAGAAGCGTCGCTCGATCTAACCGTGCGCTTAGCAAAACCTCGCTACATTGGCCGCCAGCGATTCATATTCACGGTTTCAGCTAGCGATCAGGGTAACACAGGTCCTCAAGTAATAATTGAGTGGTTCGTTTCCGGTTCACGAGCAAAGCAGATCATCGACTATTACTCCAAGCGATTCACGCGCGGAACGCGCTTCATTGCGTTTGGAAAATGGCATCTCAACAAGCTCGGAATCTATTCGTTGAAAATAAACAAGCCCGATGAGATCGAAGTTATCAGTTCAGACAATGACTCAGAAGGTGAGCACGATGAAAGCTCTGATACTTCGCTTTCTGCAATTCACGTTGGACGCTGCGTTCCTGTCTACCGAAAAATAAATGACATTCGGCCCAAGCAACTCCGCGAAATTCTGCATCGCGTAGTGGAGGCAATTCCCGATTCAGCGATTGGTGAAACGCTGCCCCCCGACTTACGGCAACGGCAGAAGTTAATGGCGCGCAGGCAAGCGCTCAGGCAGATTCATTTCCCAACCGAAGAGGTTCTATTGACCGATTACGAACGCGCGCGCAGTCCGGCGCATCGCCGCCTGATATTTGAAGAATTGTTTTGGCTGGCGCTGGGTCTTTTGGTGAAGCGTGGCCAGCGAATTAAAGAGCGCAAAGGCGCGACGATCAAGATCGATGACGCCGCGAAACAACGGATTGCCACAGTGCTGCCATTCAAACTTACTGAGGCGCAGCGTCGGGTCGTTAAAGAACTTTTCAAAGACATGCGTTCCGATGCGCCCATGAATCGTCTGCTGCAAGGCGATGTGGGGAGCGGCAAGACGATCGTCGCCGTCATTGCGATGCTGGCGGCGATGGAAAATGGTTACCAGACAGCACTGATGGTGCCGACGGAAATTCTCGCCGAACAACACGCGCGCAACATCAAGCGAATTCTGGCAAAGACTCCTTATCGCGTCGAATTGTTGGTCGGGTCGATGAAGGCGGCCGAAAAGAAAGCGCTTCATCAGGCGCTGGCCAAAGGTCAAATCGACGCGTGCATTGGCACCCATGCCCTGATCCAGGAAAAAGTTGCGTTCAAGAACCTCGGGTTCGTGGTCATCGATGAGCAGCATCGCTTTGGTGTGATGCAGCGCGTCGAGCTGCGCGCGCGCGGACTGAATCCCGAAGTGCTGGTGATGACCGCGACGCCGATCCCGCGTTCGCTGGCATTGACCGTGTACGGCGATCTCGACGTGTCGATCATTGATGAAATGCCTCCCGGTCGAACGCCAATCGTGACGAAAGTCTTTGCCGACAACGAAACTGATCGGAAAGAAGTGAAGCATCTGCTCGCGCGTGAAGTGCGCGCGGGGCGGCAGGTGTACGTCGTCTATCCGCTGGTTGAAGAGTCTGAGAAAATGGATTTGCGCGATGCTACCAAGCGCTATGAATACCTGCGCGACCGCGTCTTCCCGAAGTTTTCAGTCGGGTTGCTGCACGGACGGATGAAGGCCGAAGAAAAAGAAGAAGTGATGCGCCGCTTTGTTAGCGGCGAGATTCAGATCCTGGTTTCGACCACCGTGATTGAGGTCGGCGTTGATGTGCCGAACGCTTCAGTGATGGTGGTCGAGCACGCCGAGCGGTTTGGGCTCTCACAGCTTCATCAACTGCGCGGACGCGTCGGTCGGGGCGCAGAACAAAGCTTCTGTGTGCTGCTGGCTTCCGACAAGCAAACCGAAGTCGCGCGCGAGCGTCTTGGCATCATGGAAGAAACGAATGACGGCTTTAAGATCGCGGAAAAAGACTTGGAGATTCGTGGCCCCGGCGAAGTCATGGGCACGCGGCAAGCCGGGCTGCCTGAGTTTCGCATCGCCAACCTGGTTCGTGATCTCGATATTCTGCAAGTCGCCCGCAAAGAAGCCGAGTTCTATGTGAACCAGGGCAAGTCGTCACCTGAAGTTGCAAAGATGATCAAGCGCGTGATGAGTGATGCGAGGATGAAGTTGGCGGCGGTAGGCTAGCTTCCGGCCTCTTAACCTCGAAACCCAACGAAGGAGCGTCATCGTGAAAGCCCAAGTTTGCATTGCCCTAATTTCAGTTGCGGCTTTTGCGCTCTTGGCGCAAGTCGGCGCGAGCAAAACGCTGGCTGCTCCCTCAGCTTCCGTGATTCTCGTGAACGGGCGCGTGTGGACCGGCAACGAAGCGCAGCCTTGGGTCAGTGCGGTCGCAATCAGCGGTGACAAGATTGTCGCTGTTGGCACGAATGCGCGAATCCGAAAGATGGCCGCGCGAGATGCGCGCGTGATTGATCTCGGCGGTCGGTTCGCGATGGCAGGATTCAACGACGCGCACATACATTTTCTGAGCGGCGCGCTGAAGCTAATCCAGGTCGATCTCACGGGCGCGCGATCGCTGGAAGAGATTCAGCAGCGCGTGAAGAAGTTTGCGCTGGACCATCCTAACGAACCGTGGATTACGGGCAGCGGCTGGGAATATTCGTACCTCCCCAACCAAAGGTTGCCGACGCGAGCGGACCTCGACGCGGTGATTCCCGACCGTCCGGTGTTCCTTTCGTCCTACGATGGCCACACGGGCTGGGTCAACAGCCGCGCGCTGGAACTGGCCGGTGTCAGCGCGCAAACAAAGTTCGATGGCTATGGTGTCCTGGTTAAGGATGAAAAGGGCGAGCCGACGGGCGTGCTGAAAGAAGGTGCGCAGCGTTTGGTGCGAGGAAAGATTCCCGAGCCGGCGCGCGCACAGAAGCTGGATGCGTTACGTGGCGAAATAGCGCTGGCAAATTTCCTAGGGATCACCAGCATTCAGAACGCGAGCGGCAGTGAAGGTGAGGTCGAGCTGTACAACGAGCTGCTCGATCGCGGCGAGCTAAAGCTGGCGGTGCGGTTTGCCATTTCTGTCGGCCCGCAAACCACGCAGGCCGACATCGATCGCATTGCCGTGCTGGCGAAAAAGTACGCCGGGCCGCGACTCAATGTCGGCGCGATCAAGATTGTGCTGGACGGCGTGATTGAAACGCACACGGCCGCGATGCTTGACCCCTATTCCGACGATCCGAGCACCGCGGGCCGTGCTTCTTACACCGCCGAACAAGCGAACCGAATTGTCACGATGGCTGATCGGGCGGGCCTGCAGGTTTTCATTCACGCCATCGGCGACCGTGCAGTGCGCATGGCGCTCGACGCTTTTCAAACCGCGCGTACGCTGAATGGCCGGCGCGACTCGCGTTGGCGCATCGAACACATCGAAACTCTGCAAGCGAGCGACATTCCGCGTTTTGCCAAGCTCGGCGTGATTGCTTCGATGGAACCGATCCATGCCGATCCGGCAACCGTCGACGTGTGGTCACGGGCGATCGGGCCCGACCGCACAAAGCGCGGCTTTGCCTGGCACGCGCTGCAGACGGCGGGTGCGCGATTGATGTTCAGCAGTGACTGGCCTGCAGCGATCTCGCTCGACCCGATTCGCGGGCTGCACAACGCGGTCAACCGACAGACGATTGAAGGCGAACCAAAAGGCGGGTGGCTACCCGAATATCGCGTTTCTGTAGAGACGGCGCTGAGGGCTTACACATCGGCGGGCGCGTTCGGATCGTTTGAAGAGAGGAGCAAGGGCCGGATTGCACCGGAAATGTTCGCGGACGTGATCGTGCTCAGCGCCGACCCATTCAAAGTAGATCATGCTGATCTCTTTCGCTGCCACGTAACGACCACGATCTTTCGCGGCGCCGTCGTGTACGAAGCAAAATGATCACACTATCTGCAGATTACGTAGACGGAGTGTCAGAAGCCCGACCGTAAGGGAGAGCATCGAGGCCCTTGCTCACGCGCGGGCTTCCGACACGTCTGCGTAATCTGCGGATTGATCTTGGTCGAAGATGCGCATAATTGCCGGCAGATATCGCGGACGGAAGTTGAAGAGCCCACCGTCGTGGCAGACGCGGCCTACGTCCGATCGTTTGCGCGAGACGTTATTCAATATTCTCGCGCGGCGGATCGAAGGCGCGCGGTTTCTCGATCTGTGTGCTGGATCGGGCGCGGTCGGAATCGAAGCGCTGTCGCGCGGCGCGGCGCACGTAACATTCGTGGATCAATCGCGCTTGATATGCGCGTTGATTGAAGCGAATCTCGATGAGTTCGGTGTTGAGACAGAGCGAAGGGAGGTGGTGTGCAGTGAGGCCTCGGCATTTTTGCGGCGGTGCGCGAAGAAAGAATCAGCGCCGTTTGATACCGTCTTCTTCGATCCGCCGTACGAGAGCGATTACGAGGTTGTGTTGGATCATGTTGACGCACACTCCGCGCAATTGTTAGCGAAGGACGGATTGATGATTGTCGAGCATCACAAGAAGAAGGAACTGAGCGAAGAGTTTGGTGCCTTGCATCGATATCGCCTGCTGAAGCAGGGGGATTCTGCGTTAAGGTTTTATGAACGAACAGCCGCATAGCGGCGAAATATTTATGGTTATCGTGAGCCCCAAAAGACCCGCGAGCTCCGGTAGACGCGAAATGTTCTTTCGCCCATAAATGGGCTCGGGAAAATCATGGTGGCTGGCGGGGTCCATAACTATTTCGTTCCTACGGAACTCAAGCCATGGATCAAGACACGGACATCGGCGGACCCGGTCAGCGCTTCCCGCCCACGCGCCACTCAGCGATCATCGCCGCGCGCAGCGAAGATCCCGAGGTGCGGCAGCGCGCCTTTGAGACGATCATCGCCGGCTACTGGAAACCTGCTTACAAATACATTCGCATCAAGTGGCAGTCGTCAAACGAAGACGCCAAGGATTTGACGCAGGGCTTTTTTACCGTCGCCATCGAGAAGAACTACTTCGCGAACTATGACGCCAACAAAGCCAGCTTTCAGACTTTCCTGCGCACTTGTCTGGACGGCTTTGTCGCGAATCAACGAAAATCAGCCGAGCGTCAGAAGCGAGGCGGCGGCCTCGAGCATCTCTCGCTCGATTTCAGCGAGGCCGAAACTGAACTCTCTTTGCAGGCGAACGTTTCTGGCATTACGCCAGAGGATTTGTTTCATCGTGAGTGGATCCGTAGTTTGTTCACGCTGGCGATCGAAGATGTGCGCCGGCACTATGCAGAGAAGGGGAGCGCGGCCCACTTTGAATTGTTTGAGCGATACGATCTGAGCGACGAAGACACCGAAGTATCCTACGCCTCGCTGGCCCAGGACTATGGCTTGACCACGATTGAGGTCACCAACTATTTGGCGGCTACGCGCCGCGAGTTTCGCAAGACCGTGCTCGCAAAGTTGCGGGAAATAACGGCCACCGACGAAGAGTTCCGCAACGAAGCGCGCTCGCTGCTGGGAATTGAAATGAAATGAAATGGCTTTCTGACAAAGGCCTGAAGCATCTGCTCGCCGTCGCGAATGATCCTGACTTTAGCGGGACGAAGTATCGCATCATCGAACAGATCGCCCACGGCGGTATGGGCACTGTCTATCGCGCGGAAGACACTGAACTGGGCAGGCAAGTGGCGGTCAAAGTCCTCAACAGCAGCGAGGCAAATCACGATCTGGCCCAGCGCATGGTCCGCGAGGCACGCATCATCGCCCGCCTGGAACATCCGGGAATCGCGCCGGTTCACGACGTGGGCGTGTTGGAAGATGGGCGCGTGTTCTATGCGATGAAGCTGGTCCGCGGTGATCGGCTTGATGAGTACGCCGCGAACGACAGCTCACTGAAAGATCGGCTCAGAAAGTTTCAGGCCATCTGCGAAGCCGTTGCATTTGCGCACGCGCATCGCGTCATCCATCGCGATCTGAAACCGCAGAACATCATGATCGGATCGTTTGGCGAGGTGCTGGTGCTCGACTGGGGCGTCGCCAGAATTCTGCGCGGCCAGGCGAATCCTTCGGAGGCCGACACGCTCAGGCTGTTGCCCCAAGACGAATCTGACGAAGTAGCCGCCGCCGAAAACGATGAGGACACGGCGCACGGCACGATCATCGGCACGCCGGGTTATATGTCACCGGAACAGGCTCGCGGGGACATCGCCCAACTCGACGAGCGTTCGGACGTCTACTCGCTCGGCGGCGTGCTCTATTTTCTGCTCACCGGCAAATCGCCCGGTGGGAATCAGTTTGACAGTTCCTCGGAGGCTCTGGCGCGACCGCGAGATTTGAACCCGAAGGTGAGCAAGAGCGCGGAAGCGGTCTGCTTAAAAGCACTGGCGCCAGAGCCCGCCGGGCGCTATGCAAGCGCGCTCGAACTAGCGAGCGACATCGTGGCCCTGATCGACGATGATCCCGTCACCGCGCACCGGGAAAATGTGCTTGAGAAACTCGGTCGCTGGAGTGGGAAGAACCGTTTCCTCGTGTTTCTGGTGCTGGCCTACCTCCTGATGAGAATCTTTTTCATTTTGACGTCGCGGCGTTAAAGAAATCTTCGCTGACGTGTAATAGAACAGTGAGTCCAACATAGCCACGGTCCAGCTCAATCGGCTTTGTTCGGAGGCGGAGAAGATCAAAAGAAAGAAGGAGAACAATAATGTCAAAACCTCTAATCGGAGTCATCCTCGGCGCGATACTTGGCGCCTTTGACGGGCTGAGTGCCTGGTTCACGCCGGCAGTGCGCGACCAGATTGCCGGCATCGTAGTCGGCTCAACAGTCAAAGGCATCATTGCCGGCATAGCCATTGGCTTCTTTGCCAGGAAGTTCAACTCGCTGCCGCTGGGTCTCCTATTCGGGTTAATCGTTGGCGCAATCCTGGCCTTTCTGGTCGCGTTCCTGCAGCACGGCTACTATCTTCAGATCATGCTGCCGGGCACTATGGTTGGGTTGATTGTAGGCTTCGCCACCCAGAAGTACGGCCGCAGTCCGGCGCTTGCGCAGAGCTGAGTCAGAACCGCCTGCGGTAGCGGGCGGTTGATGTTGGGGTTCAAATATTTGCGGTTCATCTGGTAAGAGAATTGCTAACGCTGGATAAACCGCCCGCTACCGCAGGCGGTTCTGACTCAAAGGAGTATTCACATGCCGAGAGTTGTTCATTTCGAAATTCACGCGAGCGATCCCGATCGCGCGATCGGTTTTTATCAGAAGGTTTTTGGTTGGACGTTTCAGAAGTGGGATGGCCCAATGCCTTACTGGATGGTCATCACGGGCCCGGACGACAAACCGGGCATCAACGGCGGGCTGGTACCCCGACGGGGCGAGATTGACGGCCAGGCAGTGATCGCTTACGTCTGCACTGTCGGTGTTGAAGCGCTTGATTCCTCGATCGCTACCGTCGAGGCAAACAGCGGTACGGTTGTGGTGCCGAAGATGCCGATTCCCGGTGTTGGCTGGTTGGTCTATTGCAAAGACACCGAAGGCAACATCTTTGGCATGATGCAAGCTGACGCGTTGGCTGCGGGCGGCCCGGCTCAGTCGTGATATCGCTGGGAGCGCGGACGTCCCCGTCCGCACGGCGTGCGTCAGCACGCTCGACCTCTTTGGCTTCACGCTCATTGCCGACGAGGACGTCCGCGAAGCTGGAGTCAGTACCACCCGCGTCAGCGGGTGGGTTAAATGCGCACCTCAACTTGATTAATGATCCACCTGCTTAGGCAGGTGGTACTGACCTCCCACTCCGAGTAGAATCGTCAAAACATGCTGGTACTCGGAATCGAAACTTCCTGCGACGAAACTGCCGCCGCGATCGTGCGTGATGGTCGCGAGATTGTCTCGTCGGTCATCTCTTCACAGATTCCGATTCACCAGCGGTTCGGCGGAGTCGTGCCGGAACTCGCTTCGCGCGAGCACCTCGACAAGATCGTGCCAATCGTGGAAGAGGCGTTCACGCGCGCGAACCTGACGAAAGAACAAGTCGACGGTATCGCCGTGACCATTGGGCCCGGACTGGTTGGATCGCTTTTGGTGGGCGTGTCTTACGCGAAGGCGATGGCCTTCGCGCTGAACAAACCTCTGGTCGGCGTGAATCACATCGAAGGTCACATCTATTCCGTCTGTTTTGAGAATCCGCCGGTCGAGTATCCGGCGGTGGCGCTGATTGTCTCGGGTGGCCACACAAATCTCTTCTACGTGCCGGGCCCAGGCAAGTACAAAGTCGTCGGCCGCACGCGCGACGACGCCGCCGGCGAAGCGTTTGACAAAGTTGCGAAGCTGCTCGGACTCGGTTATCCGGGCGGACCAATCATTGAGAAGCTGGCGAAAGAAGGGAATCCGAAAGCAGTGAGGTTCGCGCTGCCACGCATGGGCGACGGGCGCCCGGATTTTAGTTTCAGTGGATTGAAAACGGCGGTGACGAAATACGTGCGCGAGAGTGGATTGCAGGCAGTCACGAACGGCGAAGAGCCTTCACAGGGAATCAAAGACCTCGCGGCGAGTTTTCAAAGCACGGTCGTGCGTTCGCTTGTGACTACGATGGAACGCGTCGCCAAAGAATACTATCCGAAGACTTTGATCGTGGCCGGCGGTGTCGCTTGCAACGGCGCTTTGCGTGAAGCTTCGCGAACAGCCGCCGACAAGCTGGGCGTGCCGGCTTACTTTCCCTCGCCGCATCTCTCTACTGATAACGCCGCGATGATAGCCGCGGCCGGCACCTTCAAGTTGCAAGCCGGCGAACGTGCCGGTTGGGACTTGAATGCGGATGTGATGCTCCGTTTGCAGAACATCGAAGTCGAGGACGAAGAGCTGCGAAAGCACGTCCGGTATCGGCTATGACTCGGATTCCTTAACGGTTTGTCCCACGCGAATCGTTCCTTCACTCAGAATCTGCGCGCGCAAACCGCCGCGATGAACGAAGCCGGGCAGGACTTTTTCATGCGATAGCTTTTGCAGATGTGCGCATGGTTCGCACAACCTCAGTCCGCGGGCTTTCACCTCGCCGATCCAGAACTCTTTGCCGACCAGATGATTCAGGGGCACGCCGCGCGTGACGACGTTGCGCCGGCTGGCGCTGAGGTCGAATTCGATTTTGAACTCGCGCCTTAATGCCTCGATCGCCTCGGCTTCGATCAAGGTGAGTTCGCGATCAGGTTGGGGCTTGTAATAGGTTCCCTGACGGAAAAAATAACGATCCCCTTCGAGTCCTTTCCCAGGGAACGCACGTACTTCTTCGACGGATTGCATCGGCCCTTCGGCCTTGGCGGCGATGTTGATTGAGATGACGGTGCCTTCGAACATTAACTTTATCTCCGGTGACAGGCGTTAGAGTACCAACTTTAGTTGGGTGTTTCTCCGGGCAGGGAAAAGCCCGACTAAAGTCGGTACTCTAACACCGCTTTGGTTACGATCTCTTATGAATCCTACCTCGACGCCGCGATCGCTCCGTCAAAAATCTCCAGCGCCACGTCGACGTTCTCGCGAGTCAGGATAAGGGGTGGCGACCAGCGAATCGAATTCGCTCCGGCCCCAAGCAGCACCAGGCCGCGGTTGAAGCTGGCCATCTCTACCCGATCACGCAGTTCGGCATCAGGCTCTTTGGCCGCGCGATTCTTAACGAACTCGACGCCGAGCATGAATCCCATGCCGCGCACGTCGCCGATGCAGTCGTGCTTCGTCATCAACTTTTCCAAACCACGCTTGAGATAAGCGCCAACCTCGGCGGCGTTCGCGACCAGTTCGCGCTCAAGCAGTTCGATCGTTTTCAGCGCCGCGGCAATCGCCACGGGATTCCCGCCGAAAGTCGACGCGTGGGCGCCGGGTTTCCAATCCATCACGTCGGCGCGCGCAACGCACGCGCACAGCGGCAAGCCCGACGCGATGCCTTTCGCGATGCAGACGATGTCGGCTTTCGCGCCGTAGTGATCCGCCGCGAACATCTTGCCGGTGCGGCCCATACCACTTTGCACTTCGTCAAATACGAGCAGGATGCCGTGCTGGTCACAGATTCTACGCAAGCCTTCCAGAAATCCCTTCGGCGCGGGCACATAACCGCCTTCGCCTTGCACGGGTTCGACAATGATCGCGGCGACTTCTTCGGGCGGGGTCGTCGATTGAAACAGACGCTTCTCGATCCAGTTCAAAGCGCCCTGGGTCGGCCCACCATCACCGCAATCATCGGCGCTGAATGGATTGCGATACTCATTGGGGAAGGGCACATGAACGACGTCCAGCAACTGGCGCTTGAAGCCTCGGCGCTGCGCCACCCTTGAATTCGTGAGCGAAAGCGATCCCAAGGTGCGGCCGTGAAAACTGCCAAAGAACGAAATGAATTTCTCACGTCCAGTTTTATGCATGGCCAGCTTCAATGCAGTCTCGACAGCTTCCGTGCCGCTGTTGCCAAAGTGCGTACGCGTCGGACCGTCGATGGGAACGATCTCGTCGAGCTTGCGCGCGAGATCCGGCATGCTTTTGTAAAAATAATCCGTGCCGCAGATGTGAATCAGTCGTTCGGTCTGTTCTTGAATCGCCCGCACAACCTCGGGATGACAATGCCCGGTCGAGCACACTGCGACGCCGGCGTTACAATCAAGAAAAACGTTGCCGTCGACGTCCGTGACCCAGACGCCTTGGGCGCGCTCGGCGACCAGCTTGAAATCCGGACGCGGGTAAGCGGGATTCACAAACTCGGAATCGGCCTTAATGATGGCGCGGGCATTCGGGCCCGGCAGTTCAGTTTTGATTTCAGGTTTTCGTGCGGTGATTACTGCTGACATTTTTTCCACTCCTTTGAAAAAGAACCCTGGTTAGACACGTCGGCGTGTCAGAAGGCGAAGCGTGAATTAGGACTGAGACTAGTCAGCGAACAGATCGGTGCGGTTATCGAGCGGGCGAAAATGAAGATCTTGAGGGTTGAACATAATGCCCCTATTGCGGCCAGATAATAGCACACGGCGAGGCGGAAACCCGACCGTAAGGGAGGGTGCAGAGTCTGAAGTCTTAGCACCCTCCCTTACGGTCGGGTTTCTGCCTTAGGCCGAGTACCAGAGCACCGCAAAGAAGTGACAGGTAGTTCCGGCCAGGACGAACAGATGCCAGACAAAATGGTGGTAGCGCAGTCGATGCGCACCATAAAATGCTACGCCGCCCGTATAAGCGACGCCTCCGGCCATCAGCCAGAGAATGCCGGGCAGAGGCACATGCAGATACACTGGCTTGGCGGCGATCACGACCAGCCAGCCCATCGACAGGTACAGAACCATCGAGAGCCAACGAAAGCGCGTGCCGGCCACGGCTTTCATCGTCAGACCGAAAAGCGCCATCGCCCAAATCATTCCCAGCAAGGTCCAGCCCCACGGTCCGCGCAGCGCGCCCAGAGTGAAGGGCGTGTAGGTGCCGGCGATGAGCAGAAAGATGGCGCCATGATCGAGTGTGCGAAAGAACCGCTTCGCTTTGTCGTGTCTGAGCGCGTGATAGAGCGTGGAGGCGAAATACAGGCTGAGCATCGCACTGGCAAAGACGCTGACACCAACCATGTTCCAGACGCGCCCCGCGCGCACGGCTGCGACGATCAGAATTGGCGTCGCGGCAAACGCCAGTACCAGCCCGACGCCGTGGCTGATGGTGTTCGCGATCTCTTCGCCGGGCGACGGCAGCATCGGTTCGCGGGACGTCTCACTCATGTACCTTGCATTCTACACGATTCGCTGTCATCGGGCCGCCTCAAGTTGCGCGGATGACCCGGTCGCTACCGCGCTCGGTTCTGACACATCTCATAGGGCGCTTAGTCGCCCGGGGCTACTACTTCCTAGTCAAAATCTTCGCGGTGAACGAGCCCTTGATCGTTGTTTCCCCGCTCGTCAAATCGATTTCGCCGGTTACGGTGTCGCCCGATACCGAAGTGACCTTTACGTCGCCGGTCACACTGCCGCGGTCGAGCCAGACAGTATTGTCAGCGCCGCCTTTGCGAGAAACGATGCCGACGGATTCGGCTTTCATGAACTTGTCGGCTTTGGCGGAATACGTGCCCGCCATCAACGCCGACTTTTCCGTGCCACCCTGATCGCCAACCAGACTAAACGTCACGCGCAGATTATCGTCGGCCGTCATCGGCTTGTTTATGGTTTGCGCAAAGAACGACCCGTCGAGATCGTAGTTCGCGGCGTAAATATTGTAAGTCGCTGCCGTGGTCATCTTGCCGGTGGTGTCGGTGAATGTCTTGGTCACAGCAACGGCAAAGCCTGATTTGACGGCCATGTCCTTCTCGCCGGTGGCCGGCGATTTCACGTGAATACCGCTGGCGCCGGTGCCTTTGCCGCAACCAGCAAGGAATAGCAAACCAGCAAGCGCGAGGGTAACGAGCGCGAGCGTAATCGGCCGATTGAAAGCTAAGTCAGTTTCCAGAGTTTCATGTTGGGGCATGTTTTTCTTCTCCTGATCAGAATTGAATTGCTGAGCTAAAAGGCAAGACTGTTCCGAAAGCAATCGAGCAGGGGCTTTTTACGGGAAAACGGACAGAGAGTCAATCGGAGAAAACGTGGGAGGCAAGTTGTAGCGCCTATCTCCTCGGCGCGACATAAGTCCGGCGCGCCTTCACAACCAGCTTGTTCTGAGACTTCTGCAGGGCGGGCGACACGTCGATCTTTAGCTTGCGCGTCGTGCCGTCGCGTTTCTTGTTAGAAGAAACAAACGCCAGGTTGTAGCGACTGCGCAGATGATCCATCAGGGTTTGGAAAGTCGTGTTGAGATTCTCGGGTTTGTCTGCGAGCACTTCTCCCCCGGTTTCGTTCGCGAGAGTTTGGATGTCAATGTAGGGCGCGTTGCCGAGCTTACCAATTCGCGTGGCCCAAATCATGATTCCGTTTTCGATCGCCTGATCATCGGTTTTCGGAATGATCCCGCAGACGACGCTGCCTGATTCAAAGATTGCCTGCGACGCCGTCTTGCCCGACGGCCCATTTGGGCAATCAAAGTTACGCGTGACGCCGGTGATCGCGATGACGACGCGGCGGCCGACGGGATTGCTGGCCTTGTTCATGTAATCGGCGGCGACGCTGAAGAGCTTGTTCAGACAATGATCCGCCTCTTCATCGTGGGGCGGGATGCGATCAAGCGCATCTTCGATCAGCGCACGGTCGCGCGTGAAACCTTGCAGCAGGCGCGTCGTGTCGTGATAGGTCATCACCGCGACTTCGTCCGCCGGCTTCAAACGCGCGAGCGCATCGCTCGCTGCCCGATGCACCTGGCTGCCGAAGGGATCCAGACAACCGCCACGATCGATCAGCAAGAGCACAGAGAGCGGTAGACTGTCCTGACCAAAGTGTGTGATCTCCTGCTTCGTCCCGTCTTCGTAGAGCAGAAAGTCTTCTCTCTTCAATCCGCCGACTACCCGCGCTGTGTCCTTTTGCAGGACGAGCGCATCGATAGTCACCAGGTTGACGTCAACCTTCACGATTTCCGCCGTGGCTGGGAGCGCAGGCATCCTGCCTGCATCGTCCGAGTTTTGGTTATTGCCGCTAACTCGTCTCTCGCGCGTCTGTGACGTAACAGACCTGAGGGAAGGGAAAATGAAGAACAGGAACAGAATTGAAGCGGAAGCTAAGAGGAGAAACAGCAGCGTCGGGTTTCGTTGTTTCATAAGCTCTCTCCAAGTTTCCAGAAGACGGTTAAGCCGAAAAGAGCAGGACAGCGCTTGCTGCCTTCTGCTTCTCGGCCTACTGCCTTCTGTCTTTCGCGGGGAGAGAGTGCTTGTCACAAGCCGATCTACGCAGCGCCTTCTGCGTGGGTTTCAGCGCCCGATAGCAAGTTCAAAGGGCAACCCAAAACCCTGGTTCAGATAAACAGGCGTTGCGGGCCTCGGGAATGTTAACTGGCAGACTCACTTCTTCCGTAATGATTTCGAAGTGGCCTGCGGCCGTCTTTGTCCAAATCGGATGGTCGGCGGCGTCCAGAAGTTGGCATCGCCGACGATGCCTTTCTTCTCGTTGACAACCTCGAGTTCGCGTGGAGTAACTGCAATCAGCAAATATCCTTTTTCGCGGTCCGGATAGAAGGCTTTCCATTCATCTTTCCAGTGTCGGGCTTTTTCCGCTGGATCGTTAACTATTCGGGCAACGCCGGAGATTGTGACGTAGGCTGGGCTTTCCCGATCAAAGTAGTAGAGGGTGACGCGACTGTGGCGACGAATCTCGGCGACTTTACGGCTCTTTGAATTCGTGCCAAACCATACGACCAGATTCTCATCGGGCGGAAACGGATCCATAGTTCTGGCATGGGCGCGACCCTTCGAGTCCCGGGTGATCAGCGCGCAGTAACGAGCGGTTGCCATGATCTCGCGCGCCGCCACGATCATCTCGTCCTTTGACAGGCGCCGTTGCTGCTGTCCGAGAACATCAGGGGTCAACGCGGCCATGCAGAGCAGCAGAGCAAGGGCGAGGACTTCTAGTTTGATGGCAATGGAGTTCATGAGTGCCCGTTCGTTTTTCAGCTCCGTCAGGAGCGAGATATTTATAGCACCGGCAGCCAATGCAATGACGAGCTCCGTAGGAGCGACATATTTGAGCCGATCGGCAATTCATTCCGCTCCCACGGAGCTTACGAAATGTCTTGTTCGCGTGGAGCCATAAACATTTCGTCCCTTTGGGACTGCCCTGAGCGCGCTTGCTCGGGCGGCTGGTTCTGCACCGAGGGAGTGCTGGGCTCCTCAGCAAACGTCAGCCGAATTGTTTCTCTTGGCGGCGGCTTTGGCCACAAAGGAACGCGTTGGCCGAGGGCGTGACTCAGAACGCGCGATCGAAAATACAGTTCATGGTCCCATTCGACTTCCGCCATCTCAAGCAGGCAGTCGATCAAGTCGATGGAACCACCGTCGCGCGCATAACGCGCGGCAGTCTCGTACTCTCTGACGTTGCGACTCTCTAACCTTCCGGCTCCGTACATCGGCGCCAGCCAGCCCGTGGCGTGACACAGCAAACCCAGAGAGCGACCAATAATTGCGGCCCGGATCTCGCGATGTTTGCGGGGTCCGGCCCCAAGGCTTGCAAGCATTTCACCCACCAGTTTGCGATGACGCCACTCATCTTGCTCGATGTTCCGGATCGCTTGCCGTTCATCCTTGCTGCGGACTGATTGCCAGTGCCCGCGATAAGCATACGCCGCGGCCAACTCGCCCGAGTAGGCCGATTGGAGCAGAGCGATGAGCTTTTCGCGACTGTCATTTTTGGTCATTTGAACTTTGGCCGCACCGGGTGCGCTTCAGTGTTGAAGATGACCCCGTCGAAGTCGAGCGTCTTCGGCGGCGCGAAGAGAAGATAGAAATACTTGAAAGTTTCGGCGAACAGGAAGCTCTGCATCGAGTCGGCCTTGTCTTTTGTCACGACGCTCTTCAGCGCGGCGTAACCTTCATCGGTGCGGCAGTGTTTGACGAAGTCTTCGAACATTGTCTGGCCCATGCGCAAATAATGCGCAGCGTTTAGAGGCGGGACTTGTCCCGCCTGCGAGGGACGAGTCCCTCGTCTAAACGAACGCGACGATTTGTTTGCCGTTGCGTAGTGATAAAGATAATATGCCGACTCTACGATCTCCGGCCTGAGAGGATAACCGGACGAGACGATTTGCATCGAGTCGTAGTTTAACTCTTCGGGCTCGATGCCATACAGCGACCACATCTTGAAAGACGAGTCTTGCAGACGCCGTGCGCGCTCGAGATCGCCTGACAGCGCCAGCACCGCGGGAAAGAAAGCGTCCAACGCGCCGTAAATAGTCGCGGTGCGCTTGCCGGTGTTCATGTCGGCGTGGCCGTACCAGAGTTCGGGCTCCTTCACTTGCCCTCCAGTGCGTCCGCCGGCGTAAAGCAGATCGTGCAGCATCGGCTGCGCCAAATATTTGTTGATCGCGGCAATGCTGTCTTGCCACATGCGACGGCAGTCTTCGTCGTCGAACAGGACCCAGCACTTCAGAAGATACTCATAATAACTATCGATCGCGCCGCTGATGTGGCTGTCGGTGTCTGTCCATTCGCCCGTCTCGACATTGATCCACGTGCCCACCAGACCGATCGGCGAGCGACGTTTGTAGATTTCCACCAGCGCGCGTTTCGCTTTGTCATAGAAGATGGGCTTGTGAGTGATTTTGCTCAGCGTGCCGAACTCGATCAGCAGCGTTCCTGCTTCAGCCGGATTGGTGACATTGCCGCGCACCTTGCCGGTCTTGAGATTGACGTAGCGGTAAGGCAATCCGGTCGGCGATTCGAACACGGGCAGCAGCCGGTTTCCCAAATCTTCGGCGAGATTCAATAGCTGTTTGTCGCCGCTGAGTTCATAACTCGAAAGCAAACCACCGAGCAGCCGAATCGTGATCTCGAAATTCTGAACCTCAATGTCTTTGTCGAACGAAAGATTCTTATCAATGTATTCGCGCGTGTGTTTGGCTTCATCTTTCAAGCCCATCAGGATCATCGTGTCGAGCGCATCGACCGGCGTCATCAAAAGCGGCTGGGCATACCAATCGTGATACGTCTTGCTCAACGGCTTCAGATCGTCATGGCCCCAGGCGTATTTCTTGTAGCCATTCCAGGCGTGTAGAAATTCCGCGCGCACTTGCCCCACGAGTTGTGGTTTGTTCGCCGGCGGTTGCGCGTTTGCAGGGGTTGACAGGGTGACGAGAATCAATCCCAGCGACATCACGGACAGAAGTCGCAGAACAGATTTATCGCAGCGTTCCTTCAACATCAGACTCACCATCGAATGCGAATCACTCGCACCGGATACAAATCTCGGCTCCGGGAAATGCTTTGTCGGCCGGCACGCGTCTTAGCCAGAATACGATCGTGTAAATTCCGGGCGCCTCCCGAGCCAGCTTTGCGGGGACGCGAAACTTTCCATTGCCCCATTCATAGTCGCCGGTGCTCCCGTCACCATAGTGCGCTCCGTGCGGAGCCCTAGGCCGCAGACCGGCATACTCATCGGGCAGCGCATAACCGCGCGGCGTGCGCAGCCAATCGGCAGTGGGCGGGGCCGGTAGCGGCTCAAAGAAAACATCGACCTCGTGAAGAAAATGTCTTGGGTTTAGCAGCTTTCCAGTGATGACTACAGTCGCCTGTCGCTTTGCTTGCCGGGGAAATGGATCGACTTCGAGATAGCGGGAAACATAAAACTCTGAGAGCCGCAGGCTGTGTCCGTTGAGCGCAATGCCAAAACCCGCATGAGTGTGTTGTGACGCGAGCATGGCTTGCCGATGCCCATCGTTCGGCGGAGTTTCATCGTGCATCGCAGTGTGCATGTCGACTAGATCGCCGATCACGCCGCCCGGCGTCAACGACAGAATTTTATCGGCGGAAGAGACATTCTCCTGAATCGCGTTGATGCCGCCCGCAAACGAATATCGTTGATAAGGCTTGCGGCCGTCGCTACCCCAGTGGCTGAGAAAATGATTCGTTGCCATATCGTGAGCGTGATCGGTCGCCACCTTGCAAGCCAAATCGTCGAGTTCCAACACGGACAGGCCTGCTGCGGCGCGTTCTGCGTTTACGAGATCGAGCAATCGTGCGCGAGCGAGCGTGAGATGGTCTTCGCTGAATCGTCCGCGTTCAATCGGGACTTGGGCGGAAGCAGTCGCCGGCATTAGCGCGAACGCTGCGCTAACTTTTAGGAACGAGCGACGGGTGAATGCATTTTGCCTCGAAGTCACGAATCGCCTCTGCTTGAAACTCTGTACGCTTGCGGAGCTTTCAAGCTCTGGGTAAACTCAACGCGCTCTCAAAACGTCATCTATTCGGAACGGCAAATGAAGATACACGAGTACCAGGCAAAAGAGTTACTGAAAAAGTTCGGCGTGCCGGTGCCGCGCGGCATCGTCGCGCACTCACCGGACGAGGCTTACCACGCGGCGAAAGAGCTGGCTTGCGAACCTGTCGTCGTGAAGGCGCAGATTCATGCCGGCGGCCGCGGCAAAGGCGGCGGTGTGAAGCTTGCAAAGACTGCTGAGGAAGCGCGCGAGTTGGCGCGACAGATCCTCGGCATGAAACTGGTCACACATCAGACGGGGCCCGAAGGCAGGGAAGTGCGCGTGCTCTTGATCGAAGAAGGCTTGCCGATCCACAAAGAGTTTTACCTCGGCATCGTTTTGGATCGGGCGAGCGGACGGCCCGTGTTCATGGCCTCGGCAGCGGGCGGGATGGACATTGAAGAAGTCGCGGCGAAGACCCCCGAGAAGATTTTCAAAGAGACGATCAATCCCGCGGTGGGCTTTCGTCCGTTCCAGGCGCGCAAACTCGCATTCGCTCTCGGCCTGCCGGGTGCGCTCGTGTCGCAGGCGGCGAAGTTCATGCAATCACTCTACACAGCGTATGAACAGATGGACGCCTCGCTGATGGAAATCAATCCGTTTCTGCTGACGAAGGATGAGCGGCTGATCGCGCTGGATGCAAAGGTGAACTTTGACGACAACGCAATGTTTCGTCACAAAGAGTTTCTCGATCTGCGCGACCTGAACGAAGAGGAGCCTTTGGAGATTGAAGCGTCCAAGTTCGATCTCAACTACATCAAGCTCGACGGCAACATCGCTTGCATGGTTAACGGTGCGGGTCTGGCGATGGCCACGATGGACATCATCAAACTCGCGGGCGGCGAGCCGGCAAACTTTCTCGACGTGGGCGGCGGCGCTTCCCAGGAGCGTGTAGAGGCCGGGTTCCGCATCCTTTTGGCGGATCCGAACGTGCGCGCAGTGCTCGTCAATATCTTCGGGGGCATCGTGCGTTGCGACATGGTTGCGCGCGGAGTGGTCGGCGCGGCCACAAACCTCGGCGTGAAAGTTCCGGTCGTCGTTCGTCTGGAAGGCACCAACGTCGAAGAAGGCCAGCGCGTCATTCGTGAATCGGGATTGGGGTTTACGGTTGCGAACGGAATGAAAGACGCGGCCGAGAAGGTTGTGGCGTTGGCGGCGTAGGGACGGGACGCGGAGACGCGGGGACGGGGCGACGGGGAGATGCGGCGTTCAGTCAATATGTGAGAAAAGATCGTTGAAGAGATCACTGCTGTGAGCGCGAATTCGCCGACATTCCCCCCGTCCCCCCGTCTCCGCGTCTCCGTGTCCGTTCTTAGGTGGCTCGTCCTCATCAGCCGCTTCGGTCTGGCGGCGCTTTTTCTTTTCACGGCCGGCGCCAAGCTTTGGATTCTGAAAACTTTCGCGACCAGCGTCGCCTCGCTCCTCAGTTCTGCATCGATTAACTATGAACGCTGGCAATGGCCGGTAACGACGGGAGTGATCGCTGTCGAGATCATCGTGGCGCTGCTGTTGATTATCCCGCGGACGGTGAGATTCGGCGCAGTCGCCGCGGCCGTTTTGTTGATTGGATTCAGCGCCTTCGCTCTCTACTACGTTTACGTCTTGCATGGCGAGCCGCTGGAGTGCGGGTGCTTTGGAAATATCATTGGGAGTCAATTAGGAGTGAAGACGGCGCTGCGGAATCTTGGCTTGCTGATTCCCGCGCTAGTAGTCTTTTTCGGATCTCGGGGCGGGGGCAAGCCCACCTTCCTGACCTGAGAGATTCAACGACTTGAGTGATTGCGTCTAAGATTGTTCGGCTGTCAAGGTCGATGAGAATCACTCGACGCTGAAAACCTCAAGGTCAGGAAGGCGGGCTTGCCCCCGCTCTTGAATAAATCTCTCTTACCGCCTCTTCATCCGCCCGATTTCATATCGCGTATTCTCAATCCGCTCCGTCGCGTCCGGATGATCCGAGAACAGCGAGCCCAGCAGATTCGAATCCTGTTCCTCAATGCGCTGCAACTTTTGAAACATCGTAACCATGCCCTGCGGATCGAATCCGGCGCCCGGCATTGTGCGCACGCCCAGAAAGTCCGCCTCGCGTTCTTCTTCGCGAGAGTGAACGGTAAGAAATCCCGCGCCGATCATTTGCCCGAGGGCGACGCCGAGATCGCGCGCAATGTCGCCCGCGACTCCGGTGAGTTCGCCGAGTTGTTTGGCGATGTCGTCATACTCCTGCGACTTTTTCAAAGTCTTCAGGCTGTGCCGCGCGACGACGTGGCCGACTTCGTGCGCGAGCACCGAAGCCAGCTCGTTTTCATTCGCCAGCCGGAGCAGCGCCGTCGTTACATAAATGTGACCGCCGGGCAGAGAGAAGCCGTTAATCTCGCGGCTCTGGATGACGTGAAACTTGTAAACGAGATTCGGCCGCAGACTCGCCTTGGCGCAACGCTGGCCGAGGCGTTCCGTCCGATCGAGGCCCGCGTTCGTCAGGTTGAACTTCTTCGTGACTTCGCGATGGAGTTGAGTGCCGAGTTTGATCTCGTCGCGTTCGTTCAGCAAGCCCGCGTTGGAATAGCGCGCGTTGCGAAAGTCAGAGTAGGGATCGTCGAACTGCGCGGCGCTCGAGAGTGGTTGACGGTTCAGCGAAACATTCGGCGACGCTTCGTGCGCGCGAGTCGCCAGCGACATAAGGCAGAACATTATGGCAATCAGCAACGCGAGGCGCGGTTTGGAACGACGTCCAGCTTGGGTCATCAAGGTTTCTCCAGACATGCGAATCGATGAATCGTTGTTGATAATAAGCGAACCGGGATGTTATAGAAAACCCAGAGAGCAAAGTCCGTTTATCACGAATGGCCAGTAATGACTCAGTAGTGCGGCGCGGCAGAGCCTGGCCGCTGCTCGCAATCGTAGCCCTTTTGGCTGCGACCGCGTTTCAGCTTCGTCATCAGGGACGTTTCTGGCTCTGCACGTGTGGTCCTCGGTTTTGGTCCGGAAATATTTGCAGTTCGGAAAACTCTCAGCAGTTTCTCGATCCATACAGCTTCACGCACGTGCTGCACGGCCTGGTCTATTTCATCCTGCTAAAGTTGTTGCTCCCGCGCGTGCGTCCGTTGTGGCGACTGTGCATGGCGATCGCGCTCGCCGCCGGGTGGGAATTGCTCGAGAATACAAACTTCATCATCAATCGCTATCGCGAAGCCACCGCGTCGCTCGGCTATTCAGGCGACACGGTGGTGAACTCGCTCGGTGATATCTCGTGCGCCGCTTTGGGCTTTGTGATCGCTCGGGCCTTTGGCTGGCGGCGTTCGGTGATTCTGTTTGTGGTGACCGAAGTCGTCTTGCTGTTTTGGATCAGAGATGGATTGATCTTGAACATCATCATGCTCATCCATCCGATCCAGGCGATCAGAGCCTGGCAGATGTGTCAGTGAGTTGAGAGGAAAAGGGGAGAAGATGTCGACAATTTCATTCTGGGGTGCGGCCGGAACCGTGACCGGGTCGAAGTATCTGATCGAGACTGAGCACGCAAAAGTCTTGATCGATTGTGGGTTGTTTCAAGGCATGCGCGAACTGCGCGAGCGTAACTGGCAGGAACCGCCATTCAATGCGGCTTCGGTTGACGCCGTAATCATCACGCACGCGCACATTGACCACACGGGGTATCTGCCGCGCTTTGTCCGACACGGCTTTCGCGGGCCAATCTATTGTTCGCGCGGCACGGCTGACTTGCTGAAGATTCTCTTGCCCGATGCGGCGCGTCTGCAGGAAGAAGAAGCCGATTATCGCAATCGGCATAAGGCCACAAAGCACGATCCCGCGCTGCCGCTCTACACCGAACAGGATGCGAGAGAGACCTTGAAGTTGCTGCAAGTCGTGCAGAATACCGGTCAACCGTTTCAAGTAATGAAAGGGATCAGCGCAGAGTTTCGCATCGCGGGTCACATCCTCGGTTCCAGTCACGTGCTTGTTCATCTCGACGGTGACGAAAAGCGAAAACGGAGCGTGCTGTTCTCGGGCGACCTCGGAAAATACGACCAGCCGATCATACGCGATCCCGTCGCGCCGCCCGCGTGCGACTATCTCCTGATCGAATCAACCTACGGCAATCGCTTGCACGACGTCGAAGAACCGAAAGCCGCGCTCGCGCGAATCATCAAGAACGCGGCCGCGCACAACAGCGCGGTGCTGTTCCCCGCATTTGCGGTCGGACGCGCGCAGGAGATTCTCTACCTCATTCGTGAACTCGAAGATGAAAAGCGAGTTCCAATCCTGCCGGTGACGCTTGATTCGCCCATGGCTGCGGCCGCGACGCAGGCCTACGCGCGTCGCACGGAAGAGCACGACGAAGAATATGAACAAGCTCTCAAGATCACCCCGACACCGCTACGGACGCACGCGATGACAGCGTGCTGCACGAAAGAAGAGTCTAAACGCCTGAACGAAGCCAAGGGCGCGCGAGTGATCATCGCCGCGTCGGGCATGATGAACGGTGGTCGCGTGCTTCATCATGCGCTACGGCTTTTGCCCGACGAGAACGCGACCGTGGTGTTTGTCGGCTATCAGGCGGCGGGTACACTCGGCCGCCGCGTGTCAGACGGCGAGAAGCGGGTGAAGGTTTTTGGCGAGTGGATTGACGTGCATTGCAACGTCGAAAAAATTGGCGGCTTCTCAGCGCACGCGGATTGGAAAGAAGTCATTCGCTGGTTGGAAGGAATGCCGTCCGCGCCTAAGCGAGTGTTCGTCACGCACGGCGAGCCCGACGCCGCGCAGGCGATGGCGGGCCACATTCGCGATCGATTCGGCTGGGTGATCGAAGTGCCGCAGTATGGCGAGAAGTTTGAGCTGGCGTGAATGAGTTCTGTTTGGCAGCGCTAAAGACGCGAGATTCATGCAGCCTGGAAGGCTGCGAGACAGTAGCCGGTGGTCGAGGCGGAGCGGAGACCACCGGAGTCGATTGGAAAAAGAGTCTGCACCCTGAAGGGGTGCAAGAATGAAAGATGACGGGCTCATCCGGTCAACTTTCTTCAGGCTGCATTACCACGTTGTTGCTTGAGGTTCTGGCACTCCTTCAGGGTGCGATGCGTTACGCGTCACGTACCGGAGGTCTTCGCTGCGCTTTGACCTCCGGCTACTATCGAGCAACCATCCGGGTTGCGAAACGGACGACCGTAGCGTCTCTCATCTTCTTTGTGCGTTCTTGCCGCAATTGTTATACTGCGCGCTCATTTTGGTAATGTTCGTCATAGGATCAACCGTTGAGCGTACTCGTAGATAAATCCACGCGCCTGGTCGTACAGGGCATCACCGGCAAAGAAGGCACGTTCCACACCATCCAGATGGTTGAGTACGGAACGAATATCGTCGGTGGCGTGACGCCGGGCAAAGGCGGCACCACGCACGAAGGCATTCCCGTGTTCAATACCGTTGCCGATGCCGTGAGAGAAGCGGGCGCCAACGCTTCGGTGATTTATGTGCCGCCGGCCTTCGCCGCCGACGCGATCATGGAAGCCGCCGACGCGGGGATTGCCGTGGTCGTTTGCATCACCGAGGGAATTCCCACGCTCGACATGGTTAAGGTCAAGGAATACCTGAGCGACAAAGCGACGCGCTTGATTGGGCCGAACTGTCCTGGAATCATCTCGCCCGGCCGATGCAAGATTGGAATCATGCCAGGCCATATTCATCGTGAAGGCCGCGTCGGCGTCGTCTCGCGTTCAGGAACGCTGACGTACGAAGCCGTGGGGCAACTGACTTCGTTGGGACTTGGACAATCATCCGCGATCGGAATCGGCGGCGATCCGATTGTGGGAACGACTCACGTCGATGCGTTGCGACTGTTTCAAGCAGACGACGAGACGGACGGCATCGTGATGATCGGCGAGATCGGCGGTACCGCGGAAGAAGAAGCCGCCGCCTTTGCAAAAGCAAACGTAGCGAAACCAATCGTTGCTTTCATCGCTGGCCAAACTGCGCCGCCCGGTCGTCGTATGGGCCACGCGGGCGCGATCATCGCCGGCGGGAAGGGAACTGCCGCGGAAAAAATGGCGGCGTTGTCAGACGCCGGCATTCATGTCGTGAAGTCTCCGGCGGATATTGGCTCGGCGATGAAGGCGGCGCTGTCGTGAGCTTCTCGGCAAGCACCGATGCTGGTTTGAATCAATTCCGAAACATCAATGAAGACCTGTCCCTCTTGTAGCAAGACCTACGAAGATGAGTCGCTCGTGTTTTGTCTCGACGACGGAGCGCGACTGACGCGAGCAGGCGACGATGCCAATGCCACGTTGGCTCTGCCGATTCCTGGTCCGACTGTGGCGAGTCCGCGTCCAACTCCGCCCACGGGGCAGTCAACGATTACGGTTCGACCAGAACCGTTTCAGATGATGCCACCGCAGGTCGGCGCCGATCGCACACGGAGCGAATCGCGAAGCGGCGCATTGCCGTGGGTGTTTGGGATCGTCCTGGTTCTCGGCGCGTCTGGTGTTCTGATCGCTTGGATCGTGACGCGCGGCCGCGCCGACGACGCGAGCGTCAAGCGGCCAACGCCAACGCCGGTTCCGGGTGTCATCACCACACCGTCGCCGGTCGCCACGTCCGAAACAGCGAAGACTGCAACGCCGGCTGACAAACCGTCCGCGACCCCGAGCCGGCCGACGAACCAGGCTGCTAAGCTGCCGTCGCCCGTCCCGACGAAAGAGCGTCCAAAGCCCGCGTTCGCAATGATGAACAACACGAGCTTTAATGGATCGAGAATTACCTACTACCAGCGGACGAGTTTCGCGCTGTGCCAGTCGGATTGCGCCGGCAACGCAAACTGTAAAGGGCTAACGTGGATCAGGCCAGGCGCGTATAATCCGAGCGACCCGGGGATGTGCTATTTAATGGCCGCAGTTACACAAAGAATACCTTCGACGTGCTGCATATCGGCGGTGAGGAATTGAGAGTTTAGTGCAGCCGCGGCCAAATCATCCGAGGAGATAGATGACTATTCAGACATTCGCAATCATCAAGCCCGACGCAGCCAGGGGAGTTTGACGAGTCTGCTTTGAACCTTTATCTTGGCGCTATGAAAGTCGAAGCACAGATCACGCTGGAAAAGGACCTGCTCGAAGCCGTTGATAGCTTGTCCGGCGGAGAGAGTCATCGGTCGGAGCTCATAGAAGAGGCTTTGCAATCGTATGTCAGTAACATCTCTCGGCGCTCGCGGAAAGCAGGAGATCGCGAGATCATCGACAGGAATGCTGACAAGCTAAACGAAGAAGCGATCGATGTTCTCGATTATCAGGTAGCGTTGTGAGACGTGCAGATCTGTACCGAGTTGCCAAACCTTCATCCAGAGATCCGAAGAGATTCCGGGTCTTTGTCGTACTTAGCAGGGAAGATTTAATCGCTTCACGTTTCTCAACAGTAATTTGCGCTCCGGTTTACTCAATTCATCATGGCCTTTCTACGCAGGTGTCGGTTGGAATCAATGAGGGCCTGAAACATGAGAGCGCGATCCATTGTGACGAACTGGTGAGCCTGCCAAAGTCGGCGTTGACAGATTTTGTTGGATCGCTACCGACCGATAAACTAGCCGCAGTTAATGAAGCCCTCAAGATCGCCCTGGAGCTAACCGGAGCACCAGACCAATGAACAACCAAACATTCGCAATCATCAAACCCGATGCGGTGTGCGCGGGTAACGCAGGCAAGGTCATCGATCGAATCATCAGTGGCGGTTTCCGCATTCGCGCTCTTAAAATGATTCATCAGACGCGCGCGCAGGCGGAGGGCTTTTATGAGGTGCATCGCGGTAAGCCATTCTTTGACGGATTGACGGAATTCATGTCTAGTGCACCATGTATCGTCATGGTTTTGGAGAAAGAAGGCGCGGTGAAAGCCTGGCGTGATTTGATGGGCGCAACCGATCCGGCCAAAGCCGACGCCGGCACGATCCGCAAAGAGTTCGGCGCGTCCGTCGGCGAGAACGCGACGCACGGCTCGGATTCGGACGAGAACGCGGCGATCGAGATTGCGTATTTCTTTAACCGGCTGGAAATTGTCTGAATCAGTTTAGACGCGGCACTTGTGCCGCGCGAGTATGCGACGCGCCGGACAAGTCCGGCTGCTAAACGTTTCGCCAGGAGTTGCCAATGAAACGCTGTCCAAAATGCAACCAGGTTTTTGAAGAAGAGTGGCTGAGTTTCTGCACTAAGGATGGAACTTCGCTGTTGGATACGTCGGCTTTGCCGCAAGAGCCGCCGCCCACGATGATGTCGCCGCCGCTGCCGCCGAGCGTGAGCCCGAGCGAGCAGCCGACGATCAATTTGCAGACGAGTCAGCCGGCGCCCTACAGTCCGCCGGCTCCGATGCAGCAATCGTGGCAGCCCCCTCCGCAACCGATGCAGAGTGGCTGGCAACCGCCACCACCGTCTTCATATGCCAAGAGCAAGAAGCAGGGTCTTGCGATCGCTTCGTTAATCCTTGGAGGCGTCAGTATTACAATCGGGCTGTGTTGCTATCTGGGCGTGCTGACAAGTCCGACGGCGATTGTCCTGGGCATCATCTCGCTGGTGCAAATCAAGAATAATCCAAACGAGAACGGCGGAAAGCCTATGGCGATTATCGGAGTTGTTTTGGGTGGACTCTACTTTGTGGTGGTTGCGTTCATCATTCTGATCTATGGCTTGTCTTTCCTGATGCAAGGCGTTAAGTAGCGAGAGGGGACTTACAGTGAAGCGCTGCCCGAGTTGCAACCAAACGTTCGATGAAGAGTGGTTGAGTTTCTGTACTCAGGACGGAACCACTTTGATCGAAGACGCAGGCGCACAAAGCGGGCCGCCGCCCACAATTCTAGCCACGCCTCCCGCCGTGCCGAAACCGGAACAAGCCAATGTGAATTTTTCGCCGGGCGGATATGGCGCACCAGTGCGACAAGAAGCCGATCCCTTGGCGTGGAAGCCGCCACCGCCACCGACTTATGTCCAGCCGCAGAATAAGAGCTTGGCTGTTGCTTCGATGGTGCTCGGAATAATCAGCATCACCGTTGGGTGGTTTTGTCTCGGCCCAATCCCGGCGATCGCAGGAATCATTCTTGGCATTGTGGCACTGTCGCAAATGAAGAAGAATCCCGATCATTTTGGTGGAAAGCCTTTCGCCTGGACCGGAATCATTACGGGCGGTCTAATGCTGCTAATCTATGTCGGCATAATGATTTTCTACGCGGTAATTATTGCGATTGGCGCTGCGAATCAATAGCCCGCGATTAACGGAAAAATGAAACGATGCCCGACATGCAATCGCACATTCGATGATGATGCGGTAACCGTTTGCCCCGATGACGGAAGCGCTTTGACGGGAGCGCGCGACACACCGACGACGCAGGGTTATGGCGCGCTTGGAGGCAAAGCTACCTGGAACCCGTCGCAAGATCAGATCGCGGGAATTCAGCAATATGTTTCCACTACGACTAAGCCTCAGCGGAAGATATGGCCGTGGCTGGTCATTGCTGTCGTAGTCTTGATCATTTTGATCGGGCTTGGCCTGGTCATCGTCACCAGACTGTGACGCGGAAAAGCCAAGCGGTGTAAGATAGTAAGGAATTGCGAAATTCGAATTGCGGATTGCGAATTGTAAGATGGACAAAGTCGAACTGGAAAAGAGAACTAAGCAATTCGCGTTGCGAATTATTGCTTTCGCGGCAACCTTGCCAGTCGGTAAAATTTGCGATGTAATCAGATATCAGCTCGTAAAAGCCGGAACATCCGTTGGTGCGAATTATCGTGAAGCAAATCGGGCCGAGTCCCGGAACGATTTCATTCACAAAATTGGAATCGTTGAGAAGGAAGCTTCTGAAAGTCAGTATTGGTTGGAGATTTGCGACGAGGCCAAATTCGGCGATGCTCGGAAACGCGAGTGGTTACTACAAGAGTCTGGTGAACTTCTGGCCATTTTCACGAGCTCCGGGAGGACAGCTAAGGCTGCCAGGGCCTAAACATTTCGCAATCCGAAATCCGCAATTCGAAATTCTTTCTATGTCAATCATCACTGAAGTAATCCAATCAACCCGCGCCATCATTCAGGGCATGAGCGTGACGCTTTCGTACATCCCGAAGCGGAAGCAGACGGTGCAGTATCCCGAGGAGCCGGTGACTGTCCAGCCGCGGTATCGGGGTCAGCACCTCTTGCACGTTGACGAGAGTGGGAAAGAAAAATGCGTGGCGTGCTTTTTGTGCGCCGCCGCCTGCCCATCCGAGTGTATCTACATTGAAGCCGTCGACGATCCGCGTCCAGCCGCCGAGCGCGTCGGCGTCGATGAGCGCTACGCCAAGGTTTACAACATCGATTATGGCCGCTGCATTTTTTGCGGCTACTGCGTCGAAGCCTGTCCGAAAGACGCGATCACGCACGGCTACAACTTTGAACTTTCGGTCTACAACCGCGCCGACTTGCTGAAGACGAAAGACGATCTGTTAATAACGAAGCAAGTGCAATCAAAGAATTATCGCGTCGCGTTTTCAGATGAGGATGTGGACTCGGAATACAAGGAAGTTTAGAACAGAGGTCAGAAGTCAGGAGTCAGAGGTCAGGAGTACGTCGGCAATCCCACGTGAAGGTGCACTCCAAATGCAAATCAATTCTGCGAAAGACCTGAAGGTGTACAAGGTGGCCTACGAGCTTGCCATGAGGGTCTTTGACTTAACAAAGGACTTTCCGCAAGAAGAGAAGTATGCGCTAACGAGTCAGATTCGGCGGTCATCGCGCTCGGTATGTTTGAACTTACGTGAGGCTTGGGCGAAGCGAAGATACGAAGCCCATTTCATTAGCAAGCTCACCGACTGTGACGGCGAGAATAGCGAGACGGATTCATCATTGGATTTCGCAAGAGACTGTAAGTACATCACGCCCGATCAACACTCAAAACTGGTGACCCTTTGCGAAGAAATCGGCAAGATGTTGGGTGGCATGATAAAGAATCCGGGCACGTTTCTTCTGTCCGGCCGCTAATCGCATCAACCTCAGTTGTTCTGACCTCTGTTCTCTGACCTCTGATCTCTGCCTATGGCTTTGCGTGAGTTTCACTATCGCTGGGAATTCGATCTCGAATCGTCGCCGGAGCAGCTCTGGCCTTTGGTCGCCGACACGAATCGCTTTAATCGCGACACCGGCGTCCCGGAAGTAGAGGCTGTTGCTTCGAAAGGACGGCTCGGCAATGCGCGCCGTCTCATGCGTCTTTTCTTTCTCGGGATGGCGGTTGAATGGGAAGAGCAGCCATTCGAGTGGACGCGCCCGCAGCGGTTTGGCGTCGTGCGGCGTTACACGAAAGGCCCGATGGCTGAGCTTCGCGTCGTGGCTGAGTTGATTCCGCGCGAACCGAAGGGCACCAAACTCGTCTATCAACTGTGGGCGCAGCCGCGCAATTTTCTGGGCCTGGTAATTATTCCGATTCAGATTGGATTTATCAGCGCGCGAAACTTTGCGAAGACGTTTCGTGAATATGACGAAATGGCTCAAGAGGGGCGGACGGCTGCGAGCGAATCTCCTGAAGTCGAATTCGTTCCGGGAGGCCGTGCGCGCTTGCTCGCGCTCAGCGAAAAGCTCGCCAACGAAGGCATCGACACTCAACTGATCGCGCTGTTCGTCGATCATGTCGAGAATGCCGACGACTTCGCGCTCGCGCGCATGCGGCCGTACGAACTGGCAGCGCAATGGAAACAACCGCGCCGCGCCATGCTGTTAGCCTGTCTGTCCGCAACGCGAGCCGGGATGTTTGACCTGCAATGGAATTTGATTTGCCCGATGTGCCGCGGCGGCCCGGCGACGGATTCGTTGAAAGACATCGCATCGCAAATTCATTGCCCCGGTTGCAATATCGATTTCACCGTCAACTTTGAACAGTCGGTGGAGCTTACCTTTCGCTTGAATCCATCGATTCGCGAAGTGCACGGCGAGAACTTCTGTATCGGCGGACCTCAAGTGACGCCACACGTAGTCGCGCAGCAACTGCTCGCGCCCCGTAGCACTCGCCTGATCGAAATGGCGCTGGAAGAAGGCCGCTATCGCCTGCGCACCTTGAGTCTGCCGGGCGGCCAACATCTGCGCGCCTCAGAGAGTGGTGAGTCGCGCGTGACGTTGCAAGCAAAGGCCGCAGGCTGGCCCAACGGAGAGTCGGTGATCGCGAGCCGGGCGCAAGTCGAATTCGAAAATCAGACCGACGAAGAGCAGTTGTTCATCCTGGAGCGGACGAATTGGAGTGACGACGCCGCGACCGCCGCCGAGATAACTGCGTTGCAAGTGTTTCGCGATCTGTTTGCCAGCGAGGCGCTGCGTCCCGGCGAACAAATTTCCGTCGGCACGCTGACGGTACTGTTCACTGACCTGAAAGACTCGACGCGAATGTATCGCGAGATTGGCGATGCCACCGCGTTTGGCCGCGTCATGAATCACTTCGACATTTTGAAACAAGCGATCGCCGAAGAAGACGGCGCGCTGGTAAAGACGATCGGTGATGCGGTGATGGCCGTGTTTCGCCAGCCCGCGGCGGCTGTGCGCGCGATGCTACATGTGCAGCAAGCGCTCGCGTCGCCATCGGACGGAATGCTGCCGCTGACGCTGAAAGCAGGATTGCACACAGGCCCGTGCATCGCGGTAACCTTAAACGATCGCCTCGACTATTTTGGCTCGACCGTAAATCTCGCCGCGCGTTTGGAAGCACAATCAACCGGTGGCGACGTGGTGATATCGGCTTCCGTCTATTCGGACCCGGCCGTGCAGGAGTTGCTGGATGAATCCAGCGGCGGGCTGGTCGCGACGCGATTTGAGATGCCGCTGAAAGGTTTTGCTGACGAGCGCTTTGAGCTTTGGCGGGTGTCGGTACAGAACCGCTTGCGGTAGCAAGCGGGTAAGTTTTGAGTAACGCACAGCGAAGCATTACCCGCTCGCTACCGCAAGCGGTTCCGCAACTGTCATGTTAATCGAAACTCGCGCGGTCACCCGCGTCTATCAAATGGGAAGCACCGAGGTGAAAGCCCTAGACGACGTTTCCATTAGTGTCGTTGAGAGCGAGTTTGTCGCGATTCAGGGCACGTCGGGGAGCGGCAAGTCGACGCTGCTGAATCTGCTGGGCGGGCTTGATAGTCCGACGAGCGGCGATATTCTGTTCGACTCGAAATCGCTCGCGCCGCTAACCAAGAAAGAGATGGCGCGTTATCGACGCCACTCAGTCGGGATGATTTTTCAAAACTTCAATCTGATTCCGACAATGACGGCGGGCGAGAACGTGCGTCTGGCGCTGGCGTTTGGCGGTCTGCGCGGCTCGGCGCGGCGCGAACGTGCGGACGCGTTGCTTGAGCGCGTAGGATTAGCGGATCGCGCCGAACATCGCCCGGCGGAATTGTCTGGCGGAGAACAACAGCGCGTGGCCATCGCCCGCGCCCTGGCCAACAAGCCGCGCGTCTTGCTTGCCGACGAGCCGACCGGGAATTTAGACTCTACGCGCTCGCACGAGCTTTTGGCGCTGCTGCGCGAAATGGTCGAGCGCGACCATCTGACCGTGCTAATGGTTACTCACGATCGCGAGCTGGCGCAGAGTTTCAGTGATCGAATTATCGTGATGAAAGATGGACGAGTAGCATAGACTTTAGTCTGTGATTCGCAACCGAAAGCAAAGTGAAATCACAGACTAAAGTCTATGCTACTGTGAGGTAACAGCATGTCAACACCACCGCCCCCCGAGATGACGCTGGACGCGCTGCGGTCCGTGCCGCTGTTCGCGTCGTTGGATGATGAAGCCGCGGGCGAACTGCGCGACCTGCTGCGAACTCGTGACGTGGCCGCCGACGTCGCACTCTTTCGCGCCGGCGACGATGGCGATGCGATGTATCTAATCGAAAGCGGCCGCGTGCGCATCGCGATCACGGATGACGATAAGAAACAGATCACGCTGGCCGAACTTGCGCAGGGCGATTTTTTCGGCGAGATGGCCATCATCGACGGCAAGCAACGTTCGGCCGACGCGATCGTTTCGGAAGCTGCGCGGCTCGCGGTCCTGTCGCGGGAAAACTTTCTCCGCTTCATTCGTAACAATCCGACGGTCGCGTTGGAGATGCTGAGCGCCACCTTCGGACGCTTGCGACGCACGGACAAGCTTCTGCAACAGCGCGTCTCTCGCAACGTCAACGAAGAACAGCGAAAGCGCATGACCGTAGCCGACCGCGCGGCTGACGCCCTCGCCGAGTTTGGCGGTAGTTGGAAATTCATCGGCGCCGCCATGTTCATTATCATCTCGTGGATCGTGTTCAATTCCTGGGTTTTGATCAGAGGTTTTGACCCGGTGCCATATCAGATGCTCAACCTGGTGATGGGGATCATCGCTGGCATGCAAGCGCCGATCATCATGATGTCGCAGAACCGGCAGTCGGAAAAGGATCGGCTGCGCGCCGATCTGGATTATCAGGTGAACCTGAAAAACGAACTGTCGCTGACGGAAGTTCTGCGCCGGCTCGACGTGATCGAGAGCGAGCGCTTGCCGCAATTGTTTTTGCAGCAGAACGAGAAGCTTGAAAAGTTAAATGCCCCCGCGCAGATCGCTTCGGGCAAGAGCGCTCAGTAGAAGATAGTGTCCTACTTTGATAAGCGGTGTTCAGAGTACCGACTTTAGTCGGGCTTTTTAAGGCGAGAAAAGGCCCAACTAAAGTTGGTACTCTATACGCCGTTAAATCAGGACACTACTTGGCGGTTTCGTGAACTTGCTCAGACAGGCGTTCCCATTCATAAATGATCCAGGCGATCCTTTTCGACTTTAACGGCGTCATCATCGATGACGAACGAATTCACTTAAAAGCTTATCAGGAAGTGCTGAGCGGCGAGGGCGTTTCGCTCACAGACGAAGAATATCTTCCCTGTCTGGGGATGGACGATGTCGCCTTCGTGCGCGCCGCGTTCGCCCGCGCCGGAAGGCCATTGACTGACGACGCGATGCGCGTCGTGATCGATCGCGAACACGAGTTGCATCGGGCGATGGTCAAAGCAGAGCTGCCCGTATCGCAGGGAGTTGTTACGTTCATCAAAGCCGCGGCGCGGCAGTTCGAACTCGGCATCGTCAGCATGGCCGAGCGCGGCGAGATCGATTACGCGCTGCAACTCGCGTCCCTCCGGAACGTGTTTTCGGTATTCGTGAGCGCCGAGCCGGGCTTGAAACATAAACCCGCGCCGGATTGTTACCTGCGCGGGCTTGATCTGGTTAATGCGCAGCGCCGCACTCAACGCAAAACGCCGCTGATGGCCCGCGAATGTCTGGCGATCGAAGACGCGCCGCCGGGAATTGAGGCCGCCCGCGCCGCCGGAATGCGCACCGTTGGCGTGACGAATACAGTTTCGGAAAATGATTTGCGCGCGGCCGACGCCGAAGTAGTCACCGCGAGCCTCTCTGATTGGAGCGTCGATGCGGTGCGGCATTTGTTTGATTAGATTACAGATGCGCCTCACGGTCGTTATGGATTCACGCTGAAAGCGTGAAAGATAGTAGCGGGTGGTCGCAGACCACCGGGAACGAATTAGAGAAATGATTTGCACCCTGAAAGGGTGCGAGAGCTTCTGGCACCCGTTCGGGGTGCTAGGGATTACTCACTACTTTCCGGAGGTCTTCGCTCCGCTTCGACCTTCCGGCTACTTTCGCGCAACCCTGCGGGTTGCAATGCGACGAGGCATTCCGAGGATATCCGTATGTCTTTCTTCGACATTCTTTATCTATCACTCAGAAACCTGCGCGAAGCCAAGCTGCGGGCGACGCTGACTTCGATGGGCGTGATCGTGGGCGTGGCGGTGATCGTCACGATGGTTTCTTTCGGATTGGGTTTGCAGCGGAATCTCTTGTCGCGGTTCAAGGCGCTCGATCTTTTCAACGAGATGCGCGTCTTTGGCAAGAACGTTTTTACTTTGGCGTCGCCAAACTCAAACGCAGCGCGCCGGGGCGACAATCCAAACGACCGCCGTGGACCATCGTTCCGGCCTGACAAGGCACCGACGCGGATTCTCGATGATGCCGCGATTGCCGAGATTGCCAAGATTCCCGGAGTCGCTTACGTCGAACCGACGTTAATGCTGTCGGCTTACGTCAGAGTCAACGGCCATTCCCAGGTTCAATTTATTACCGGCGCGTCCGTGCCTAATCAGAGTTCACGTTTCAAGGAATTTACGGCCGGTCAAATGCTGAGCTCCAAGGAGGTCGACGAGGCCGTAGTCACCGAGAAGTTCATCGAAGACGCCGGCTTTCAAAAGCCTGCTGACGCCATCGGCAAGACGATCGAGTTTCTCGCCGCGCCAAAGGAAGCGGGGAATGCGAAGAAGGCCGACGAAGAGCCGCCAAACTTTTTTGGCCTGCCATTGGGAGAGGACACGACCGCCGATGCGAACCGCGGCGCAGTCGTGGCGAAGACCTTTCGCATCGCCGGGGTGCTGAATTCCGAAATCAAGGACGGAGCCGGTCAGGGCGGTTTGCGAGGCTTGCTGCCGGGCGCGGATATTTACATCCCTCTGCCGGCGGCGCACCAATGGTCGATAGATCATCGCGGGCCGATGAACCAGGTGGCGCTGGCGCTGGCGCGCGAGAGTGGTTCGCTGGATAAGTCCGAGACGGAAGGCTATGAATCAGCAGTAATTCGCGTAGACAATCCGGTGGTGCTGACTGAAGTGCGAAAGCGTCTGACGGAGATGGGCTTTGGCAGCTTTTCGATCGTCGATCAGTTGGACCAGATACGCACGGTGTTCCTGATCATTGATTCGGTTCTGGGATTGCTCGGCGGCATTTCTTTGCTGGTCGCGAGTTTCGGAATTGCGAACACGATGATCATGTCGATTCTCGAGCGCACGCGCGAGATTGGCATCATGAAAGCGATCGGCGCAGAGGATCGCGAAGTCAAATTGATTTTCTTTTTCGAGGCCGCCGTGATTGGTTTGACGGGCGGAGTGATCGGAGCGCTGGCGGCGTGGGGAATCGACGGCATCTCAAACCGTTTGGCTTATCGGTTCATACTGAAACCGCAGGGCGCATCCTTCGTCGATTTCTTTTCGCTGCCGCCTTACCTTTGGCTGGGCGCGATTCTGTTTGCTTTAATAGTTTCAATCTTAGCTGCACTTTACCCAGCCGCCCGGGCGGCACGCATCGATCCGGTGCGAGCTTTAAGACATGACTAGCCGCAGATCAACGCGGATGGACGCGGATAAGAACTGGATGAAGTCTTGTTCCTATCCGCGCTTATCTGCGTCGATCCGCGGCTAACTTGTCATCTACTGCGGTTTGGCAACCGGCGCCGCAGCGGGCTTCGTCGTCTTCTTCCTCGGCGCACGTTTGGGCATGGCCTGAGGTTTCGGATTCCAGAAGCCGGGATCTTGCGCGGCCATGTCTTTGTCGACATAACTCATGCTCGGGTCGAACGCGTAGGTCGCGGACTCGCTAATGATCACGGAGTCGGCGTTTGCCTTGTCAGCAGCCTTCTTCATGTCGTCGCTCATGGCCGCCCGCACTTTCGCGCCCACGTTCTGGTCAAGCTCGCCGAGTGATTTCATCGGCCGGAAAAACAGGTAGGTTCCGCCGGGCGCTCCTGAGATGACCTGAAAACACGCCAGGTGAAAGTTGTCGACCTTGGCCTTGTCACGCGCCACATTGACGACCGACCTGACATAGTCGGCATATTCCGCGTCGTGGCCCGGACGGACGCGCACGGTAGTGATTGCGAAATAGCGCATCTGCGCGACGTTGACGTTGGCGTTGAAACTTAATTCCGGACGGTACACGGTCAGCAAGTCGCGCATGGCCGAATGAAGATCCGGAGCTTCCCTGGCAAGTCGAGCGAGGTCCGTTTTGATTGCGCCGCTGGCGCCCGACATCTTCTTGTCAGTGTCCTGCTGCATCTTCTCAAGATCAGCAAAGGATCCAGCGCCGGTGAGGTACACGACTTCGTTTTCGCTTCCGGCAACCGGCACGAGGGCAATGCGGTGACTGCTTGTCTGCAGCTTCGCAAAAATCTGCGCGAATGACGCAGAGTGTTTGCTGTGCGCGGGCATCTTGCTGGCCTTGATGTCTTCGCGCACGATCAGCAACACAGGCGGTGGCCCCATCGGCTGCGGCGTCTGGGCCAACATTGGCGAGCAAATTGAAACCAAAAGCACTAAGGCAAACAGAAATAGAGATTTCTTCATAAGTGAACCCACCTCCAGAGGGTTTTGAAACAGAGTCTGGTACTTGTGGTTGTTGTCTTTCGGCACGTGCTCGTTGCCGGACCGAAGAGGACGCAAACCAGAGTTAATGTCGCAACCTATTGCGAGCGTTTCGGTAGTACAACTTAAGATTTATTCTTGCAGCTCGGTATGATTAGTTAGAAAGCTCATCCAGGCCGCGTGACGATATGCCGAATTGAACGGCAAGTCAATGGTGAGTGTCGCCGCGCGCGCCGTAAGGTTCGATCCGGTGCGGGCACTGAGGCACGATTAGATCAAGTCAGTACCACCTGCGTTAGCCGGTGGGTCAAACACTCTACGCTGGTTGACTGGTGGGCCCGCCCGCTATCGCAGGCGGTACTGACCTGCTTAGCTCGCTAGCGGCTTCCCACACGCATCACAAAAGCGCGCGTTTGGATCTTTCTGCACCGCGTTGCACGATGCGCAGGTCAGGCCTTTGCGGAGATTCGCACCGCACGATGAACAATACGCCGAGCCTGCGCTCGCGGCGGTGCCGCAGGTTCCGCATCGTCCCGGCATTGGCGGAACGTAGCCGCCGGCTTTGCGCGCGATGTGAACTTCGATTATCTTCCAAGCGTCTTCGGTCAGTTTGTATTGCCAGTAGGCGCCGAGCGCCGGTAGCGCCAGCAGCAGGCCGGCCGACAGCATAAAAGCAATCGCAGCGACCGCGGCCTTGTCAAACCACTTTTGCAATCCGATCTCGACGCGCGTGCCGCCGGTCTCGGGAGTTACTTTGATCGTGAGCGCCGCGGCGAGCCCGGTCATTTCGCGCAACGTGCTAGACTTGCGCGCTTGCAGCACGGAAGTAGATGAGACTTGCATCGTCTGAACGTCAAAGTCTTCGTCAAAAAGACTGCGCAGTTCAGTCATCAACTTGATCACGTCGGCTTCAACGCCGGGATAATAACGACTTTCCATTTTTCGAGATTCTCCTCGGAACATTTTACGTGAAGACGCAACAGTTAGTTCAATCGTAATGAGGTCAGTACCACCTGCGTGAGCAGGTGGGTCAAGCGGTCACCACGCATAGGTGTTTGATCCACCCGCTGACGCGGGTGGTACTGACTTCGTGCTTGTGTTGCTTGAGCCCTCGGAATGAGCCGACAGGAGAAAGGGAGATTCATCAAATGAACAACGTGCTGAGACGAAGCGTGGCGCTGGCCCTTTTACTGATATCGATCATTGCGAGTCAGTCAATCGGGCTCGCCCAGACCAGAAGCAACACTTCAGTGATCGAAGGCTTCACGACAGACGGTTCGGCGGCCGAGCGCAGGCTCGAAGAACAGTTTCGCGCGGTGCCACAACCTTCGACGGTGCGCGAAGAGCTGCGGCGCTTGACTGCGGAAGCGCACATCGCCGGCTCGCCGGAAGATTACGCGACCGCGATTTACGTGCGCGATCAAATGCGAAGCTTCGGCCTACAGTCTGACTTGAAAGAATATCAGGTGCTGCTCCCGTATCCGCGCACGGCGAGCATCGTCGAGTTGGTCGCGCCGCGACGTGAGCGTCTGCAAGTGCGCGAGGACGTCGTTGCGGAAGACCCGAGTTCGGCTAGTAGAAAGATCGTGCCGCTCTACAACGGATATGGAACCAGCGGCGACCTGACCGCGTCATTGGTCTACGTCAACTATGGCCTGCCAGGTGATTACGAAGAACTCAAGAAGGTCGGCGTGGACGTGAAAGGGAAGATCGCGATCGCGCGTTACGGGAATTCGTTTCGCGGCGTCAAGGCGAAAGTCGCTGAGGATCACGGCGCGATTGGTTTGATCATTTATTCCGACCCGGAAGACGACGGTTACATGCGCGGCGACGTCTATCCGAAAGGGCCCTGGCGTCCCGACAGTTCGGCGCAGCGTGGCTCAGTCCAGTTTCTTTTCATCTATCCGGGTGACCCTTTGACGCCGGGCACCCCGTCGATTCCCGGCACCCCGCGCATCAAGCAGGAAGACGCCGCGAACCTGCCGCACATTCCGGTGCAGCCGATCTCGTATGGCGACGCGCGACGTCTATTGCAGCCTCTGCGCGGACCACTGCGACCGAAAGGATTCCAGGGCGGCCTGCCGTTTCCGTATCACGTGGGTGGCACGAACGATGTGCGCGTGCACTTAAAGACCGACATCGAGTTTGTGACGAAAACGATCTGGGACGTGATCACGCGGATTGACGGCGCTCGGGAAAAGGACCGTTGGGTAGTGCTCGGCAATCATCGTGACGCTTGGGTGTTTGGTGCGGTCGATCCGAACAGCGGCACGGCGGCGATGATCGAACTCGGGCGCGGATTAGGTCAGCTATTGAAGTCAGGCTGGAAGCCGCGTCGCTCGATTGTGCTGGGCAGTTGGGATGCGGAAGAAGAAGGCTTGATCGGCTCGACTGAATGGGCGGAAGAGAACGCCACCGAGCTAAGGGAGAAAGCGGTTGCGTATCTGAATATGGACGTGGCTGTTTCCGGTCCGAACTTTGGCGCGTCATCGGTACCTTCAATGTGGAAGCTGATCCGCGCCGCCGCGCAAGACGTGCGCGATCCGAAGACCGGCAAGAGCATTTACGACGCCTGGCGCGATCGAGTGCGCGAAAATCTGCCGGAGTCTGAATTGTTCGACGCCAATGGAAACGAAAAGCCTGCGCCGGCGCCGCGAATCGACGCGCTTGGTTCCGGCTCAGACTACACGCCGTTCCTGCAACATCTCGGCGTCCCGTCTCTGGATATGGGATTCGGCGGCGACTATGGCGTCTATCATTCTGCCTACGATTCGTTTTATTGGATGTCGCACTTTGGTGATCCGACTTTCCAATACCATGTCGCGGCCGCGCAAATCTGGGGAACGGTCGCGCTGCGTCTGACAGATGCAGGTGGCCTGCCGCTGGATTACACGGACTACGCAATGCAGCTTCGCGAGTTTGTTAACGAAACGAAACGTTTGGCGGCACGGAAGAAGCTAATCGATTCGTTCGATTCGAAATCGCTGCTGAGAACGGTTGACGATTTTGCGGAAGAAGCTTCGAAGATAGAAAAGCGTCGTCGCGAAAGCGCGAACGACGAGGCGCGGCTGCGGCGAATCAACGATGCGTTGATTCAGGCGGAGCGCGCGTTAGTTGACGATCGTGGCTTGCGCGGGCGCACCTGGTTCAAGCATCAAATCTATGCGCCGGGATTCTACACGGGCTATGCGGCCTTGCCGCTTCCTGACTTGCGGCAAGCGATCGAGGACGGTCGCGCTGCTGATGCGAACGAAGCAGCCGTGAGAATTGCGGAAGCGATCAAGCGCGCCACGGAGGTTTTGAAGCAGGGAAGGGAATAAAGAGCAGAAGGCAGTAAGCAGGAGGCAGTAAGCAGGAGGCGGTAAGCAGAAGGCAGCCAGTGATTAGGTTCCGAAGTCTGGCTCAACGCCAAGAGAAATGTGTCTTCCGGCTTGCTGCCGACTGCTTACTGCCTTCTGCCTACTGCCTTCTGCTCTCTACGGTTTCTTTTTCTTCTTATCCTTATCTGAATCCGGCGTGGCCGCCGGCAGCTTGTTTCCCACCTCAACGATTTGATTGGCGTACTCCTGGATGCGCACGATCGCCGCCGTCTCGTCTGGATCCTTTGTTTGATTCTTGAGGGTGTTGAGTTGGTTCAGATAACCATTTGTCGCCGCGGTCAGTTTGCGTAGCGATCTCGAGAGCAGAGGATTCTTTTCGTCGCGGCGGCTGACGTCGTCGATGTTTGTGATCGCTTCGTCCAGAATGCCCGCGATGTCGCCTAGCAATTGCGCGCGCGTGCCTTTCGGCGGATCGCCCCATTCCGGCTCTTCCTTGTCTAATTTCTTTGGCCGCGGCGGCGGGGCTGTACCGTTGATGATTGCAAACCTGAGATTGATCGCCCGGATGAAGACGTCGGTTCGTTTGTCCAGTTCCTGATTGAAACGCACCAAGTCTGATTCCTGATTGGTAAGGTGATCGCGAGTTTGAGCCGAAGCCGATCTCACAAACAGAAACGGGGCTGAAATCGATAAGGCCGCGAGCAACACGACACTCACCCGCTGAACGGACGGTGAAACGCGAGTTCTCCGGCTGTCGATCTTGATCATGGATGCTTGGTTTCTTCCGGCGGGTTCTTGATCTTGTCCGTCTTCTTTTGGTATTCGGGGTCATCGCGCAAAACTGTGTGACCATAGAATGCTTCCAGGACGTCTGCCCGCGTTTCGCGCGCGTACTCTTCCACCGCCTTGAGGTTGCCGGCATATTCCGCCGGCGTTGAGCGGCGCATCACCGCAATTCGCGGGATGTGAGCGCGCAAAGCAATATCCAGGTGACGATAGAGATCGCGGGTGCTGGCCTTTTCGCGGATCAGCCCGCCAATGTATCTCACCGCGTTGTCAATCAAACCAAGATAGCCGCCGAGTTCCTCGGACGCCGGAACAAATCGCCTTTCTGAGGTGAAGCTCTCGGCGCGGGTCAGGTGGTCCGCGGCTAGGTCGATCGTAGTGCGGACTCGCGCCTTTGGATCTCGGGCAGAGTTTAGCTGGTCACGTTCGAGGCGCGAGACGACTCTCATCGGCGGCGGCGCCGGCATCTGCGCAGCACGTAGCTGTTGGGCCGTTGCGCACGCCGGGGCGGTGCACAATAGGATACCGCAGACTAACAATCTCAAATTGCGATGCGATGAGTCCGGCATTCTCTTGAGTCAACTAATTGACGCGCGTCAGTCCTTTTTCTTTTTCACGCCCTGTCCCTTGGCGATTTGATCTCGAAGTTTCGGCAAGCGCAAGTTAACTTTTTCGATCTCGAGTTTGTTAATTATCGGATCGGCGAAGGCAATAAACTTTTCGTACGCCTGAAGCGCCTGCTGGTACTCTGCGAGACTATCATGCGCCGTAGCTATGAAAAAGTAGGTTGCTGCTACTTCTGGTTTTGCGTTCGCCAGCCACTCGTATTCAGGCAGCGCACGGGCGAAATCTTTCACCTCGTAGAGGGCGAGCGCGAGGTTTGCATGCGCGGCATATTCGTTCGGAGCCGCCGCGATAACCCGTCGCAGGATTGGGATGGCGTCGGCAAAACGTCGGGCCTGCACCAACGCGGCCGCATAGCCGGTCGCGTACTTGGGGTTTCGCGGATCGATCTCGTTCGCGCGACGATAGGACTCGGCGCTCTTTTGTGGATCAGAGCGGCGGGTGACTTCACCCAGTCGCGCAAACAACGCCGCATTCTTTGGATTTGCTACGATTAGTTTTTCCAGCGCCGGTTGGGCCGCCTTAACGTCGTCGCTATTAGCGGCAACGATGTCGGCGTCGCTTCCCACGACATTGAGAACTCCCGGCATTTGGGGCGTCTTAGGATCGACTACTTGGCCGAAGACTTCATAGATACGTTGAGCTTCGCCTGTCTTCCCCGCGAGTTCATAGACGCGCGCAAGTCGCAGCGAGATATCTTTGTCGCCGACTATGATTGAGAGAGCCGCTTTCAAGTCTTCGATCGCTTGCTCGTATTCGCGTGCCTCAACCCGAACTTCGGCTCGCGCGCGCAGCGCGGCGACATTTTTCGGCTCGATTTGGAGGGCATGATCGAAACTAGTAATAGCAGCCGCCGAGTGTCCGGTCGCACGTTCGACTATTCCGCGCCAAACCCAGGCCGAGGTTGGAGGACCTTCGTCCTCGGTCGCCCGTTCAGCGAGTGCGAGTGCCTCTTGCTTATCGCCAGCTCGCCAGCGAACCGTCGAAAGCGAATCGAGGGTGGTGAAATCCTTCGCGCCCAACTGGATTGCCCGGCGTAGCAAGGGCTCGGCTTCCTTGTCCTTTTCAGAACGGCTGAGCAGGCTACCAGCTGCGCTGTACGGCAGAGACCAATCCTTGCGCAACTCGATCGCCCGGCGAAAAGCTGCCTCGGCATCGACGGGACGTTTAAGGGCCACCAGCGCCACGCCCCTCTGGTATTCCGCTTCCGGAAACTCTGGCCGCAGCTTGATTGCCTCTTCGTAGAGAGCGAGCGCGCGTTCCACGTCGCCTTTCGCATGCGCGTTTTGCGCTCGTTCAAACAGCTTAACCGGATCGGTTTCGCCGTCGGTGACGTCGATCGTCTGGGCGGTAGCCGGGGCGCATACTGCAACCAGGATGAAAACTATTGTAGCGAATAAGAATCGGTGCGAGCTTGACGGAAAAAGCATTGGTAGCTTCGCTTGGGTCCTGGAGAATTAAGCCGGCGTTTGATCTGGCTTGCTGGCTTTCGATGTTAGCACGCAGCTTTGCGTTGCGTCCAAATCATCAGGACGTGGGCGAATGCCTTGGTTGCGCCGGTTAACCTCATGCGTTAACATTTTGCGCCGACCGGTTTCATCAAGCGGTTTCAACTATTTCTGAGGCGCCGGAGATTACATATGACGACTGCATTAGTCGATGATATTAGAGAGATCAAAGAAGACAATCCGTTCGAATCGATGATGTCGCGGTTCGATCGCGCGGCGCAGTTGCTGAACCTCGATCCCGATCTCTATGCGGTGATGCGAGTGCCGAATCGCGAACTTAAGGTTTATATCCCGACGCGAATGGACTCCGGGCGCATCCAGGTGTTCGAAGGATTTCGGGTGCAGCACAATTTTGCGCGGGGGCCGGCCAAAGGCGGGATTCGTTATTCACTCGACGTCAACATTGATGAAGTGCGCGCGTTGGCGGCATGGATGACCTGGAAGTGTGCCGTAGTCAACGTCCCTTTCGGCGGCGCAAAAGGCGGCATCATCTGCGACCCGATACAAATGTCTCTCGGGGAGTTGGAACGCATGACGCGTCGGTACGCGTCTGAGCTGCTTGATTTCATCGGACCAGAGAAGGACGTGCCTGCTCCTGACATGAATACGAACGAGCAAACGATGGCTTGGATCATGGACACGTATTCGATGCACGCTCGGCATACCGTAAACGCAGTCGTAACTGGCAAACCAGTCGAACTGGGTGGATCGAGAGGGCGCCGCGAAGCGACCGGCAGGGGCTTGCTGATTGTGGTGAATGAGGCGGTTAAGAAGTTCAAGATGACCCCGAGCGCCACGCGTGTGGTGGTGCAGGGGAGCGGGAACGTCGGCGGGATCGCCGCGCAGTTGCTTCACGAAGCTGGGTTCAAAGTGGTTGGAGTATCTGATGTGCATGGCGGCATTCACAACGCGGATGGAATCGACATCACGGCGGCTCTGAAGCATTTGCAAACGACGCGCTCGTTTGAGGGCTACGGCGGCGCGGAATCCGTGAGCAATTCCGAACTCCTGGAACTGGACTGTGACGTGTTGCTTCCGGCCGCAACTGAAAATCAGATCACTTCGCTTAATGCGGAAAGATTGAAATGCAAGGTACTGGCGGAGGGAGCGAATGGACCAACGACAGCCGCGGCTGACAAGATTCTGTACGAGAAAGGCATCTTCGTAATCCCGGACATACTTGCGAACGCCGGCGGTGTGACCGTTTCTTACTTTGAATGGGTGCAGGACAGAATGGGTTACTTCTGGCGAGAGGACGTAGTAAACGAGAGACTTCAGGATACGATGGTGGCCAGCTTTAATGACCTTTGCCGCTATGCCGACGCGCATTCAGTGGACACCCGGACTGCGGCTTACATGTTGGCTATTGACCGCGTGGCCTATGATACGCGGATGCGCGGGATCTATGCGTGAGACGAGAAAGGTCTGGAATTCCGCCGCAAGTTGTGAAAAGGCCTTGATTTCCGGTCGCCGGTAATGTTAGGCTTCGCTCGTATTTCAGGCCCGCGGGCACAAGTTAGGAAGTAATAATCAGGATGGTTCGGGGCGAGCCCCGAAATGATAGTTGACATCAACGCTCTGTTTGCATATAAAGGAGCGCTAGAATAATAGGTATTAAACTTAGAGGGGTGTATCGGATACGAAAGATTTAGGCCCTCTCTGTTGCGCCGCTCGATTTGGATCTTGGCGCCGAGCGGAAGCAGTTTCGTTAACGTTGTCGTTGACGCTGGTAGTTCGAGCGTCCGTTGTCAAAGGGTAACTAGCGGCGTGATGCTTCGAGGCATTTTTATTACATCGGGCTCATCTGCCGCTTTGTCTTCACTGGCTCGGTCGCATGAACCTTTCATTCCATATCGCAGGAGGAACGCGATGAGACTCGCGAACAGAGTGCTGTTTTGTGCGCTCGCAATTTTCATTTTGTCAGTTGTTGTGTCTGCGCAGACGCCCAGATCCGATAACGATCCGAGGAACCTGTCGCCGTCGGTGGGGACGGGAGGCCCAGTAGGAGGTCCTACAGGGCTATTCACCATCTACGATGGCCAGACGCTGCGCAAGGGGGAGTACACATTCAGCATCGCGTACAGCAACTATGATCGCGATCCTGGTAATGCTGACTTCACGGACATTCCGGTAAGCTTTAACGTAGGCTTGAACGATCACCTCGAGTTGTTTTTCAATAGCACCGCTTATCGTGGTGTCAAGGTAAACAACCCGCAGAATTTGTCATCGTTCTATTTGCCAAACTCGCAGCTGTTTTTCTCGGCAACTCGCTTAGGCAGTGGGCCGGCAATCATTCTCGCGCCTTCGGGACCGAACGTCGGCACGCTCGCCGGCACGGCCGTATTTCGTCCGCCATTCTTTCCGACGGGCAACGGGAATCCGTTATTCAATAGTTATTACGCTGCTGGTCAGCCGTTCGTGCAGTCTCCGTTCATCGGCGGCATAGGTCCAAACTTCGCGATGGGGCCTGGCTTCATCGGAACCCAGTTCGGATTTCCGGGTTTCGCTACCGCGATTGGTGCTCCAACCGGCGGGAACGGAAATTTTGGTTCTGCCAGCAACTACCCAGGTATGGGCTCAGTGGTGGGCAGCATTCTGCCAGGCATAGTGCTTGCAACAACTGTGCTGCCGTGTACGGCGCTGACTGGCAACTGCCGTCCGCCGGCTCTTCCTGGCACCCAGAATCCGATTGTTGTGCCGGTGACCTTTACGGTGTCCCCGACATACTTGCCGGACGCTCCGTTCATTAATCGGCTCTACGGACAGTCATCATTCTCGAGTTTCGTCGCCGGCGCCAAGTGGCGGGTTACGAAGCCCAACAATCCGCTAGGTGTTGGCCTGATACCGTTCTATCGCTGGTACGCCGATAAGCCCGAAAGCGGGTTCAATCAATTGCAGCGTGGTGCCAGCCCCGGTGCCAACATCGGCGATTTTGGCCTGATTGGATTTGTCGATGGGCGGCTAAGCGACCACGTCAATCTGTCGGCCAACCTGGGCTACATACTCAACAGCAATCCGAAGAATGGTGCTGCTATCCTTCTCGATCGGCCGGATGAGTTTCTGGCCGGTATCGGATTTGATTTTCCGATTAACAAGCACTTCCAGCCGATGGCCGAAATTAGGTCTACGCAATATGTTGGCAGCCGCACGCCCAACGCGCTGAATAACAACCCCATTGAGTTTCTAATGGGCGTCAAGGTTTATCCGCGGCGTTGGTGGGGCTTTGGAGCCTGGTATCGCCGACAGATAAATGATCAGCGGCTTAAAATGTTCGTTGCAAATGATGCGAACACGGGGATCGGCAATATTACGGGCGTGAACGTTTGCACCCCCGGGGTCGTAGTCAACGGCGTTTGTTTTCCAGCCGGCGTCCGGCGCGGAATCGTCATCGTTCCCGGCACGTCAGCGCCGGCTACGTCTAACGGCGCTCCGCTCGGTTTCATTCCTTCCAGCGACCCGCACGGCTTTGGTTTCCAGTTCTTTGCTGGTCACCGCAAATCGCGCGAGCCCTCGATTCTGCCGAACAAACCGCCGACGGTGGCGTTGTCGGCTTCGAGTGCTTCAATCACACTGCCGTGCGCGCCGGGAACGCACTCAAAGTCCGGTGCCTGTCCCGCTCCGAATACTGCGGTTGGCTTGACCGCCAACGCTACGGATCCTGATGGAGACACTCTGCTGTACACGTACACAGTTACGGGCGGCCGAGTAACCGGCGAGGGTGCGAACACTAGTTGGGATCTCAGCGGCGTTGGCCCAGGGACCTACACTGCTACGGTTGAAGTGGACGATGGTTGTGGTTGTATCTCGACGGCGTCAACCACAGTGACAATCGCCGGTTGCTCTGATTGCGTTCCGGATGTGGTTTGCCCGACTGGCATCAACGTCAGCGGACAAGACAGCGCTGATGAAGGAGCCTCGATCACGTTCACGGCTAATGTGGCAGGTTCGCCAACTCCGCCTGTTTCCGGATACAACTGGTCGGTCTCCTCGGGGACGATCACCAGTGGTCAGGGTACAGCGTCGATCACGGTGAATACCGCGAATCTAGGCGGTCAGACAGTCACCGCGACGGTTGAGGTTGCGGGGCTGGATCCGTCGTGCTCAAGAACCGGTTCGAGTTCGACCGGGATCAAGGCGCCACCGAAGCCGCCGCGGAAGTTTGACGAGTATGGCAATATTAGATTCAACGATGAGAAGGCCAGACTCGACAACTTCGCGATTCAACTGCAGAACGAGCCGGGTGCGCAAGGCAGCATCATCGGCTACGGTAGCTGCGGTTCTGAGGGCCAGGAGCGAGGCAATCGCGCCAAAGACTACCTGGTCAACACTCGCGGCATTGATGCCGGCCGTCTCTTGGTAGTCGATGGCGGTTGCAAGCCGGACCTCAAGGTCGAACTTTGGATCGTTCCCGTGGGCGCGACAGCGGCGCCAGTGGATACGAGCGGTGCGGTTTCACCCTGTCCCGATTGCAAGAAGAAAGCGACGAAACCTCGTCGTGGCCGTCGGGGCGAAGAGTAAGACTTGACTACAGAGTTCGCTTCTCCTTATCGAGCGGCGACCTTCTTCCGAACGTGGGCGGTGCTTCCCAGATTGGGACGCGCCGCCCGCTTCGCGTTTCGGGTTAAGCTTTTCTGAAGCTAAGAAAAAGCGAATCAATCTGTCGTCGGCGGGCAAGCAACAACTCCAGCCTTCGATCACGGCATCGAAAAGAATGGCGGTACGGGTTATAATGCGCCCTTGATGAAGTCGAGGCAGCGCACAAAAGCCTCGCGAGAATTTCTTTGTTGAAAGAAACGAGAATTATGAAACGAATGACATCCCGGCTGTTGCTGTCGGTTCTAGCTTCCGCCTTCGTGGCGTTGGGTCAACTCTTCCCGGGAGCGCAGGCTTCGGTGCCTGAAGGCGCTGCCTATTCGACAAGCTGGCGGATAACCGGACCGACCGGTGGTGACGTGCGGGCCCTGGTAGTGGATCCGAACGACCCTGACCGCTTTTATTTCGGAACGCTTGACGGCCAGCTCTACACTTCGACGGACGCCGGACACAACTGGCGGCTGCTGACAAATTTCAACCGGCAACAACTATTCGTCGATCATATCGTCGTGGATCCGCGTAACTCGAAAGTCTTGTACGTGGCGACTCACCGGCACAAAGATCCGGGAGGCTTTTTTAAGTCAACCGACGGCGGTCTGACCTGGCGGGAAGCGCCTGAGCTAAAGAACGAAGCCGTACACTCATTGACGCAGTCTGAGAAGAATCCGGACGTGCTGGTAGTTGGTACATTTAACGGAATCTTCCGCTCGAACGATTCGGGCGAGACCTGGGCGCCTTTGCCAACCACCAACACGCCCGGCTTGGCTCACGTTGAATCGCTGGCGATCGATCCGCGCGACTCGAACGTTATTTACGCGGGCACCTGGTATCTCCCTTTCAAGAGCAGCGACGGCGGCAGAAGCTGGCGCAGCATCAAGCAGGGAATAATCGACGACTCAGATATTTTCGCCATAAACATCGACCCTCGTAATCCGAATCATCTGATCGCCTCGGCCTGCAGCGGCATCTATGACACTCAGAATGCCGGAGAGAGCTGGAAAAAGATTCAGGGCATTCCCTCACAGTCGCGCCGGACGCGAGCGATTATGCAGCATCCTTCGGTTGCCGGGCTGGTTTTTGCGGGAACGACTGAAGGCTTCTGGCGATCGGCAAAGGGCGGTGATAACAACTCGTGGATGGTTACCACCTCGAGGCAACTTGAAATCAATTCGATCGCAGTGCATCCCCGCCGTCCCGACACTATCTACATCGGGACGAACAACTACGGAGTCATGGTGTCGACCGATGGGGGCAAGAACTTCATCCCGAGCAACAATGGCTTTAGCGGTCGCTTTGTTAATTCGATTGTGCCGGATCGCCTGACTGCCGGTCGGATTTATGCAACGACAATCAACACTGCTACCGGCGGCGGCTTTTTCTTTGTCAGCGGCGACGGCGGCGCGACCTGGTCACCTTCGATGCGCAATATGCCTCCACGCTTGATCGGCTATTCGATCTTGCAGGACGATACCGACGGTAACGTAATTTACCTTGGTACGAATCTGGGAATTTATCGATCCTCCGATCGAGGGTCTTCGTGGGCCCCAATGTCGGCGCGAAAGGCTCCCGTGGCCCCGGCTAGAAGGAAACCAGCACGCGGGAACACTCGGGGATCAGGAGCGGCGGCAAGTACAAACGCGTCGGTCCGCCCAATCGTGAAGGTGACGGCGGCTGACGTGGTGCGTCGTGCGCAGGAGGCGCTGGAGCGTGCGGGATACGAAATCGGAACATCTGATGGACAAATGGGCCCACGCACCGTGGCTGCAGTCCGACGGTTCCAATCCGATAGGTATTTGCCGACGACGGGACTCCTTGATGATGCGACCCTCGCGGCGCTCGGTGTCAGCAACAGCAGCAGCGCCTCGCCGGTCGCCGTGCGGGTGCCCAGCATTTCGGAGCCAATTAACGCGCTCGTCCAGTTCCGGGATCGCTCCGGGCACTCCGGCGTGCTCGCGGCCACCAATAGTGGGCTATACCGAACGCTGAATCCCGCTCAGGGATGGGACCGGATCTCTTACGGTCGTGGTCTCGATCCGCGCACGACCAGTATTTCGACCAGCGCGCAGAATCCGTCGGTGATCTTTGTCGGAACCACCACCTCAGGCGTGCTGGTTTCACGCGACACGGGCGACTCGTGGCAGCCGGTTAGCGGTGTACCGACGACAGCTGCGGTGAATGTCATCGTACAGGACCAGGAGCGCTCTGCGTTCATCTATGTGGGTACCAAGCAGGCGTTCTATTTGTCGCACGACGGCGGCGACCATTGGTCGCGGCGTGGAGGGAATCTTCCCTTCGGCGATTTCACGAGCATCCTGATCAACCCACGCAACAGCAACGAGATTTTTGCCGGCAACGCGTATCAGAACGAACAAAACGCGGAATTCGGAGGCGGGGTCTATCGTTCGGCTGATGGCGGCACCACGTGGGCGCGCATCGATTCTCGGGGACATCGTTTGCCGAGCATGCGCATCTGGTCACTGGCGCTCGACGCGCGCGATCAGAATACGCTTTTCGTGGGATCGCATTCAGCTGGAATCTATGTCGTGGCGCGCGGAAGTGAAGCTTTACTGAACGCGATTCCTTAGAATTTGGCGTCGCGTCTCGGGTCCAAACTGAGCAGTCGCCTTGACACTCACTCACGGCGACGTGTAAATTCCGAATCGATCCGGTCAAGCGGCCGGTGATTAGTCGGATCTGGTTGGTGACTACGGGCACAACGGAAATCGAAACGTTAACCTTCTTTTCCACGCCTTAAGGCTCGCATCCTCTCATCCCATATTCCGATTCAATCGCCGACAAGAAAAGAGGCCGCGCAAGGTAGCTCACGATTTACGCTGCCACGACCGGATTGGCGCGCGAAGCTCTGAGACGCGCCGAAGCAATCTGCTGAGCAGGAGTGTTCATGTCCACCGAAGAAACCATTTCTAACATCGGCGCCGCCGACCACAACGAATCATTACCGGAAACAAAGCTTGCGGAAACCGCCGCGGCAAACCAACCGACCGCTACGACTGCCGGTGCGCAAGGCTCATCGGCGGCCGTTGCCAGTCAGCGCGAAAGTGACGAGGAGGCACGTCCTCCTGGCGAGGACTTTGGCAGTATCCTCGATCAATTCGAGCAGGAACAGTCGGCGTTTCAGGAAGGCGAAGTCGTGCGCGGCCGAGTGGTCGGGATCACCGAGCGCGGCGTCGTTATCGACTTTGGCTACAAGTCAGAGGGCATTGTCGATCAGAATGAGTTCATGGAAGACGGCCAGATTACCGTTAAGCGCGGCGACGAGGTTGACGTGCTGGTCAAGCACATGGAAACCAGCGAGGGCTACCCGGTGCTCTCGCGGGCCGACGCGGTGCGCCTGCGCGCGTGGGACACGCTCGAGAAGGCTTTTGATGAGGGTACTTCGGTCAAGGGCCGCATTGCCGAAAGGATCAAGGGCGGGTTGCGGGTCGATGTCGATGGCATCTCGGCATTCTTGCCCGGTTCACAGATCGATGTTCGCCCGGTGCGGAACCTGGACTCGCTGCGCGGACAAGAGATTGAAGCCAAGGTAATCAAGCTCAACCGGAAGCGCTCAAACGTTGTGCTGTCGCGCAAGGCAGTGCTGGAAGAGGGCAACGCCGGCCGCAAGGATGAGACGCTCGGTCACATCGAAGAGGACATCATTGTCGAAGGCCAGATCAAGAACCTAACCGACTATGGCGCCTTCGTCGATCTCGGCGGGCTTGACGGATTGCTGCACGTGACTGACATGTCGTGGGGCCGCTTGCAGAATCCCGGAGAGCTTTTCAAAGTTGGCGACTCGGTGCAGGTGAAAGTGCTGCGATTCGATCGTGGGCGCGAGCGGGTCTCGCTCGGTTACAAGCAACTGCTGCCCGATCCGTGGGAAACAATCGAGGAACGTTTTCCCCCAGGCTCGCGCTTGAATGGCAAGGTCGCCAGCGTCACTGACTATGGCGCCTTCATCGAATTGGAGCCCGGCGTCGAAGGTCTGGTGCATGTTTCTGAAATGAGCTGGTCGAAACGTGTCAAGCATCCCAGCAAGCTCGTCGGCCCTGGCGATGCCGTTGAAGTCGAAGTGCTCGGCGTCGATCCAAAGGCCAGACGAATCAGCCTGGGGATGAAGCAGGTTCAGGCAAATCCGTGGATGACGCTTGGTGACCGGTACGTGGTTGGCACACGCGTACACGGCCGAGTTCGCAACCTCACCGACTTTGGAGCCTTCATCGAAATCGAAGATGGCGTGGATGGCCTCGTTCACGTCTCGGATATTTCGTGGTCACGCCGGATCAAGCATCCCGGCGAAGTCCTCAAGAAGGGTCAACAGGTCGACGCGGTGATCACCGGCATCGACGCCGAAAATCGGCGCATGTCGCTCTCGATTAAGGACCTCGAACCGAATTCCTGGGACAACTTTGTCGCTGCGCACAAGGCCGGCGATGTCGTTAAGGGCAAGATAGCGCGATTTGCCAGCTTCGGTGCTTTCGTGGAGTTGGGCGACAATCTCGAGGGCCTGTGCCACATCTCAGAACTTTCTGACGAGCACGTAGAGAAGCCCGAGGACGCGGGCCAACTCGGTCAGGAAATGGACTTCAGGATCCTTCGCATCGATGCTGAAAACAAAAAGATCGGGTTGTCGGCCCGGGCCGCTGGCCACGACGAACCGGTCGTGGAAACCAAGGTTTATACCTCCGAGGCCAAGGGTGGCATGGCGTCGCTCGGTGAATTAGCCGACTTCGGAATTGCTAGCAAGATGGAAGAAACGCCGGAGGAGAAGGCGGACGAAGAACAGCCGAAGAGTAGCGAGCCCGAACCGGAATGACCTCCCTTTGAGATCGGAAAGCTCGAAGTCCCCGGGCGTCTTAAGCTATTGCGGGAACAATGGGTTGACTCTTGCCGTCGTCGAGCCGTTCTGATAACCTACGCCCATCCGTCCTAATGCTGCTGCGATTGTTCGGGCAAATTTGGTCCGCCGGTTTCTAGACCCACAGCTCCTGCGGGAGCGAGGTGAATGCATGACTAAAGCTGATCTTGTCGACGACGTAGCTAACGCTGCTGAACTCACCAAGAAGGACGCTGAGCGCCTGGTCGAGATAGTTTTTGAAAGCATCATCGAAAGTTTGAATCACGGCGAAAAGATCGAATTGCGCGGCTTCGGAAGCTTTCGGGTCCGGGAGCGCGGCGCTCGTCGTGGTCGCAATCCGAAAACCGGCCAACCGGTCAGCATTCCCGCGAAACGCGTTCCCTACTTCAAGGCCGGCAAGGAACTGAAAGAACTAATCAACGAGAAGGTCTCGGCTCCGCCGCTGAGCTAAAGCAGCCCGCTGCCATCGCCCGAGACCGGTCGCAGGATCGTCACTCAAACCAATCAGGATAGGTCGTTTGTGGAGAGACTCTGGAGCCCCTGGAGGCACGCCTACATCGCTTCGGTCGGCGCCGACATGATTGAGGGCGCTGGCTGCGTTCTCTGCGAAGTTCAAAAGGATCCCGAAGATGACGAAAAGAACTTCGTCTTGCACCGGGCCAGCCATAACTTTGTAATTCTTAACCTGTATCCTTACATCAGCGGCCATCTGATGATCGCTCCCTACGATCATCTAGGTGAGTTGCATTCTGCGCCCAAAGAAACGACCGACGAGATGATGGACCTGGCGAAGCGCTGTCAGACTGCCCTCCGCGACGTCTATCAGCCGCAGGGTTTTAATATCGGGATGAATCTCGGTCGGGCTGGGGGCGCGGGCATCGCCGATCACATTCACCTGCACATCATGCCGCGCTGGACGGGCGACACAAATTTCATATCGACCATAGGCGAGACACGGGTGCTGCCTGAAGACCTGCCGACAACGTACCGTAAGCTGCGTGAGAAGTTCTGATCGCCCTATCGCCTGGCGACTGCGCACCGCTCGATGACTAACGCCCTGCAATTCTGATTGACCAGCCAATCGAAACTGTAATAGTCTTGCGGACTGCGGGAATAATTTATAGACGCGCTAGTTGTTTCTTTCTTAACTTGTCCCAATCAAGTTCAAGCATACTCGCCATATTTCATCCAGCAAGTCACCACTAAAGCATCGCGCGGTTGCATAGACTCAGCAGGAGAAACTCTATGAAGAGAACATTTTCCAGTCTTCCGCCCGGGAATTTCAGAATTTTCAGCGCCAGCCTAGTGTCTCTCCTGATGCTGACGGTGCCGATGGCGCCGATGGTCGCGTCGGTCAACCGCATCGCAGCCGCGCGCGCCGAGCAGAGGGCTGAACGCAGGCTTTCTAACAGCGCTAAGAAACAACTGGCGCCGCAGGAAGCCCGGGAGCGCGCCTTGTTCATTAATCCGCTCCCTCCGCCCCCTCCAGTAGCGCCCGTCATCGCCGCCACGCTCCATGATGACATTGTCGACACGACCCCCGTGAGTGGCCGCGCCGATCCGGGTTCCACGGTTACCTACTATCGCTTCTACTCTGCGGCCTTGGGACGCAAACCGGGACTTGCAGAGTTTGCTCCGGACATGGCGAGAGTGAGCGGCTTCCTGGATGCTACACAGTTGGAAGCAGCCAAGACCCAGTTTGCGAATGACTACGTGAACCGGCCGGCCTTTGCCAGTCAATACGGCACGCTGACCAACGCGCAGTACGTTGATGCGTTGTCACAGACTGCGGGAGTGACTCTATCGAACCGGCAAGCGTTGGTTGCTTTACTTGAAGCAGGAACGCTGACGCGAGCCCAAGCGCTAAGACAAATCGGCGAGAGCGGTGAGGTCTATGCGAAGTACTACAACCAGGCATTCGTAGTGATGGAGTACTTTGGATACCTCAGACGCGATCCGGACATTCTGTACTTGAACTGGATCGACGTACTGAATCAGGGCGGCGACTCACGACACATGGTCGAAGGATTTGTGGACGCGACCGAGTATCGCAACCGATTCAAGCAGTGAAGGAGTTATCCGCAGATTACGCGGATTACACAGATAGAGAAAAAAGCATTAGCCACGAAAAGGCACAAGAAGCACAAGAAGGGATTTCCCCTGATTTGCTCTTGTGCCTTTTGTGGCTTGTTCCTAATCTGTGGAATCTGCGTAATCTGCGGATGACTGTCTTGTCTTATCCGCGCCGATCCGCGTTCATCAGCGGCAGGTTGCCGGACAGAGCAGCGTCGATGCTCCGCAGCAGAGGCTCCAGCGTTTGCTGATCCAGCGAAGATATCGCCAGAGCTTCGGCGCCGTCGCGCAATGAAACTTGTCTCACCATCGCTGCAATTGTGGATCGATCCAGCAAGTCGGTCTTGTTGAAAACCAACAGCCGCGGAATCTGACTGAATTCCAACTCGGCGAGGATTGCATCGACGGACGCAACCTGCTGTTCCCAACGCGGATTCGCGGCATCCACCAGATGAATCAGCAGACGGCTGCCGGCAATCTCTTCGAGGGTTGAGCGAAAAGCGGCTAGCAAGTCCGGCGGCAGATCGCGTATGAATCCGACCGTGTCGTTGATGATGACTTCCCGATCGCGCGGAAGCCTTAGGCGGCGCGTGGTCGGATCGAGCGTAGCGAACATGCGCTTTTCCGCGAGCACTGTGCTCGACGTGAGCGTGTTCAGCAGCGTCGATTTGCCTGCGTTCGTGTAGCCGACAATGGAAATGATCGGTATGGCACTACGCAGACGCTCCTTGCGGCGCTCTTGCCGGCGAAGACTCTGCAAAGCTAATTCCTTCTCAAGCCGATGAATTCGATCGCGCACCCGGCGACGATCAGTTTCCAGCTTCGTCTCACCCGGCCCGCGACCACCAATCCCGCCCGCTAGCCGCGAAAACGCCGATTCTTGACCGACGATTAGTCGCGGCAACAAATACTTCAACTGCGCCAGCTCAACCTGAATCTTGCCCTCGTGCGACTGCGCGCGTTGCGCAAAGATGTCCAGAATCAACTGTGAGCGATCGATGATTTTCAAATCCGTTGCTTCGGAAATCGATCGGACCTGCGACGCCTGCAGCTCGCGGTCAAAAATGATCGCGTCGGCGCCAAGCTGCATGGCGCGAATCAAGAGATCATCCAGCTTGCCTTTGCCAATGACTGTGCGCGGATCAATTGCCGAACGTCGCTGGATCACAGAATCGAGGATGGACAGGCCCGCCGACTGGGCCAGTTCGCGCAGTTCAGCGATCGAATCTTCAGCATCCGCCGCCGACCCTTTCGTGACATTGACCAATATCGCTCGGTCGCCGCCACCGGAGCGTCGCGACGCGCGGTGGTTGCGCGCTAACTCTTCTTCCAGCGATTCGATCAGGCCGAGGAAATCGACGTCGACTTGCGATGGCGGCGCAGGATCGATGAAAGCAAATTGCTTTGCGCCACCGTTTGCATTGAGTTTCGTGGCTGTGGACGGGAGCAGGTAGGCGGCGCGCAGCACGCCGGGCAAGCCAGTGTGCTCATCAACGTCGATCGCGGCCATCAGATCAAGCCGAAGCAAGGCGAGGTCGGTAAGATCGTCGCGCGTCAGTTCCTCTCCGCGCAGATGCGTATGCACACACCGCAGGCCACGAAAGCGATCGCCGGCCACGCGCACGCGCTTGAAATCCGGGAGTTCAATCCGGCGCGCATCGCCGACGATTACAAACTCGACATAGCCTTTGCGATCAATCAGCACGCCGATTTGACGGCGCGTCTCATGCGACAACTCACTGAGTTGGCGAGCGAATTCCGGCGTGACGATCTGGTGCGGCGACACGCGTCTTTGATACAGCTTTTCAATGCGCCGCAATTGGTTTGGCTTCAGACCCTGTATGTTGCCGTGGAGACTTCTCATTCACCGGTGGACGGTTTGGTTTGGACGCGGATTATAGCATGGCAGCGAGGCCTGCCCGGATTGCGAGTTAGACAACCGTCCGCTGCGTCGCTACGATGTAATCTCAGTTAAGCGAATGAGCAGCCAGGCACACATTGTCAGAGTCGATCCGGCCAGCGGAATATCCGGCGGCGAAGTCTCAGTGGACTTCGCTGACCTTTCGCCCGAGAGCGCGAAGACGCTGAGCGTAAAGTTCGACGACAGCTCGGCCCACCTCACTGCGGTGACGCACAAACGCGCGCTGGTCCTGGCGCCGAGGCTCGATGCCGGGGGCAACTGTGAAGTTTCGGTAGATTACGGAGATGAGACGAAGCCGGTCGGCAGGCCTTTGTCGTTCGTTGCCGGAAGGAAGCTTGCCGGCGGCATTCATCCAGTCACAAGTCCCGCTTTCGATCCGTCCGATGACTCGCTATTCGTTACGCGCTCAGGTTCGCGCGGCGAACACGTCCCGGTCTCGCTCTTTCGCATCAGCGCTGATGGAGAGGTTAGTGAGTTTTCCGGAGACATCGTGAACCCAACCAGCATCGCGTTCGACAAGGCCGGCCGGATGTTTGTCACCAGTCGTCTTGAAGGGACAGTCTATCGGGTCACGCCGCTGAAAGAGGTCGTCGAGTTCGCCAGCGATTTGGGAGTCGCGACCGGTTTGGCCTTCAATCGCGACGGCGAGATGTTCGTCGGCGATCGCAGCGGGACGATTTATCGGGTCAACGAAATCGGCGAAGCGCGAGCCTGGGCCACGCTCGAGCCTTCGGTCTCGGCTTATCATCTGGCCTTTGGGCCCGACGATTTTCTATACGTGACCGGGCCGACCGTGTGTGGCTTTGACGAGGTTACTCGCTTTAATCAAGAAGGCGAGCCCAGCGTCTTCTTTCGCGGTCTGGGCCGGCCACAGGGACTAGCTTTCGATCAGGATGCCAATCTCTATGTGGCGGCTTCGATCCGGGGACGACGCGGCATCGTGCGAATTTCGCCGGACGGCGGCAATGCAGAGATCGTCGTCGCCGGAATGAATCTGGTGGGACTGGCATTCAGTGCGAATGGCGAGATGATCGTCGCCACGAATGACTCGGTTTACAGCTTGCCGCTTGGGATTCACGGCTCGCTTTTGGATTGAGAGTTCGGAGTTCAAGCTTTAGCTTGCGCTTTAATGATCACGACAACCTGAAGGTTGAACTCTGAGCTGCGTTGTTTTGACTCTCGTTACCCCTGATGTTACTTTGAACTTTCTTTAGGCTCCGCAATGACCTCCGGACTAATCGCTCAACTTGTCATCTACATGGTCGTGCTGCTGTTCGCCATTTCGGCGCACGAGGCTGCGCACGCGTGGATGTCTTATAAGTTCGGCGACGACACGGCACGCCTGCTGGGACGCATCACGCTCAATCCGGTTGCTCATACCGATCCGATTGGAACCCTCCTGATACCGATCGCGAGTTTCATCTTTGCGAACATGGGCGGCGTAGTGGCGATGATTCCATTGATCGGCTGGGGTAAGCCGACTCCGGTAAATCCTTTGCGCTGGCGCCGCAAGGACCTGGCGAACGTGATGGTTTCGATTGCGGGCATCCTGGCGAACCTGACGATCGCGATCATCTCTCTAGTCCTTTTTAAGATCCTTTTCCAGTACCTGCATCTGTTTGACGAAGGGGCCGCGCTGGCTTCGGTGGCGGAACCGGTGCAGCTATTTCTCCTGCGCGCGTTGACCATTAACTTGTCGCTGGCAGTATTTAATCTTTTGCCGTTTCCACCGCTCGATGGCAGCAAAGTGCTCTGGACGATTTTGCCTGACAGCATGAAACCCGCCCTGGAGGCGCTGGAGAGATTTGGTTTCATCATCCTGCTGCTGGTGGTCAGCTCAGGATTTCTTCAAATAGTCTTTAGGCCAGTCATGAAAGTGGTTGTTTTTCTCCTCGAACTCTAAATATGCGTAAGCGAATCTTCAGCGGCGCTCAGCCAACCGGCAACGTGCATCTGGGAAATTATCTCGGAGCGCTGCGCAACTGGGTCGCGTTGCAAACGGAATACGAGAGCTTTTTCTGCATCGTGAACCTGCACGCCATCACTGTCGCGCAGGATCCGAAGATTCTTGCCGAGAAGACTAGGCAACTGGCGCACATTTATCTTGCCGTCGGAATCGACCCGGAAATCTCCACCGTCTTTGTACAGTCAGATGTGCCGCACCACGCGGAACTGACGTGGCTTTTGAACTGCGTCACGCGGATGTCTGAACTCGAGCGCATGACGCAATTCAAAGACAAGGCGCTCAAACAGCAGGAGAATGTGGGCGTTGGTTATTTCGATTATCCCGTGCTGATGGCCGCGGACATTCTGCTTTATCAAACCGATCTGGTTCCTGTGGGCGAAGATCAGAAGCAGCATCTGGAACTGACGCGCGACATCGCGATTCGCTTCAATCGTGATTACGGCGAGACGTTTCGCGTGCCTGAGCCATTCATTCCGAAAGTCGGCGCGCGGATCATGTCTCTGGCCGATCCCACAAAGAAGATGTCCAAGTCGGACGCAGAGAGCGAAGCCGGATGCATAATGCTTTTGGACGATGCGGACGCGGTGCGACGCAAATTCAAACGCGCGGTCACCGATTCGGGCACTGAGATACGATTCGACGCATCTCGTCCGGCGATCACCAACCTGCTGACGATCTACCATTTATTGACCGACAAATCCGAAGGCGAGATCGAAGATCATTTCAGCGGCAGTGGTTATGCAAAGCTGAAGTCAGATCTGGCTGATGTAACCATCGAGTTTCTGAAGCCGTTCCAGGAGCGCGTGCGCGGCATCGATGATGGTAAACTGAACCAGATTCTGGAACGTGGCGCGGCGCGCGCTGAAAGTATCGCCGCAGCGACTTTGGCAAAGGCGAAAGTGAATATGGGTTTGGTGGGAGCGAAGAGTTGAGAGTTCAATCTTTAGATTGCTGGTTCGACAGCGACAAGCTGAAGCTTGAACTCTGAACCTTTGCCGAACGCGATGGAAGATACTTCACCAGTTGAAACAGCCGCAGCGGCGGAAGCTCCAGCCGAAACGGCGCCGATGATTAGCGTAACGGGCGGCCAGCCGGAGATCACGCCCGATGGCGAAGGCGATCAATTGAAGCTCGCTTTGGGCGATTTCGAAGGCCCGCTGGACTTGCTCCTCTACCTGATTCGTCAGGAGCAGATAAACATCTATGACATTCCGATCGCGCGCATCACTGACGAATATCTCCGCTATCTGAATCTGATGCAGGAACTCGATCTTACGGTCGCGGGTGATTTTCTCGTGATGGCCGCGCAGTTGATCGAATTGAAGTCGCGTATGCTGCTGCCGCGCGACCCGTCCGCTGAAGAAGAGGAGCTGCTCGATCCTCGTACCGAGTTGGTCGATCGCCTGCTCGAACATCAGAAGTTCAAGGCCGCGGCTGAAGTGCTCTGGTCGCGCGCCACCGTCGAACGCGCGGTGTTCACGCGCGCTGAGTTAGAGACGGACAAGACGAATCCCGAAGTCGCGGTCGGACTTTTCGATTTGCTCACCGTGTTTCAGCAGATTCTCTCGCGGCACAAAGAAGAAGTGCAGCTGGAGATCGCGCGCGAAGAGATATCGATGGCGGATATGATTGAGCGGCTGCGAAACATGGTGCGCTCTGCTGGAGAAGTGAATCTGCGGACCTTCTTTGAACGCACCCAGTCACGCCGTGAATTGGTAGTCGCGTTTCTTTCAGTGCTCGAGTTAGTCCGCATGGCTGAGATTTCTTTACGTCAACGCGAGACGTTCGGCGAGATCACTGCTCGCGCCGTCAACCCGGCATGAGCGAAAGGGCGCGATAATTGAATCGATGAGTAAACCAGCAAAAGCGCACGATTTGGCGGAGGACGTCGAAGCTGTCTCTGAGATTGATGACGCCGAAATTGAAGGCACGCGCGAAATCAGCGATGCCGAACTGAAGGCGATTGCCGAAGCGTTGATCTTCGTCGCCGATGAACCGCTCAGCACGAAAACGATTGCCGACGTGCTCAAGATCGAGCTTGACGCAATTGAGAAAGCCGTCGGCGAGTTGGCAGCAGAATGCGATGCGCGCAATGGCGGTTTGCAGCTCAGAGAGATTGCCGGCGGCTGGCAAATTGCCACCCGGCCCGAGCATCACGAACAGGTGCGCGCGTATTTGAAGTCAAAGCCCAGCGCGAAACTTTCGCTGGCCTCGCTGGAGACGCTCGCCGTCATCGCCTACAAACAACCAGTCACGGTGCCTGAGATTCTTGAGATTCGCGGCGTGCAGTCTCCGTCGTCAATTAAGACTCTGCTCGACAAGCGCCTCATCATCGCCCGTGGGCGGAAAGAAACCGTCGGCCGGCCGATGATGTACGGCACCTCGAAGGAGTTTCTGATTCAGTTTGGCTTGAAAGATCTTTCCGAACTTCCCAGCATCGAGGACTTTCAGGATCTTGCCGGTGGAGAACAATAGAAGGCAGTAGGCAGAAGGCAGTACGCAGCAAGACGCTACTTATTGCTTTCTGCCTTGTGCCGTCTGCTTACTTCCTTCTGTTTTATGGAGCAACGTCTGCAAAAACTAATCGCCCTCGCAGGACTCGCTTCGCGGCGTCATGCCGAAGAAATGATCGTCGCGGGCCTGGTCACCGTGAACGGAAAAGTCGTGACTGAACTCGGCACCAAGGCCGATCCCAAAGACGATCACATCAAGGTGCGCGGACGTTTGATCAATCCGCTGCTCGGCAAACGCGAGAAAACATATCTACTTCTGAACAAGCCGAAGGGTTATCTCAGCAGCATGGCTGATCCTGAAGGGCGGCCGCTGATAACAGAACTGATTCCACCGTCGCTGGGGCGTTTACACCCGGTGGGGCGCCTGGATTTCAACACCGAAGGGTTGCTGCTGCTGACCAACGACGGTGACTTTACGAATCACATTACCGCGGCGCGCAATCGCATCGAGAAGATTTACGAGGTAAAGGTAAAGGGAGTTCCTCCTGAAGCCGCGATCAATCGTTTGCGTCGCGGCATTGAGTTGGAAGATGGCGAGCGAACCGCGCCCGCCGAAATTCAAAAAGTTGAAGAGACGCGCACGAACGCCTGGTTTCAGGTGATTCTGCATCAGGGTCGGAATCAGCAGATTCGGCGCATGTTCGACGCCATCGGGCATTCAGTTTTGAAACTGCAACGCGTCGCCATCGGTTCTCTGCGCGATGAAAAACTGAAACCCGGCAGTTGTCGCCTGCTGACCGAAGTGGAAGTCAAGCGCCTGATGAAACCGGGCAGCAGGCAATTGCGATCGAGCGAGAGTGATCGCGAGGTCAGGCACGCTCGGCCAAAGAAGGTAGCGCGGCGGTCACGCTTTCGCTGATCGATAGGTTACAATAGCAACGGTCTAATCATATTGCGACAGGCGATTCAGCCTGTCGTTTGAGTGTAAGGCGTAACGCGAACTTTTCGCCCGTGCCACAAAATGGATTTCGAACTTAACGAAGAGCAACTGCAAATGAAGATGAGCGTCCGCGAATTCGCTGAGAGCGAGATTGCGCCGCACGTGATGGAATGGGACGAAGCCCAGCACTTTCCGATCGAGTTAAAACCAAAACTGGCTGAGCTTGGATTGATGGGTGTGATCTTCCCCGAAGAATTCGGCGGCGCGGGTCTGGGTTACGTCGAATACGCGACCGTGATCGAGGAACTTTCGCGCGTCGATGGTTCCGTGGGAATCTCAGTCGCGGCCCACACTTCGCTCTGCTCAAATCACATCTGCCTGTTCGGCACCGAAGAACAAAAGAAAAAATACCTCGCGCCGCTGGCCAGCGGGGAACATCTCGGCGCGTGGGGTCTGACTGAGCCAGGTTCGGGCTCTGATGCATCGAGCACGCGGACCACGGCGGTGCCAAAGGACGGTGGCTGGGTTATCAACGGCTCGAAGAATTTCATCACCCACGCGATTGCTGCCGACACGTGCGTGGCGTTCGCCTCGACCGATCGGGCGAAGAAAAGCCGCGGGATTACGGGGTTCATTTTTGAAAAGGGAATGAAGGGCTTCAATCCTGCGAAGAAGGAAAACAAGCTTGGCTTACGTGCGTCAGAAACCGCGAGCGTGATCTTCGACGACTGCTGCATTCCGGATCAGAATCGTCTGGGTGAGGCCGGCGATGGATTCGTCAATGCTATGGAGGTCCTCGACGGCGGACGAATTTCGATCGCGGCCCTCGCCGTGGGAATCGCGCAGGGCGCTTATGAATCAGCGGTGCGATATTCGGGCGAACGGCAACAATTCGGCAAACCCATACGCGAGTTCCAGGCAATCCAGTTCAAGCTGGCCGACATGGCCACGCAAATCGACGCCGCGCGACTCTTGATGTATCGCGCCGCTTCGTTGAAGGATCAAGGCAAGCGGACCACGAAGGAATCTTCGATGGCAAAGCTGTACGCGTCAGAGATGGGTGTGAAAGTTTGCGAGGAAGCGATCCAGATTCACGGTGGGTATGGTTACACGAAAGACTATCCGGCGGAAAAATACTGGCGCGATTCAAAGCTGTGCACTATCGGCGAAGGCACGTCTGAGATTCAGCGGATGATCATCGCTCGTGAAGTTCTGAAGAATTGCTAATGGCTGATTCGCTAATCAATCGGATCATAGCCGGAGACGCGAACGCCGTCGCGCGCGCGATTTCGAAAGCCGAAGACGGCGCCGCGGATGCCGCGGAGTTGATGAAAGGGATTTTCCCGCGCACCGGACGCGCGCTGGTTATCGGCATTACGGGGGCGCCGGGGGCAGGGAAGTCCTCGCTGGTCGATAAGCTCGCGACGGTCTATCGCAAGCGAGGCGAGCGCGTCGGCATTATTGCAGTAGACCCTTCGAGCCCGTTTTCCGGTGGCGCAGTCCTCGGCGATCGCATCCGGATGCAAACGCTCAGCCTGGACAAGGGCGTCTTCATCCGCTCGATGGCGACGCGCGGAAATCTTGGAGGGCTGGCGCGTGCGACGGTTGACGCGGTCGCGATTCTGGATGCGGCTGGCTATCAGAAGGTCATCGTCGAGACAGTCGGCGTTGGCCAGGATGAGGTCGAGATCGTTAAGACCGCTGACGTTTGCGTCGTCGTGCTCGTGCCCGGAATGGGCGACGACGTGCAGGCGATGAAGGCCGGCATCATGGAGATTGGCGACATCTTCGCGATTAATAAAGCGGATCGCGACGGCGTGTTGCGTACCGAGAAAGAAGTCGAGGCGCTGTTGTCGCTCGCTATGCGCGACGACGGATGGCAACCTCCGATCGTCAAGACGGTGGCGATTGAAAACAAAGGCATTGAAGAGTTGGCAGCGGCGATCGATCAATGTCACGAGTCGCAACAGAAGGCCGACACGACCGGTGCGCGGCGGCAGGCAATTGCCCGTTGGCGAATCCTCGAGTTATTACGCGAGCGTCTGCTGGCGCAGGCGCTGAACGCAGATTCGGCGTCGGAGAAGCTCGACGTCCTGGCGGCAGAAGTTGCGACCAAGAAGCGCGATCCGTATTCGGCGGTGGATGAGCTAATGACTGATTAAGCGATGAAAATCGATCACGTCGGCATCGCAACCAGAGGCATCGAAGACGCGGCAAAGTTGTGGCGCGAGGTGCTGGGTCTGGAGTTCGGCGAATCCGAAGAGGTTGCGGAGCAGAAAGTACGCGTCGTGAAGCTCCCGCTGGGCGAGACCAGCATCGAGTTGCTTGAGCCAACCGCATCCGACTCGCCGATCTCTAAGTTTCTCGACAAACGTGGGCCGGGAATTCATCATATCGCGGTGCGGGTGGACGATATTCGCGCCGAACTTGCGAAGATGAAAGCGAAAGGCGCGCGCTTGATTGACGAACAGCCGCGAACGGGCGCGGGCGGTTGCCTTGTGGCTTTTGTTCATCCATCATCGACGGGCGGAGTGCTGCTCGAATTGGTACAGAAGGTGTAATTTGAAGAACGGCGTATAGAGTACCAACTTTAGTTGGGTTCTCTTAGCCAGGTAAGAAGCCCAACTAAAGTTGGTACTCTATACGCCTTTTGAAAGGAAGACTTATTTTGAATTCAACAACCAAAGCGTGGATTGCCGCAGGTGTCGGCATCGTTTTCTCGGTTCTTCTGATCGGTTGGCAGGTGTACGCCAGTCGTAGATCTGCAATCAGTCTCAGCCCGGATGATATGACGCAGATCGCTTCCGATCAGGCGCCTCAGACGCGCCAGCGTTTGGCCGCGGACGACGTCGCGCGCAAGGACTTTGCGAAAAACGTACGCGAGCTGCTGTCGGTTGCCGAGGAAGCTCGTGCGAAAGGGATCGCTTATCGACCGGATATCAAACGCCAGATGGATCTGGTGCGCGCTCTCGTCATCGGCCAAAACTATCAACAGTCGCAGCGCGAAGTGCCGGGGGCGACGCCAATAACTGATCCTGAAATCGATGCCTTTTTCAAAGAGCCGGGACAGGAAGAACGTTTCCAACAGTTTCTAAAGGATGCGCAAGCGCACAATCCGACGATGGCCGGGCAGAAAATTCCCGACGAACAGTTGAAGGAAATCAGACATCAGTTGGGACAAGCCCTGGTTGGCGAACGTCGCGGAATCGCCGCCCGCATCGATAAGAAGCGCAGCGTTGAGTTGCAGATCATGCTGGAGCAGGCGCGGCTCTTGGCCTCGACCTATGCCCAGGAGACGCTGATTCCCGGAACCAAGGCGACCGAGCCGGAGATTGATGCTTACATCGCCAAACATCCGGAGTTGGACAGCAAACAAAACCGCGCGAAGGCCGAAGGAGTCTTAAAGCGCGTGCGCGCCGGCGAGGATTTCGCCGCGCTGGCCAAAGAGTTTTCTACTGACCCAGGGAGCAAGGACAAGGGCGGCGACCTCGGCTGGTTCGGGCGTGGGCAGATGGTTGCGGAATTTGATAAGGCGGCTTTCGCGCTGCAACCGGGACAGATTAGCGACCTCGTCGAAAGTCAATTCGGCTTTCATATCATCAAAGTCGAGGAAAAGCGTACGGAGATGAAGGACGGCAAGCCGGAGGAGCAAGTTCATGCGCGACACATTTTGATCGCGGCCGGAGAGTCGAACCCTTTTGGTCCACCAAAATCTCCACGTGATACCGCGCGCGACGCAGTTGAGCAGGACAAAGAAAAGAAGATGCTTGATGAAATCGTCAAGCGGCAGGCTGCGCACGTGAGCATCGCGGAGAATTTTGCCGTAACTGCTCCGCCACCGCAGCCGCAGCAAATGCCGCCGGGCTTCCCGCCGGGTGGTCCGCCTCAAACAGCGCCGCCGACAACAGCTCCGGGCGCCAAAGCTCCACCAAAGAGTGGCCAGAAATAGACGAGCGCAAGGCTAATGCAGTTCGGTGATTATCGGGTCGAGATTATTCCCGACACTGAGTTTCGTCTCGACGGCGGCGCGATGTTTGGGGTCGTGCCGCGCAATCTCTGGTCGCGCGCGTGTCCGCCGGACGAACAGAATCGCATTCGCATGAACATGAACTGCGTTTATATTGAGGCGGGCGCGGAGAAGATTCTGATCGAGACGGGCATTGGCGAGAAATGGACGGCCAAACAGACGGCAATGTATGGCATCACGCGTGAGCGACCGCTTGGCGAATCGCTAAGCGCGATCGCCGGAGTCGAACCGGAAGAAATAACGATCGTCGTCAATACTCATCTGCACTTCGATCACGCTGGCGGTAATACGAAGCTTGATACGAGTGGCCAGCCCGTTCCAGCTTTCCCGAATGCACGATACTTCATTTCGCGCGCGGAGTTCGAACACGCGGAACAGCCGACGGCGCGCGATCAAGCGAGTTACTTGCCCGAGAATTGGCAACCGCTGCGCGCGAGCGGACAGCTTGAGTTAAAAGAAGCTGACTATGAAGTTGTGCCCGGACTGCGCATGGAGAACCATCCCGGCCACAATCGATCGATGCAATGCTGGCGCTTGGATCGCGCTGGCCAGATGCTCTTTGGGTTTGCTGACCTGGTGCCGATGCGGGCGCACGTTTCGTTTGCCTGGATCATGGGCTACGATCTCTATCCCGTGGAAACGCTCGAAGCGAAGAAGAAACTGTTACCGCAGGCGGCGCGAGAGAATTGGAGGTGCTTGTTCTATCACGATCCGGATTCTCCTCTTTGTCGGATCGCTGATGGCGATGGGAAGCTCCGAAGTGTAGCGATTCAAGACTAACATGCCTCCAAGAACCAAGGTACTCGATCAGATTCTGAGCGGACGGTCTGATGCGAATGTTGGTTTCAATGACTTGCTTGGACTCGTGTGTGGACTTGGCTTCGAAGAACGAACTCGAGGAAGTAATCACATTTTCACGCGAGACGGCGTTGCAGAAATTATTAACTTGCGGCCGAAGGGCGCGAAAGCAAAGGCCTATCAAGTCAAGCAAGTGAGACATGTGATCCTCAAATATCGGTTAGGAGAAATCAGATGAGCAAGTATGAGGTGATAATCTATTGGAGTGATGAAGACGAATCTTTCGTCGCCGAGGTGCCTGAACTTGCCGGTTGCATGGCCGATGGAGCGACGCAGCAGGAAGCGCTGGCTAACGCGGAGGTGGTAATTCAAGAATGGATCGAAACGGCGCGGGAATTGGGCCGTGCAATACCAGAGCCGAGAGGTCGGCTGATCTACGCATGACAGCAGCAAAGATAGGAATCATTGGCGGCAGCGGCCTGTATCAAATGCCGGAGTTGACGGAGATCGACGAGATCGAAATCCAGACTCCGTTCGGTAGTCCTTCCGATAAATTCATTCTCGGCACGCTCGAAGGCGAGCGCGTCGCGTTTTTGCCTCGTCACGGCGTCGGTCATCGCTTCACGCCGACCGAAGTTCCTTTTCGGGCGAACATTTACGGCATGAAGTTGCTGGGCGTCGAGCGCATCTTGTCGGCCTCGGCGGTCGGTTCGCTGCAGGAAAAGTATGCGCCGCTCGATATGGTGATTCCCGATCAGTTTTTTGATCGCACGCGCGCGCGAGCGAAAGAGTCTACCTTTTTCGGCGAAGGCATTGTGGCGCACGCCGCGTTCGCGCACCCGGTCTGCGGCGAACTCGGCGATGTGCTCGAAGAGTCCTGCAAAGCTGTCGACGTGAAAGCGCATCGTGGCGGCACTTACATCTGCATGGAGGGGCCGGCGTTCTCGACGGTGGCCGAATCAAACGTCTATCGATCGTGGGGCATGGACGTGATCGGCATGACGAATTTGCAGGAAGCCAAGCTCGCGCGCGAGGCTGAAATTTGCTACGCGACGCTGGCGCTGGTCACGGATTACGATTGCTGGCACCCCGGCCACGATGCCGTGACGATCGATATGGTCGTTGAATATCTGAACAAAAACGTGCGCAATGCTCAGTTGATCATGCGTCAAGCGGTGCAGGCCTTGAGTAGCCGGGAGCGCGAATGCAAGTGTGGCTCGGCTTTGAAGAACGCGATTTTTACGGCGCCGGCTTTGTGGCCCGAAGCAACCACGCGTAAGCTGGATGGCATCATTGCTAAGTACAAGAAATAAGTTTCACGCTGGGAGTAATGAAATGAAGAAGTTCTATTTAGTGGCTATTTGCCTGCTGGTGTTTTCGGCCGCAGCGCCGTTGGCGCGCGCGCAAGGCAATGCGAAGCAAGGCCCCGACGTAGTTCGCGATCCGGATTTGGAGAAAGACTCACTGCACAATCTGGAGGTGGCGCGACATTACTTCAAATTGAGGAAGGCCTATATTGCGGCCTTGCAGCGATGTGAAGAGATCATTGCGGGCAATCCGACCTTCTCAAAAATCGACGAAGTGCTGTTCATGGCCGGTGAGAGCAGTCTGCGGCTGGCGGAAAACAGGGGCAAGCAAGCCAGCAAGACTGCGTCTGATAAGTTGCGCGAAGACGGGCGCGATTACTTGTCCCAATTGGTCAACGGTTATCCCGACAGTAAGTTTAAGGATACCGCGCTCGAAGATCTGAAGCCTCTCGGCGGGCCGAAGCCGAAAGAGAGTAAGCAGTAGGCAGTAGGCAGAAGGCAGTAGGTAGTGAACAGTAAGCAGTAAGCAGTGAGCAGTAAGACGGAAGTCCAAAGATCTATCTTAAATTTCAAATTCCAAATTCAAAACATGTCATTACTAGTCGTAGGTTCGGTCGCCTTTGACGCAGTTGAAACGCCCTTCGGCAAGCGCGAACGCATGCTTGGTGGCTCTGCGTCGCACTTTTCGATCTCGGCCAGCTTTTTCACAGACGTGCGCGTCGTTGCCGTGGTCGGCGGCGACTTCAGCGGTGACGAGCGGGCGGTGTTTGCGCGTCACAATATCGATACGACCGATCTGGAAGTCATTGCTGACGGCGAAACGTTTCGCTGGTTCGGCCGCTATGAATATGACTTGAACGTCGCACACACACTCGATACGCACCTGAACGTGTTTGCGGGCTTTCAGCCAAAACTATCAGATGCTTCAAAGAAATCGCGCCTCGTGTTCCTGGGCAACATTCAGCCGGATTTGCAGCGCGATGTCCGTGCCCAGGTTCCGGACGCCGAATTGGTGGCGCTCGACACGATGAATTTGTGGATTGACACTACGCGCGAATCGTTGCAGAAGACGATCGAGGTCGTCGATCTCCTGATCGTGAACGACGCGGAAGCACGGCAACTGGCTGAAGAGCCAAACTTGATCAAGGCGGCCCGCAAGATTCTTTCGTGGGGTCCGAACACGTTAATTGTGAAGCGCGGCGAGTACGGCGCGGCGATGTTCACCTCAGACGCGTACTTTGCGATTCCGGCGTATCCGCTCGAAGCCGTGTTTGATCCGACCGGCGCGGGCGATACCTTTGCCGGTGGTTTGATGGGATATCTGGCCAGCCAGGAAACACTGGACGAAGCCGCGCTGCGTCGCGCTATGATCTTCGGCTCGGTGATGGCATCATTCAACGTCGAAGAGTTCGGCACTGAGCGCGTGCAGCGCCTGACACATGACGAGATCAATCAGCGCTTTCGCGACTTCAAACGCTTCACTCATTTTGAGGAGATTCCATTCGAAAGGGCAGTGCAGGCGGCGCAGTAGCGCAAGTTGTTAACTTGCGTGTCTTTCCGCTTGCGAATCGCGCAAGATAACATCTTGCGCTACAATCCAATCATGTTCTGTCCAACCTGCGAAGCCGAATACGAACCTGGGATCACGCGCTGTGCTGACGATGGCGCGGAATTGGTTGAACGATTGGCCGTCGAGGCCGGCGCCACTGACAGCAGCGAGGCGCGCTTCGCGACTTTGCACACTCTGTCATCGCCGGCGGAAGCCGAGATGGTTTGCGACATCCTGCAGCAGAACGGCATTCGCGCGGTGGTTCAGTCGGGGGCGTCAGATCAATTCTCACCTTTGTTTTCGGTGATGTCGCCCGGCGCGCAGGTGCTGGTCGATGAACGCGATCTGGAGCGGGCCAGGGATCTCTACGCTTCTTTCTTTGGCGATGACACTTCGCCATTGACTGGTCCGGCATCGGAAGAAGATACGACTGAGTCAGACTAAGCTCTTCGCCAAACCTCGTCCGCGATGGACAATTCACCCGAAGCGATTGTCGTCATGATGACGGCTGCGAGCCGTGACGAAGCGAGCCGCATCGCGGAGATGTTGGTCGACACGCGATTGGCAGCCTGCGTTCAGATCCTTCCCGAAATTGAATCGGTGTATCGCTGGCAGGGTGAGGTCCAACGTGAGAAAGAGGTTCTTGTGTTGGCTAAGACCGTCGCGTCGCGATTCGCTGAATTAGAGAGCGCGGTTCGCGCGATGCAGAGCTACGAGACGCCAGAGATAATTGCTGTCCGAGCCACCGATGCCTCAGCGCCTTATCTGGAATGGATGCTCTCCGAGGTTAGAGAAGGTTCCTAGTGCCGTAGGCACGAAATATTTATGGCAACAGATGTTAGGTCTAAATCACTTCGCTGCGCGAAGCTGGGCTTCGCGCAGCGAAGAAAAGACAAACCGGACGGACGCGGTTCTATGAATATTTCGCGCCTACGGCGCTCGCATCGTTCGGTGGGACATAGGTTATAGCCTGGCATTCCCCTTTGCGTAGAACCTCCGGCGCCACCTAGGTGCCGGCTTGCTTTCGCCCGATTTGAAAGCGTGAAATAATTTCGACAATCTCTGACGGCGAGTCAGTCACATGAAGACGCCGTAGATCCTCTTTCACGATTTTTGCTTCGTCCAGCATCGGCCCTCGCAACCAGTCGAGCATCCCTTTCCAATACTTCGTGCCATAAAGCACGACCGGGAAGTTGTGAATCTTGCGCGTTTGAATCAATGTCAAAGCTTCGAATAGCTCGTCCAGCGTGCCGAAGCCGCCGGGGAAAATGATGAAGGCGTCGCTGTACTTCACGAACATCATCTTGCGGACGAAGAAGTATTTGAACTTGAGCGAAAGCGTCAGGTAAGGATTCGAGCCTTGCTCGTGGGGCAGCTCGATGTTACAGCCGACCGATGTACCGCCGGCTTCGAAGGCGCCGCGGTTGGCGGCTTCCATGATGCCCGGACCGCCGCCGGTGATCACCGAACAGCCCGCGCGCGCGAGGAGCGCCGCGGTCTCCTGGGCCGCCTTGTATTCCGGATCGTCTGGCGGGGTGCGCGCCGAGCCGAAGATCGCGACGCCATTCTTGATGCGCGCCAGATCCTCAAAACCCTGGACGAACTCGCCCATGATGCGAAAGACACGCCACGTGTCGGTGTGCAGAAACTCATCCGCATGCGGCGTTTCCAGCAGGCGCTCGTCCTGCGTCGCGCGCGGTTGAGTCTTGGTTTCGTCGTTCATTGATGTATCCGCAGATTACGCAGATTACACAGATTAGGCAAAGGCGAACAGCCCGAGCAACGACGCATTACTGATCTACGATTTTGTCTGCGTAATCTGCGTAATCTGCGGATTCGTTCACAGTCCCATGATGTTATAGCCGCAATCGACATAGATCGTTTCGCCCGTAATGCCGGACGAGAGCGGGCTGCAAAGAAACAGTGCGGTGTTGCCGACTTCGCGCGCCTCGACGTTGCGATGCAGAGGCGCGCGCTCAGCGTGATGCTTCAGCATGGTGCTAAGGCCTGAGACGCCCCGCGCGGAAAGAGTTTGAATCGGTCCGGCGCTGATGGCATTGACGCGAATGTTGCGCGGGCCGAGGTCGGCAGCGAGATACCGGACGCTGGATTCCAGAGCGGCTTTGGCCACGCCCATCACGTTATAGCCCGGATAGACTTTCTCAGCGCCGTGGAAAGTCATCGTCACTATGCTCCCGCCTTCGGTCATCAAGGGCGCGGCCGCGCGGGCCAGTTGGGTCAGCGAGTACGCACTGATTTCCAGAGCCTGCGCAAAAGCGTCGCGTTCAACTTTCATGTACTCGCCTTCGAGCGCTTCACGCGGCGCGAACGCGATGCTGTGGATCAGAAAGTCCAGCCGGCCAAACTCCGCAGCGAGCCGCTTGAACGTTTCGTCGACTTCTTCCTGCTTCGTGACATCGCACGATAGCAGCGGCGAATCCGGCATCTCTGCCTTCGTCAGACTCTCGACGTTTTCCTTCAGCCGCTCACCTTGATAAGCAAATGCGAGTCGCGCTCCAGCTTCATGGAGCGCCTGCGCTGTTGCCCACGCGATGGAGCGTTTGTTAGCGACACCAAAAATGATTCCGTTCTTCTGCTCCAGCATGTTTATCCTTCATCATTCAGAATTAAAGAACCGCAAGTCTAGTTACCCGGCAACGCAGTCAACTTTCCTTCGAACCTCTCCTGCGCTGGGTTGTATTGGACTTCCCACTTGTCCAGCGTTCCGGCGCGGCCACGATAATCGATTTCATATTTCCAGTGACCCGGGCGTTGCGGCTTTTTGTTGAAGAGATAGTCGGCCCACATCGTAACGATGTGCGAGTGTTTCGAACCCTCGATCACCTCCAACTCAACCGGATACTGAATCACTCGATCCTGTTTCTCGCTGTAGCCAATTAGCGTGGTATTGAGACCCATGCAGGCCTGCGCGTCAAGCAGGGCAAACTCGAGTGCCTTGCCGTCGCCGTTGTAGTCTTTCAGCCACATGATTGTCGGTTTCGCTTCGACGCCGGTTCTGGTCGACGACGCGACGCGATAATAGTAGCCTCGGCGAATCGCGTAGGGCAGGTCCAAACTGTCTCCGTCATCTTCTTTCACAGTGATCGTATTGATGATGTTGTTGGTGGCTGAGTTGATCACGGACACGCGCGCGGGGCCTGAGTAGTAGCTGCCTCTGGAGTAGTCCGGGCACGAGTAAACGTCGTCTGGTGCGTATTGGTTCGGGTTCCTTTTGGGACTCAGCATCCAGAGGATCAACGCGCGATTTCGTCTCGGCAGGCTCCGAGTCTCTACGATTACGGCGCCGGCCGGCAAACCGCGAATGCCAGATTGCGCAAACAAACTGGTAGCGAAGCAAAGCGAACAACCAATCAGCAGGAGAACTTTCACATGGTCCTTTCAAGTGACGCGATCATTTGTTCCGGTCTTCGATTTGACTCTTCAGTTCGGTAGTCCGGTTTCGGGTCACATCAGCAAGGCACAGCGCGTAGATCATTGGCCGGATGGTGCCGCCCTTGTACTGGTCAGCCACAAAGTCACAGTTCGCGTCACGGTATTTGATCCAGGCGGTCTGCGCTGTTTTCAAACTTGTCTTCTCTTCGGGTTCCAGCTTCGCCATCAGTTGCTGATATGTCCGGTTCAAAGCTGAGTCCGCCGTTTTGTATTCCTTTGCCGCGCAATCGTTCATCTCAATCTGGGTACCGGCCTCAGAGCAGGGAGCAGGTGTTTTTGTCTGCTGGCCGCCCGCGGCCCCCACAGACAACACGAGCATCAACACCACAAGAGATTTCATTTTCAATCCTCCCTATTCTTAGGCAGCCGCGCTCTCAGGCGCGTTCATCAGTGCCTTGTACTCGCCGCTCTCGACCCATTTCAAAACTTCCGACACGCGCCAAACAGGAAATGGATGCGACAGACCGGCCGTGACGATGTCGGCCCAGAAACGATCGAGCGCTTTCTCGTCATAGTTCTTCTGAAAGTCTCGTCCTTGCTCGAGGAACTGTTCATAGTCAACTTTCGACGCGAACGTGCCGCCGGCAAGTTTCATCATGGTGCGGCCGACGACGTGCTGGTCTTGCGTTACCAGTAACCCAGCGCGATCGCAAGATAACTCCGCGCGGCGCGCCCATGCGAGCAGAGCATAACGCATCGTCAAGGACATCAGTTGCTTAATCAGCATGGCCAGCGGTGTCGCGATAATCGCGGCGTTCGCCGCCAGCTCGATCAGACGCGCGGCCGTCAGATAGAGAACGTGTTCGGCGTGAATGTGTCCGACTTCGTGCGCGACGACGGCCAGGACTTCTTCATCTGTCAGACGCTCAAGCAGCGCAGAATAGAGAACGATTACAGGGCGCTTGACGCCGCCGGTGAATGCGTTCGGAATCGGACTCTGTTGCACGAACAGGTCAGGCACTTCCACGCCCAGCGTCGAGCAGGCAATCTCAAGCTTTGCGTACAGGTCGGGACATTGTTTTGGCGTGACTTTGACGGCGCTGGCCGTGAAGATGACGCGGATTGCGGACTCGCCCGTTAGTTCCAGCAGTTTCTTCAGCGCCGTATCAATCCCGGGGATCGCGCGCAACGCTGCGAGCGCCCGCCGGTCGGCCGGATGGACGTACTGGTCCTTGTCGAGCGCCGCGAACTTCTTGTGCGGCGCGTCTGAAAGCAGAAGGCGACAGCGGCCACAGCGTGCTTCGGCGCTCTTCTTCTCACGGACCTGGTTGCGCTGACCGCAGTAACGGCAGCGGATCGATTTCCGTTTGCTTTCGAGTCCCGATTTCTCTTCGTCCGGCATAATTCTGATTTACGCCCGAAGTATCAAATAAGTTTAGGCGAAGAGCAAGCTAGTGCTTGAAATGCCGAACGCCGGTAAAGACCATCGCCAGACCGTGCTCGTTGGCCGCAGCGATGACCTCTTCGTCGCGCACGGAACCGCCCGGTTGAATGACGGCCGTGATTCCATGCTTCGCGGCTTCGTCAAGGCCGTCACGGAAGGGGAAGAAGGCATCTGACGCCAGGACTGAGCCTTTGATTGGTAGCTGTGCGCGCATCGCGCCAATCTTCACCGAATCCACGCGCGACATCTGGCCCGCGCCGACGCCAACAGTTTGTTTGTCGCGAGCGTAAACGATCGCGTTCGACTTTGTGTGCTTGCAGACGGTCCAGGCGAAAAGCAGATCGTCGATCTCTTTTTCAGACGGCGCGCGCTTCGTCACGACTTTCAAATCCTCGCGTTTCAAACGATGCGTGTCGCGGGTCTGAACCAGCATCCCGCCGGTGATCTGCTTGTATTCCAGAGCGCTGGCCCGCGAATCGGGCCAGGCGCGTAAGACACGCAGGTTCTTCTTCGAGCGCAAAACTTCCAGGGCCTGCTCATCATAGTCGGGCGCGACCACGACCTCAGTGAAGATCTCGATCATTGCGCGAGCTGCGGCTTCATCGACGGGACAATTGAATGCAACAATGCCCCCAAACGCTGATATGGGATCAGTCGCGAGCGCCTTGCGATATGCCTCAACCGGATGGGGGCTCAACGCAACTCCTGCCGGATTTGTGTGCTTGATGATTGCGCAGGCGGTCTCTTCAAAGTCGCAGACCAACTGCCAGGCAGCATCGGCATCGACATAGTTGTTGAAAGACATCTCCTTGCCGGAAAGGAGCTCAGCGTTGGCGATGCCACTCCGCGCGGCAGTCTTGTAGAGACCGGCGATCTGATGAGGATTCTCTCCGTAACGCAGATCCGCAGACTTACTGATGGTCCACTGAGCGCTGCCGGGCAAACCGCCGTGCAAAGTTTCTATCGAGAATTCTTCTGAGTCGATCTTGGGTGCGTCCGCGGAAGAATGAATCCCCTGTGAGTTGACTCCAAAGGTTGTTCCCCAGCTTCCGCCATCTATGCCCCTGGCCTCGTTTTCTTGGCGCGGAACCGTTCTGAGGAGATAGGCAAGGACAATCCCGTCGTACACGGCAGTCTGCCCAAATGCTTCACGCGCGAGCAATCCTCTAGTGGCCAGCGAAAGCGCACCATCGTGCCTCTTCATTTCGTCAGTTACCGTGGCGTAGTACATTGGCAGAACGATCACCGACACGTCCCGCCAATTTTTCGCCGCCGAACGTATCATCGCGGGGCCACCGATATCGATCTGCTCGATCGCCTCTTCCAGTCTCACGCCTTCGCGCGCAATCGTTTCCTCGAATGGATAGAGATTCACCACGACCATGTCAATCGGTTCGATACCGTGTCCCTGCATTGCCGCTTGATGTTCGGGATTGTCGCGTAAGCCGAGCAATGCGCCGTGGATCTTCGGATGCAGAGTCTTAATGCGGCCATCCATCATCTCGGGAAAGCCGGTGACGTCCGAAACATCGCGCACTTCCAGGCCGGCATCACGCAGAGTCTTTGCCGTGCCGCCAGTGCTGATGATTTCGACGCCAAACATTTTGAGTTCGCGTGCGAATTCAATGATGCCGGTCTTGTCTGAGACGCTGATCAGCGCGCGACGAATCTTTACCAAACCCAGTTCATTTGATTGAGTCATGTTCTAGTTCTTCAGGGTATAGCTCATCCTTAGCTGATTGACTTTGAGTTTGCGACTTCGGTTTGCAAGATTAACTGTTAGCGAATGCGTTTGACCATCGCGTGAAGACTCGTTGGGATAGAAACCGAGGACGTACTGACCGCGCAAATCATCGTCAATCGCTTGAAATACTGAAGCGAGATCATAATGAACGTGCGGATCGAGCGAAGATTTCGCGTCTCCGATTTTGAAGTAACGCCCGCCGGTCTGCTCTGCCAATTCGCGAAAGCCTTTCGACGGTGGACGTGGCGCGAGTGCTCCATCGCGCGGTGTGAACAGCAGAAAATGAATGACGTAGAAGGAAACGCCGCGAGCGTGCGCGGCTTCGATGACGTTTGCGTACCTCGTGGAACTGATTGTGTCCAGACCGTCACTCATCAAGACGACAATTCGGCGCTCCATCGAAAACCCGCCGCTGCCATCGAAAGAGCGGACAGCCGTGGCCGCCCCGTCAAAGAGGGCCGTGCCGTTGCTCGCTTTCGCTTCAAAGCTAAATGACGATTGCGCGGCGGCTGAGTCGCTGGTGAAGGGAACAGGCAAACGCACGACGTCCGCGAACTGGAGAACCGCAACCCTTGAGCCGCGCCCGAAGCTTAAAAAAAGCGCGAGCGCAGCTTCGCGCTGTTGCGCGATTACTTCACGGGCGCTGCCCGAGGAGTCGAGCGCGAAGAGCATCGCGACGCGGTCTGTTCCCGAAGCGAAATAGTCGATCTTGGTGGCGCGATTGTCAGCAGCGAGAACGAAGTCATCCGTCATCAGATTCGGAACGCGCCGGGTGCGCGCGTCGGTTACGATCACGGGGATAGTAACGAGATCAGTGCGAACGCGGACGACCTCATCATGTTCTTGCGCGGTCGATATGCAAAGCGAGCCGGGTGTTGCCAAACAGAAAGGCGCGATGGCGATCACTATGGCTAGACGCAGAGGGAATCGCGGGCCGCGTTGTTTGTGCGGGTCGTGCCGGGCCATGCTGCGTATTCAGGCTAAAACAGGAAGCGCCCAAAAAGCAGTATGCTGAGGATTATCAGGACGGTGATGACGATGATCTTAACGAGACTCATTGTCGGTTCCTCAGTGAAAGAAAATCAGTTGACCAAAGCGCAATTCTAGTAACGAGCGTGGGTCGTGTCAATGCTCTGGCGCTGGATCTTAACAAAGCCCATCCTGGGTCACTTGATGCACGTCGATCACAAGGCTGAGTTTGATGCTAGACTAACGCCACAGTTCCGACAGCCATGTACGTAAGCTCAAGCACAGGTTTCCCGATTTCTCAACGCATTTCGAGCTTACGTCGATGGGCGAGGGCCGGGTGTTTCGCCGTTCTGTTGTTTTGCTTCGCGTCAGTTGGGAAAGCTCAGCGCGCAAACGTAACGGTCAGCGTCGCTCCTGGCTCGCCCGGTCGAGTAACGATTGAAGGAGACACTGCTCTCACCAAAACCTGGTCGTTTCGAAACGAGTACGCGGGCGTTTCGGAACTCGGAGGCAGAGTCGAAGCGCTGAAGGTTTTTGGCTCAGCCGGCGCGGAAATCTCAGTCAAAAAGATTGCGCCAGGCCAGTTCGAAGCCGCGACCCCCGCATCGAGATTTCGGTACGACGTAAGTTTGGCGCCGCCAGTGCGGGCGTCGGACGCCGCGCGCGTGTCCTGGCTCCACACCGACCGTGGGCTGTTGATGTTGGCTGATCTGCTCCCTGTTTATCCGGGAGACGGGAGCCACAACGGCCGTGAGTTTGGGACAGTACGATTCAAGCTGCCGGATTCCTGGGTAGTCCATTCCAATGAAAAGCAAATCGCGCCGGGTGAATTCGAAGTAGCCTTTGCTGGGCACGCGGTGTTTGTAATAGGGACTCGTCTTCGCACGTCTCACCTAGCGATCGAGGGAATGGCGTTCGATCTCGTGGCGGACGGTGAGTGGGCTTTTGCCGACGGCGATGCCCTCAAGATGGGTGCCGACATCCTGAAGGCGCATCGCGAAGTCTTCGGAACAATGCCTGCGAAGCGGGGAACTCTGATTCTTGTTCCTTTTCCGCAGGTCGTCGCCGCGAACAAATGGAGTGCAGAGACCCGCGGCTCGACCGTGACATTGCTACTCGGAAAGCTTCCTTCAAAGACGGCGGCGCTGTTGCAGTTGAGCGTTCCGCTGACGCATGAGTTGTTTCATTTGTGGGTGCCGAATGCTTTGGGATTTGATGGCGACTATGATTGGTTCTATGAAGGGTTCACCGTCTATCAGGCGGCACGCACCGGAGTGGGCCTTGGGCTGCTGACCTTCCCGGAATTTCTGAATGCTATCGCCCGCGCGTACGATGCCTACATTGCCGGAGTTGATCACGATCGCTGGTCGCTCATCGAAGCTTCAAAGAGACGATGGACAGTCGGAGAATCTTCGGTTTACTCAAAGAGCATGGTGATCGCGTTTCTTTATGATCTGAAGCTACGCAGCGAGAGCCATGGAAAGCATTCGCTCGATGATGCCTACAGAAAGCTCCTCCGATCGGCGTCAGAAAAAGGGGCCGCAGGGCAGGGAATTGACGGTAATGACGCGGTGACAACTGCGTTGGGCAGTAATTCCAAGATGCAGGACTTTGTTCGTCGATTCATCCGTGCTCCGGTAACCGTCAACCTGGAGCAGGAGTTGTCTCCGTATGGATTGCGAGCGGAAGCGTTTGGTTTCCGAACTCGCATTGCCGTTAGTGAACAACTGAGCCGGGCGCAGCGCGATTTGTTGCGAGAGTTGGGTTACAATGACTCCGCGCGATCACCTAATCGGAAGAAACGCACTTGAAAAAGCACATGGGGTCAATAAGAAGAAGACGGCATTTGCTAGCGGGTTCGTTGGTTCTACCGCTGGCGATGTTACTAGCGGGATGCAGCACGCTCGCCAGCAAGAGCAATACTGGCGTCGTCGTAGCGCGCAGTGCGCAGATACTAAGCTCAACGGCAGTCGTGTCCGCTAACCTGCTCGAAGTAAATCGCGGTGATGTCGTGGACATTCTGGATCAGATGGATGTTCCCGATCCGAGCGATAACACGAAGAAGGAGCGTTGGTATCGGGTGCGGGCTCATGACGAGCAGAAGACCGAAGGTTGGATCGAAGCACGCAACATAATTCCGGACAAGGTGCTCGAAAACTCGCGGAAGCTCGCCGAAGAAGACAAGGGAACGCAATCTCAGGCTACGGGGCAATTGCACGCGGGTTCGAATCTTCGGCTGACTCCTGATCGGGGCAGCAACGAAAACATCATGATGCGGCTCGACAGCGGATCCAGCTTCGAAATCCTGGGCTGGAAGAGAGTGCCGAAGTTGAAGGGGGAAACCGGCGAGAGCGACACGGCGCCGAAAGCGGGAACCGCGTCGACAGCAAGAAACAAGAATGCGCAAAGCGACGAAGAGAATCCAGAGGATCAAGAGACGACCGAGCTTTGGTACAAGGTGCGCCTGTCACCATCGATTGCACCGGCGCCGGAAGGCTGGATCTTCGGCAAGCAAGTTGAGCTGACCGTCCCCAGCGACATCATTTACTATCGCACCGGTCGTGACTTTGTGGCGTGGAAGCGACTGGACGAAGATAACAGCGACGAAGGTTCCGCGACGAAGACTAAGGATGTCGCAAGGGAATCGCGGCCTGGTAGCTGGGTGATTCTGGAAAGAAGTTCTTCAAAGGAGCCTCACAAACTCGACGAGCCCGATTTCGATCGCATCTATGTACTCGGCTACGAGAAGCACGATCAGGATCACTACACCGCGTATCGCAGTCCCGACTTGGAAGGGTATCTGCCGCTGCGCGTCGAAGGGCGCGGATCAGAGAGGGCGTTTGTCGTCCGAATCAAAGACGAAACCGGCCAAATCGTTGAGT